>Ga0129324_10002948_pt1 | contig 10202 bp, 8 predicted proteins | sample CPBDNA_7_FD_96879 | JGI IMG/M metagenome (GOLD analysis project Ga0129324, IMG submission 96879) | Freshwater to marine salinity gradient microbial communities from Chesapeake Bay, USA - CPBay_Spr_15_0.2_DNA | ecosystem: Environmental > Aquatic > Marine > Coastal | place: USA: Chesapeake Bay... | reverse complement strand
TGGCGTGACCCGCTCCCGCGATGTCACCGGTTTTGATTTCGAGGTTAGGGATCGAATCGGCTCGGGTTCCGTTGCTGAGCACCAGGTTCCGGTTTTGCTCATAAGAGTCCGTGCCCACGGCATTGGCTCCTATGAGAACATCGCCAACCCACACGGTACGAGCCCCTTTTCCATGAAGTGCACCCTTGTACGTCACACGCGAGACGGTCTGGGGTCCTTGATGGTGGACATAGACGCGGTGCTCCAGGTGCTGAGTGGCGTCGGCAAAGTACGCACCCCAGAGGTGTCCGGCGGCTCCCGCACCAACAAGTTGGGTGGACGGATTCACGATGACAACGTCGCCCCCGAGTGAGATCACGATGTGGGTGAGGGTTGCGTCTTTGGCCACCGTCGCGAAGTGCGCTGCGTAGTGAATTGCCCCGGGGTTCCAGTCCTGGACGTACACGACCTGGATGGTGGCGCCATCCTGGATGTCGAACTCGACATTTTCTGCGAGCAGTGCGTCGCCGGAGGATTCCAGGATGAGTGTCGCGTGGCTATTCGCGTGGGCGCGGATAATGGTGTGGCCTGCTCGCGCCCCATCTCCCAAAGCAGATCGCCCCAGTCGGAGGGGCTCAGCGTGCTCCCCCTTGATGTCGACAATGAGGACTTCGGTGGTGCTGGACCACGCGTTGGCTGCGATTCGGTCCTCCGCGAGGCCCGCAACGCCGCGAGGAGCATCCTGAGGTGCTACCCAGCTCGTGCTGAAGCCGTCCGAGGGCGTGGTGGAGAGGTCGTAGCTGCCACCCTCCAAGTCTCCATCGAGGAGCGCCGCCAATTTCGTGACAGGGCTGAGTTTCCACTCAGTTTCCCGACCGGTGACCGGTGCAAAGTCGTCAACGTTGCCCGAGGCAAAGCGCTCCGAGCGCGTTTGCACGGGAACATCGCTGCCCACGCGTGATTCTTGCGGCGCAAGCGTTGCTTGCCCGCCGATTTCCTTTGAGCTCATTTAGCCGACTGAGCCTTCCATGTTCATTTCGATCAGCTTGTTCAATTCCAAGGCATACTCCATGGGCAATTCACGGGCGATGGGCTCGATGAACCCCCGCACAATCATGGCCATAGCCTCGTCCTCTGCCAGCCCGCGGCTTTGGAGATAAAAGAGCTGCTCTTCGCTGACTTTGGAGACCGTTGCTTCGTGACCGAGCTGGACATCGTCCACCCGAATGTCAATAGCGGGATAAGTATCGCTCCGGGAGATGGTGTCCACCAACAGCGCATCGCAGCGCACCGTGTTCGCCGAGTGATGAGCGGTGTCGTCGATGCGAACCTCACCACGGTATCCAGCACGACCGCCACCCCGGGCAATCGACTTGGAGACGATGGACGACGTAGTGTGTGGCGCCATGTGAATCATCTTGGCTCCAGCGTCCTGGTGCTGTCCGGGACCGGCGAAAGCTACCGAGAGGGTTTCACCCTTGGCGCGCTCCCCCACCAGAAAGACGGAAGGGTACTTCATGGTGACCTTGGACCCGAGGTTTCCATCAATCCACTCCATGGTGGCGCCCTCGTGAGCGATCGCTCGCTTGGTGACCAGGTTGTACACGTTGTTGGACCAGTTCTGAATGGTCGTGTAGCGAACGCGAGCGTTTTTCTTCACGATGATTTCCACGACTGCTGAGTGCAGTGAATCGGAAGAGTACACAGGTGCGGTACATCCCTCGATGTAGTGCACATAGCTACCCTCATCCGCGATGATCAACGTCCGCTCGAACTGGCCCATGTTTTCGGTGTTGATGCGGAAGTAGGCCTGCAGCGGAATATCGACGTGGACGCCCGGGGGAACATAGACAAAGGACCCACCAGACCACACTGCGGTGTTCAAGGCGGCGAATTTGTTGTCTCCCGAGGGGATTACGGTTCCGAAATACTCGGTAAAGAACTCCGGGTGCTCTCTCAGTGCAGTGTCGGTATCGAGGAACAGTACTCCTTGCTCCTCGAGGTCTTCACGAATCTGGTGGTAGACCACCTCTGATTCGTACTGCGCGGCAACTCCCGCGACCAAACGAGAACGCTCAGCTTCGGGAATCCCCAGACGCTCGTAGGTGTTTTTGATTTCCTCAGGAAGCTCTTCCCAGGTAGTTGCTTGGCGCTCGGTGGAGCGGACAAAGTACTTGATGTTGTCAAAATCGATTCCGGAAAGGTCTGCACCGAAGGTGGGCATGGGCTTCTTGCCAAAGAGCTGCAAACCTTTGAGTCGAGTCTTGAGCATCCACTCCGGCTCGTCTTTCAGCGCAGAAATCTCACGCACGACGTCTTCGGAAAGGCCGCGTTTCGCGATTGCTCCGGCAGAGTCAGCGTCGTGCCAACCAAATTCATAGTTTCCCAGGCTTTCAAGCTCCGGGCGGTCGAGAAGTACGTCGGACATGTCTTTCCTCCTCATTCTGCGATGGGTGGGTGCGTACGTTCCAAGGTGCCCATCAGGATGAGCCACGTAGACTTTGCCTACATTGTTACAGTGCCGTAACCCCACCAGATAAGCATCAGTGCTCGTGCGTGGACCTCCAGTGTATCTGTAACTATCTCTCTCGTGAAGGGGTGAGCCCGTGAAAACCCTGTGGAATTGGCTACCCAATGTGGTCGATCGCCGTGTCCGCATCGCGGCCTGGGCTTCTCTGGTCAGCCAGATTCTGATCATAGGAACCGGTGGCGCCGTGCGTCTTACTGGCTCCGGGCTCGGATGTCCCACCTGGCCCCGCTGCACGGAGGACTCTTTCGTTTCTACGCCGGAAATGGGTTTCCACGGCCTGATCGAATTCGGCAATCGTCTGCTGACCTTCGCGCTGATCATCATCGCAATTGCCTTGTTTGCGTTTGTCGTGAGAATGCGTAAGGAGCGTCCCGAACTCTTCCGCATGTCCCTCGGCCTCGGCCTCGGAATTCCTGGACAGGCCGTCATCGGTGGAGTTACCGTGCTGACAAACCTCAACCCCTACGTCGTTGGCCTGCACTACCTCCTCTCCGCTGTCTTGGTGGGGGTGGCAGCTGTCCTGGTCTATCGAGTTCGACGAGGACCGAAACGAACCGGGTGGGGCGTCGCCCCACCCGTGCGAGCGATGGGCGGCGCCCTCGCGGGTGTGCTGGGAATTTCGGTCGTGATGGGAATTCTCACCACCGGTTCCGGACCACATGCCGGAGACGCTGGTGCCGCCCGAAATGGTCTCGACTCGTGGCTTCTGCAACACTTCCACGCGTGGCCCTCCTACGTTGTGCTGGGGCTTGTGGTCACTCTTACAGCTCTCGCGTGGTTCGCAGGAGTTGGCTCACCGGGCTATCGGCGGGCAATAACCGGTTCGCTCGGTATCACCGTCGTCCAGATCCTGGTGGGACTATTTCAGGCCAACTACGGTCTGCCAGTGCTAGCCGTCGGTGTTCATATGGTGTTGGCCGCTGTGCTCGTCGCCGTCGTGGTGAGTATCCTGCTGGCGCAGCGAGAGCCTGTTATAGAGGAAGCAGTGGGTCAATCCCCACAGCGAGGAAAAGTAGCGTCAAATAGCTGATGCTCGAGTGAAACACCTTCATGGGGGTCAGTTCGCCTCCTCGTAAAGAGCGCTGGTACAGGCGGTGTGACTCGAAAATGAACCAGCCCCCTGCGACCAAGGCGACCGAGGCGTAGAGCACCCCCATGGGTGCAACCGGGATCAGCAACAGCGATGCTGCGACTGTTGCCCAGGCATACAGAATGACCTGCAGGCCCACTACGGGTGCCTCGCGCACAACCGCGAGCATCGGCACGTCGACTCGCGCATAGTCCTCGCGGTACTTCATGGACAGTGGCCAATAGTGGGGTGGGGTCCACAGGAACACGACAAGGAAAAGGATGAGCGCTTCAAGGCTGAGTGAACCGGTAACAGCTGACCAACCTATGAGCACAGGAAAGCAGCCCGCGATACCGCCCCAGATGATGTTCTGCTCGCTGCGGCGCTTGAGCCACAGCGTGTACACAAAGACGTAGAAAAGGATTGCGCCGAGAGACAGCAACGCCGCGAGCGGGGTGGTCAAGGCCCACAGCCAGGCAACCGACAAGGCTCCCAATATTGTGGCGAAAATGAGGGCCGCTCGCCCGGAAATCTCTCCCGTAACAAGGGGCCTGGCACTAGTTCTGCCCATGTGCATATCGATATCGCGATCGATGAACATGTTGTACGCGTTTGCGCTACCCGCGCTGAGAGCACCGCCAAGAACGGTCGCCAGCACGAGCCAAAGGCTGGGAAGACCTCTTTCTGCCAGCACCATGACCGGCACGGTAGTGACGAGGAGAAGCTCTATGACACGGGGCTTCGTTAGTGCGACGTATGCGCGGAGTACCGAGACTGCACCCCGAGGTCGCACCGGAGTAGCGGTGGATGAGGTCATAACAGGGGCAGTCCTTTGGCTAGCGCGACCCCATCAGTCTAGAGAGCGAAGCCTCTAATGGGCTGAGTGCGTGGCGCGCCGAGACCACTTTTGACCGCCGATATACTGGGCTCGAGGGGCCTCGACTGGTGTCCCATCTCATAGAATCTCCAAAGGACGGCCCTCCCCCATGGGATCAGTTTTCACTGAAGTTGACCACGAAGCAGTAAAAGTCGCCCGGGTCTTAGCAGCTGATGCCGTCGAGAAGGCCGGGCACGGTCACCCGGGCACAGCCATTAGCCTCGCGCCGGTCGCCTACCTGCTCTACCAAAAAGTCCTACAGATTGATCCGCACGATCCGCAATGGCTGGGACGCGACCGCTTTATCCTCTCCGCGGGGCACTCCTCACTCACTCAGTACGTTCAGCTGTTTCTTGGCGGGTGCGGACTTGAGCTTGACGACTTAAAAGCTCTTCGCACCTGGGGTTCTCTGACACCTGGCCACCCCGAGTATGGCCACACCGACCACGTGGAAATCACCACGGGCCCTCTGGGGCAGGGAATAGCTTCGGCGACTGGCTTTGCGTATGCGCAGCGCTTTGAACGCGGATTATTTGACCCCGATACCGCGCCGGGTGAGTCGCCTTTTGACCACCATGTGTATGTCATCGCTGGGGATGGTGACCTGCAGGAGGGGGTTTCTGCCGAAGCCGCTTCATTGGCCGGGCATCAGGAGCTTGGCAACCTGGTCGTGTTGTATGACGCCAACCAAATCTCCATTGAGGACGATGTTGACATTGCCTTTAGTGAGGACGTTGCCGCTCGCTACGAATCCTATGGATGGCACGTCCAGACGGTCGATTTTGGAGAATCCCAACAGTATGTGGAGGACGTTGATGGTCTCCTCAACGCCATCACTGCCGCCCAGCAGGAGACCGGGCGCCCCTCCCTGATTGTGGTAAAAACCATCATTGGCTGGCCGTCGCCCACCAAGCAGAACACAGGCAAGATTCATGGCTCGGCTCTGGGCGCAGACGAATTAGCGCTGTTGAAGACTGCGGTGGGAATGAATCCCGAGGAGACCTTCGTTGTCCCTCCACACGTCTTGGATCACACCCGGGCCTTGCGTGACCGTGGGCAGCGCCTCCGGAGCGAGTGGGACCAGAAGTTTGACATGTGGGCTGCTCAGAACCCCGAGAGGAAAGCCCTGCTCGACCGACTCCTTGAGGGCGAGGTTCCTGATCTCGAGGCGTTGCTTCCTGATTTTTCCGGTGTTGAGTCCATGGCCACGAGGGCAGCGTCAGGACAGGTCATCAACGCTCTCGCGGCATCCCTCCCGGAGCTGTGGGGAGGATCTGCTGACCTGGCGGACTCTAACCTGACGACCATCAAAGGACGAGCCTCTTTCGCTCCTGCTCAACGCTCTACAAAAGAGTGGTCTGCCGACCTCTACGGCTCAGTGTTGCACTTTGGCATCCGGGAGCACGCGATGGGAGCAATCCTCAATGGAATCGCCCTCCATGGCCCCACTCGACCCTTCGGTGGAACCTTTCTCATCTTCAGTGACTACATGCGTCCCGCGGTCCGCTTGGCCGCGCTGATGGGCGTCCCGGTGATCTATGTCTGGACGCATGACTCAATAGGACTGGGTGAAGACGGTCCCACTCACCAGCCGGTGGAACAGCTCGCCACTCTGCGGGCTATTCCGGGTCTCGATCTGGTTCGGCCTGCGGATGCACATGAAACCGCGTATGCGTGGAAAACCATGCTCGAGCGTCAGAAGAATCCTGCCGGTATTGCACTCACTCGGCAGGGCATCCCTGTGCTCAGTCGAGGTGACGATGCCGCGGAGGGCTCAACCCTGGCCCACGCTCGTCACACCGCTCGGGGCGGGTATGTTTTGGCCGAAGCAGAGGGTGACCTTTCAGTCATTGTGATTGCCACTGGATCTGAAGTTGCTATTGCGCTGGAGGCCCGTGAGGTTCTGCACAGCACCGGGGTAGGAACTCGGGTTGTGTCCATGCCCTGTGTTGAGTGGTTTGACGAGCAGGACGACTCTTATCGCGAGACGGTTTTGCCCCGAGGGGTCACGGCACGCGTCTCCATCGAGGCGGGTATTGCTCAATCCTGGCATCGCTTCGTCGGAGACTCCGGTCGGAGCGTCTCATTGGAACACTTCGGTGCGTCAGCTGATTATCAGCGCCTGTACCAAGAGTTTGGTCTGACGTCAGCAGCCGTGGTTGCAGCAGCGCACGAATCTCTCACCCTCTCAGGAAAGTAGACCTATGTCCCCCTCCCCCAGCGCTCTCATTAGTGAGGTTGGTGTCAGCATCTGGCTTGACGACCTGTCGAAAGATCGCCTCACGTCGGGCTCCCTTCAATTGCTAATGGACCAGCACCACGTGGTAGGGGTCACCAGTAACCCCACGATTTTTGCCGGCGCTGTGGCAGGTAGTGATTCGTACGCCGAGGACCTCGCCGACATGGCGAAGGCGGGAGCCTCTCCGGAAGAAGCCGTGTTCGAGGTCATGATTGGAGACATTCGGGGAGCCTGCGACCTAATGCGCCCGGTATTTGATGCGACATCTGGTCAGGACGGTCGAGTGTCTCTCGAAGTTTCGCCTCTGCTAGCGCACGACACTGCGGGGACTATTGCCCAAGCTATCGAGCTTTGGGGACGAGTCGATCGCCGCAATCTGATGATTAAGATCCCTGCAACCAAGGCTGGGATACCGGCAATCACGGAGGTTATTGGCCAGGGCATCAGCGTCAACGTCACACTCATCTTCAGTCTTGAGCGGTATGCCGAGGTCATCGACGCCTATTTCGCGGGAATCGAGAAAGCCCTCGCCGATGGCCACGACGTGTCGAGCATTCGGTCGGTGGCCTCGTTCTTTGTCTCTCGAGTTGACAGCGCAATAGACGCTCGTCTTGACTCACTCGGCAGCGAAGAGGCGTCGGCAGTTCGTTCTCAAGCCGCCATCGCCAACGCCCGACTCGCCTACGAGCTCTTCCAGGCGCGGCATGCCAGCGACCGCTCTCGCGAGCTCATGAACCAAGGAATGCACCTCCAGCGACCATTGTGGGCCTCCACCGGCGTCAAAGACCCCGCACTTCCTCCCGCCTATTACGTGACGGAGCTCGCCGTGTCGTCTGTCGTGAACACCATGCCGGAGAAAACTCTCCTCGCCCTGGAGTCAGAGCGGGTTCCAGGAGGTGACCGTGTTTCTGGTCACTTCGATGCGGCTCGGGAAACTCTCCGCGTTCTCGGAGAACTGGGCATATCGATGGAGGCTGTCACGGATGAACTTGAGGCTGATGGTGTGGAAAAGTTTGTTCAGTCCTGGCGCGAGCTCCTCGAGACTGTCCAACAAGCCATGAGCGAGCCTGAGTGACGCTCTCTGTTGAACTGAGCGGAGCGTTAGCCCGGTCGACTCTGGCCGCCCGCACGAGTGTCGCCTCCTCCGGCTTTGTCAGCTCGCTGCTGGAGCAGGACTCGACACTGTGGGGTCCAGCCGCACAGCCCGAGGCAGCGATTCGATTGGGCTGGACGGTCCACCCCGCTACGTGGTCGACGGTTGCCTCCGCGGTCATGGACCTGCGGGCAGACCTAGTCGCCGCCGGCATCTCACGGGTCGTTCTGTGCGGCATGGGTGGCTCCTCCCTGGGACCCGAAGTGATGGCAGCATCGGCTTCACTTCCGCTAACGGTTGTTGATTCCACACATCCCGACGTGATATCCGCAGAGCTCGGTCGCGACTTGTCAGACACGGTAATCGTGGTGTCCTCCAAATCGGGCGGGACGTTGGAGACTGATTCTCAGAAGCGTGCCTTTGAGAGTGCTCTCAGGACCCAGGGCCTCAGTCCAACACAGCACATAGTTATCGTGACTGATCCAGGCTCCCCACTTCATGCGAGCGCAGTAGATGCGGGCTATCAAGTTTTCGAGGGCGATTCCACCATCGGAGGTCGTTTTTCGGCCATTTCCCCGTTCGGCCTCGTCCCGTTTGGCCTCGCCGGGGGTGACCTCATTGGCTTTCTGGAGGACGCCGCTTCTGGTTTCGAGCAGTGCACATCACCCGGTGAGAACAACCCAGCGGTGTTACTCGGAGTCGCAGTCGCCTCTGACAATCCCGCGGTTAACAAGCTGCTTCTGCGTGCAGACCCCGCTCACCCGGCATTGGGCAACTGGATAGAGCAGCTGGTTGCGGAATCCACAGGGAAAGACGCGGTGGGGATTTTGCCCGTTGTGGAATCCAGCATCACTGGGCTCCCCGACGCGCGGAGCGTTGGCCCGCAAGGATCGGGAAGCGATATCGAGGTGTCCGGGTCCCTCGCGGAGTTGATGGTGGTCTGGGAATATGCGACGGCGATTGCCTGCGCTCAGATCGCCGTGAATCCCTTTGACCAGCCCAATGTGGAAAGTGCCAAAGTCGCGGCGCGTGAACTTCTGGAGTCGCCACAGCGTGAGAATCGACCAGAAGGTCTTCTCGAAGGTCTTTCTATTTTTTGTGAACCCCTGCAGCCGGGACTACAGACGCTGAGTGAGATGCCTGAGCTCCTACGACGCCTTGCCGGTGCGCGAGGTTACATAGCCCTCTGTGTCTTTGCACCACGGGATACAGAAGAGCGTTGGCGGAGGACCGCGCACGCTCTCGAGCTCCACGCCGGTCGCCCGGTGACCCTCGGATTTGGTCCGCGGTTTCTTCACTCGACCGGCCAATTACACAAGGGCGGTGCCCCGGAGGGGGTATTTCTCCAGGTGATCGAGGCGAGTGCAACTTCAGTGGCTATACACGGAAGAGATTTTGACTTCGGGTTGCTACTGGAGTCTCAGGCACACGGTGATGCTCGGGTTCTGACCGAAACAGGTCAACCGGTGATCAGCCTGACAGGAACGAGTGACGACGTCGAACGGGTAATTGCAACCCTGTCGTCGCAGGGTGGTTAGGCTCGACCCTTCTTCTTGCGGAGGCGGGTAAGCGCATCCTCGAGAATTTGCTTGGCCTCTTTGTCTGTCCGGCGCTCTTTGACATAGGCCAAGTGGGTTTTGTACGGCTCGTTTACCTGTAATTCCGGTGGGTTATCTTTGTCACGCCCAGCAGGCATGCCGGTGGTGGGTGAATCAATCATGTCCGGAATTTCCTCTGGCTCAATTTGTGCCGAGAAATACCGAACGGTCTCATTCCCCATCGCGTCCCAATACGAGACCGCGATGCGGTCAGCCTGAATGCCACGATCTTGTTCGCCCATGGGACCGGAGCCCACACGGGTCCCCCTAATTGCGCTACCGCCAGATGCCACCCAGAACTCCTCTTAGATATCGAAACGCGTGAATAGACCAAGGACAACGATGCTGGACACCCAGATCAACGCGACAACAACCGTGATGCGGTTGAGATTTCGCTCCGCAACACCCGAGCTCCCCAGATTGGAGGTCACTCCACCACCAAACATGTCCGACAGCCCGCCGCCACGACCGCGGTGGAGGAGGATCATCATGGTCAGCACGATGCTGGTGAGTGCCAGGAGCACCAAGAACACTACGCGCAGAATTTCCACGTCAACCTCCCAAAGCCCTCACCACTATAGACGCTCTCCACCGATTCCTACTCAACACTCACGTGCTGAGGGAATCGAGCTATCGCAACAAACTCATCAACATCTAGGCTCGCGCCGCCCACCAGTGCCCCATCGATGTTCTCGCGCTTCATGAACCCAGCGATGTTGGTGGACTTGACGGAACCGCCGTAAAGGATGCGGGTGCTTTCCGCCGCGTCATCACCGTGGAGAGACCGAATGGTCTCTCGAAGAGCGCGACAGACGTC
>Ga0129324_10002947_pt1 | contig 10205 bp, 6 predicted proteins | sample CPBDNA_7_FD_96879 | JGI IMG/M metagenome (GOLD analysis project Ga0129324, IMG submission 96879) | Freshwater to marine salinity gradient microbial communities from Chesapeake Bay, USA - CPBay_Spr_15_0.2_DNA | ecosystem: Environmental > Aquatic > Marine > Coastal | place: USA: Chesapeake Bay... | reverse complement strand
GCGGGAATACTTCCGTTTTTAGCGCTAAACATGGAACCTGATAAATCTACTATTGCCAGTGAATTTGACAATATACCATTACTTTTAACATTTTCTATTATAGTTTTCCATTGTAATTCTATTGTCTCACAATAATTATCATTACCATCTTGAGAGTATCTATTTTCAATATAATATTTTGTTAATTCATGTGGCAATATTCCCGTCACCTTAATTTCCTTTGTACCGCTTCTTACATCAGATAAATATTTAAGATACCTTTCTTTATCATGTTTCATAAAAGCATTTATTAATTTTTTAGATGCTATACCAGGCACTTGTTCATATTTAATTTTGTCCCATTCGTTATCACACATTAATTTTTCAACAATATTTATTTTTTTCCTCAATGGTACTAATAAGTTATTGCGATATTTATCCATTTTGTTTTTATCGTGAAAACCATAAATTTCACTTGCTATCTTCTTTGCCATATGTTTTCTCTTATCATTTCTACATTTTTCACTAGGTGCCCATTTAGCACACAATGATACATTTTCATTATTATCAAGCAATATTTTGTCCTCCAATAATTTCTTGGCAAATAATTTTATCTCATATTTATCATCGCAATAATAAGATATATACAATAAATCCTTCCAGCATCCATATTTATTAATATATGTTATAATATTGTCATAATACGTATTCGTTTTATTTTTTTTTAACCATATCATGGCATCATTTGATATTTTTTTTTCCTTTTTGCCATTTATTCTATCTCTACCATTGAAGATAATAGCAACAGTTTTTTTAGGATCATCTTTCCAACATTTTTCTAAATAATTATTGTTTTCCTTTTTATCTAAATCTCTAACAAAAAGCATAAAATAATCTATAATATTTTTGTTAGTTGTTTTTAATGAAATTGCCCCATTATCCGTCGCTGTATAATTGTTGTAAGACATCTTATTATCGTTGATGTTTTATATAAAAATAATCTTATATCAGTTTTTGTTTTTTATCATTTTATCATTTTATCATTTTCCTGCGGCAGCAGCAGCTGCTGCTAATTTACTAGCTGATGGTGGAAAATGATGAGAAATAAGTTTTTGTAAGATAAAATAATTAATTTCTTCTTTGTCATTTACATTTAGAATTTTACGTAGTTTATCATCGGGTAGAATGAAGCGTTTATTTTCAGGTTTGTTTAGATTATGTTCCTTAATATATGAATTGATATATCGGGTAATATCAGTTCGTGATTTTTCGGTCCCATGTGGTTCACCGATAAAATCACATAGTTCGTCTGAAATTTTATTAGGTTTGGCGAAACCCGATGGAGAATTTTTAGCATTTTGACGCTTCTTTTGTACCTTCTCAATAATTTTTTGCTGTTTTTCATATTCTTTAGACAAAATCTTAAGCATACCTTGAATTTCTTTAAAGCTCGATGTCAAAGTATTCACCTTCTCTACAATATTTTGTAGCACACTATCTTGTGGTGATGCTACATTAGATAGTTGAGCTTCGGCATCAGTAGTAAGATTAGTAGGCGCCGAAGGAGTAGCAACATCAACCGCATTTACATTAGATTGTGCTTCTTGCTTAAGATTAGACACGACTTTTTTATTCGGTTTCTCATTCTTTACTTGAGTTACAGGAGCGGCAGAATCGGAGGCAACAGAGGTTACGGGTGGGACATCGTTTACATTTTTATTAGCGGCTGCTTTCTTATTAGATGGCATTTTGGTGATTTAGTTTATGGATATTTATATTATCTTTTGTTTATATCATTTTATATGCAAAAAATTATATTTTATCGCATTATATTTTAAGATAATAATAAATATTATAATGAAAGTTAATAGAATAGGTACTTATAAAACAGGTTTTAAATATTTTAATAAAAATATAGAAATAACAAACGAGGATGATATAAATTTTTATAAAAGCTTAAAAATACCTCCAGCATATGATAATGTAACTATATTAAATGGGAAAAAAATAATAGCATATGGTTATGATTCTAAAAATAGAAAGCAAGTAATTTATAATCCTAAATTTATAGAAAAACAAAACAATTCTAAATTTATAAAAATAGAAAAATCTATTAAATATTTTAAAAAATTTAAAAACAAAATTGCCAGAGATATAACAGGTAAAGATATTAAAAATAAAATAATAAGTATAATAATAACACTTATTATTGATTGTGGTTTTAGAATCGGTAATAAAAAATATGAAAAAGAATATAATTCATATGGTTTGACTACTTTAAAAAAGAAACATATAACACTTAACGATAAAAAAATTAAAATTGATTTTATAGGGAAAAAAAATGTTAGAAATGTTTCTATATGTGGTAATAAACATGTTTATAATTATATGTTAGATATTAATGATAAATTAGATACTGATGATTATATATTTAAATATGGAGATAAATGTATATCTTCGGGTGATGTTAATAAATATTTGGATAATTTTTATAATAAATATGAATTGAAAATAACTACGAAAGATTTAAGAACCTTAAATGCTAATAATTTATTCATAAAATATTATAAAAAACACAGAGATGATAAGCAAGCTATTAAAAAAGCTATTGATGATACGGCATTAAAATTACATAATACCGCCAGTGTATGTAAAAAAAATTACATAGACCCTCGTATAATAAAATTATATGAAAAAATAAATAAAAATTGATTTTTTTATATACTATAATATAAGATTAAGAAGATTTATTATAATAAAATGGATATTGAATGTATTCTTAAAAATTTAAAAGAAATGCTCGTAGAGCGGGGAGATGACATATCTATGTTTGAAGAGCACGAATTATCAATTGACAAAGAAGATTATGAAAATGATAAAAGTGTAATAGAATTACAGACGTCTAATACTACTATAATATTCGCTTTGACAAAAAAATTAAGGAAAATGATTATAGATGAGTTAAAGGTATATGATTCTAATGTTGAAAATTTTATATCTAAATACGGAAATATGAAAAATATCATATTAATTTTTAATAACGATACTATTTCTATCCCTATTATATCACAGCTTAATAAATATGATAAACTTTTTCAAAAAATTGGCGGTCAATTGCAGTATTTTCATATTAAGCAACTTATGTTTAATCCGACTAAGCACGAATATGTGCCAAAACATATTAAATTAAGCGAAGAAAATGCTTTAAAGGAAAAAGAAGAACTTAAAATGAAAATTAAAGAAATTGAAGAAATCATTAAAAATAAAAAAAAAGATATAGAAGAAATCGGTAATAAAAAAAACAAAATAAAAGACAAGGCAACTTTAACAAATGATATTATTAAACTTGAAAAAAATATTGAAGAATTAAACGTGAAAATCAGCGAAATTAAATTTGAAATAACTGATTTTATGAGGGAATATATGATTAAAAGCAAAATATATATGCCTATAATATTACATAGCGATCCTATAGCTAAATGGCTTGGTTTAAAGCAAGGCGATATTGTTAAAATTATAAGATATAATGAAAATAGTGGTATTTCATTTTACTATAGAACTTGTTTTTAAATAAATATATATATAAATATAGAAGATATTATAAACAATTAATCTAATGGCGGCAAAAATTACTACTAACCAAAATCCAAATTATACATCACTTATAAAAAGATGCGAAAATATAAAAGGCTTATTCGAGACAAATACTAAAGGTACATATTATGAATTCGCTGATCTATTTTTTAATATAGGTGGGGCAGACACTACTAACTCAGTCCCTGACGGGGGTGTTTTTAATAATAATAAAAAATATATATCCTACGTATTAAATGATGCTATTAAAGGAGAAATTGATAGTATAGAATATGATAGCAATAAAGATTATTTAAAATCCACTAATAATCCTAGCCCATTATATTTTATTAAAAGTGATCCTGCTAAGAGTAGTCCGGAAGCTCCGATTGCGATTGCTAATAATCCTCCTTCATCCTCGGCTGAATACGATACTCACGAAGCTCAATTTTTTATTAATGATGTGAACGACCCTGAATTTGGTCAAGCAGTAACAACAGGTGGAGAAAAATATAGATATTATCAAGATGATAATAAAATCAAATATATTTTTTGTACATTAAGATTAATTGAAACATTTTTAGATATATTAACGGCTTATAAAAATTATATAGATGATGTCTCGAACGATGGAAAAATAATAAATAATATTATAATAACAGATTGTAAAAATACGACCAAAGTCGGCAGTGAAGACTATAATCACGGATATTTTGTTGAATCAGACGATGGAGATAATAAATTTAAAGATGGTTCGTCATTATTATTATATATAAAAGGTTTTGGATCAAATCCGCTATTAACTTCTAATGCTTCATTTAATAAACTAAATAGTACAGATTATTATAGTTCCGGATCCAATACATCAGGTAGTTATAATAGCAGTGATAATATTTTTGATAATATTTATTTACAAGGTATATTTATTAAAAAAAATAACGATACTATTAAATTAATAATTACTCAACAAAATGGTAATAGTACAATAAAAAATTTAACTAATACACCATCCACTTATAGTAATGATGATACAAGGTATAAAAATTTATGCGATTATTATTTAATAGCATTTTTAGAATTAATTTATAATTTAAAACCCGAAAAAAGAAATGAACAAATTGAATCATTAATATCACTATTAGAAATATATAAATTATCTATATATACATGTATATACGCTTGTAATAAATTATTTAACACATTATTAGAAAATACACTAATTGATACTACTACTAAAGGAATTAGAAAAAATACACGTTATCATTGTATATTACCTCATGCTATTACATGTGATAAAATAAAAATTAATACCGATGATACAACAAAAATAGAAAATTATGGAAAATTAAATAATATATTCACAGAAATTTATAATGACGATTCAAATAAAATACATTATAAATACTATACTACATATTTTACTAATGATGCTATTCATGATGATTCTGATGTTAATAATATCAATACTCATTTTTATAAAAATAAAAATACAAATACAGATCCTGCAGAAGTATCAGGAGCAGTATATATATTGGATAGCTATTTTACACCCAGTAATTTGCCTTCACAAAGTTTATCAACAGAAAAACACTATTATAAATTTAATATATTAAATGATAATATTTATGAACACATTAATAAAAAAACAAACGACTTAATTACTATTTATTATAAAGGTACTAATTCTACAACAGATGATATTTCTGATATTAGTTATGATTTCGCAATTGAAGTACATGACATGGATAGAAAAATATGTGTTGTTAAAACACCTAGAGATATTTTGAGCAAAATAATATTACATGAAAAATTTGATGGAAAAACTGATGATATTAGAAAATTAATTATACCAGACGATTCTGTGTATGGCGAATATTATACTGCCACAATAAATGAGAATGAGAAAAAAACTTTTGTAAAAAATATTTATTTAAACAATAAATATAATGATTATAAATTTAAGAAATCAGATTTTCGTTCTAAAAATAATGACTATAAAAAATATTTTACAGATATAGAATTGTATAAATATAAAATAGTAAATGATTATAATATAAATATAAATGAAAATAATTATAATATTAAAAATATATATTATGATGAAAAAGATAATTTAGTAATATCTATATATGTTGAAGATATTAAAAGATTATTAACAACATCTAATAATAGCTCAATTATAGCCGTAAAGGATATTGAAACATTCCACAGATACTCATCTCAAAATGAGATAATTAATAATGGATATAATTTTATATTTAAAAATCCCAATAGTATAAAAATAATTAAAAAGACACCTATTCAATTTAAAAATAATTATAACAATAACATTAGAGATATTAATGATTTAAATGACAAAATAAATATTAATCAATCAAAGCTTAAAAATTACAAAACATTATACGAAATGAATAAAACCAAAAACACTATAATGTATAATCAATATTATGCCTACTTAATAATATCTATAATTATAATTTGTGTTTTAATAGGAATTAATTTTTATCCAATGGAAAATAGTATTAAAAAACTTAGCGCAATGGTATGCTTTGGTATAGCTATAATGTTATTCATATCTTATTTCGTTGTAAATGTAGCATATATAGAAGGGTTCGCAATTGAAGGTTTTGCGATAGGAGCTATTGATGGAGAAAAATATGAAGATTTTTTTAATACAATATCAGCACCGAGTGGAAGCGGAAGCGGTCCTAATACTATTACAATAAATGGTGTTAACGAATTTAATGCTACAACAATTGGAAATAAGAAACAACATATTGATACAAATATGAGAAAATTACAAAATTCAATAGTTGGTTTACTTATTAAATTTGAAATATATAGAAGACAGGCAAGTAGTGGTTCGGCATATTATAAGTTAACAGAAATAACAGAAAATGAAAGAAGAATCAGATACAATATAGATAGTAGATTATTATATGAAAAAGATGGTGCTAATATGCATATTGATGTATTAAAATATGAGACTTTAAGATATTCTATAATTATTAAATCAATATTAATGGCATTATTTATAATAACTGGAATGTATACAATATTTTTATATATTAATGGTAAAAATATGGAAATAATAATATTTATTACATTATTATTATTGATAATAGTATTTTGCTATTCCCTAATATATAGCAATTCAATTGTAAGAACAAAATCTAAGAATATATATTGGGGCAAAGCATTTGAATCAACATATGAAAAATAAATTATATAAAATGATACTTATTTATATAATATAAAATGAATAGTGATAGCAGCGATACAGACGACCCGTCAGACCCTACTTATATTATTACAAGTGAAGAATCTTCAAGTATCGAAGAAAGCGAAGAAAACGAAGAAAGCGAAGAAAGCGAAGAAAACGAAGTTATTATAAATAAAGATATTACACATCCTGAACAAGATGTACTATCAGAACATTCTGAATTTTCTTTACCATCCGGTGGGTTTTTTAATAAGAATGACGAATATGAATATAATAATGATTTTAATAAAAATACTAAAAAGAGAGTTTTTTTAATTTTTAATAATTCAAATAATACTATTAAAAAGAAAAAATACGATTTTTATAATAAATATAATTATATTGAAAAAAAATATTTTGATAATTTATCAGAAGATAATAAGGAATTAATTAAAAATAATGAAGAAATAATTAAAAATAATGATGACAAAGATCATAATATTCCTTTGAGATTTAAAATATTAAATTTGGATATAAATATTAAAACAAAAAGAAATATTATATCAAAATTAACAAGTTTAAATGAAATGTCACCATGTTCGAGCGAATATAATAAATTAAATAATTGGTTATATTCTTTAAATAATATACCTTTTAACAAATATTACGAGCTCCCTATTAAGAATGATGACGGAATCGATAAGATAGCATCATTTTTAAATAATATTAAGCTGAATATGGATAAAACAATATATGGTCATAAAATAGCTAAAGAACAAATTATAAGAGTATTAGCACAACTCATATCATTTCCTAAAGCAAATGGATATATCATAGGCATACAGGGTAGTGCCGGTGTTGGAAAAACTAAATTAATTAAAGAGGGAATATGTAATGCTCTAAATTATCCCAACGCATTTATATCATTGGGTGGAACTGATGATAACTCTTTTTTAAGAGGACATTCTTATACTTATGAAGGAGCTACTTATGGTAAAATTTGCGAATCTTTAATGAAAACTGGAATAATGAATCCGCTGTTTTTATTTGACGAATTAGATAAGGTTTCTAATACATATAGGGGTCAAGAAATTATAAACACACTAATACATATAACTGATCCAGTACAAAATGACAAATATACAGATAGATATTTTGAAGAAATTGATTTTGACATATCGCGATCAATGATAATATTCACTTATAATGACGAAGAATTAATAAACCCTATTTTAAAAGATAGAATGATAGTCATAAATGTTCCAGGTTATACAAACGATGAAAAAATTATATTGGCAAAGGACTATATAATACCAGAAGTTATTAAACAATATAATTTTGAAACTAATGATATTATATTTAATAATAATATATTGAAGCATATTATTAATAATATACAAAGTGAAGAAGGTGTACGAAACTTAAAAAGGGCTATAAATAATGTTATTTCTTGGATTAACATGATGATATATATACCAAGTGATAATATTAAAATAGTATTACCATTTGAGATAACAATTGATTTTTACAATAAATATTGTAAAACATCAACAAACATTATAAATAATGAAAAAATTAACAATATATATTTATAATTTTATTTTTTTATATTAGGTAAACAATTACACTATAAAGAACAAATAATATGAATAATAATTGTAATACGTTTTTATTTTTTGGTTGTTGGAATAATATTAATTGTGATAATGTATATATATATAGAGACATTGTTTTAGATTATATAATTAAAAATGAAAAAAAATGTGATACATTATATCTTGCTGGTGATAATTGGTACAATATTAAATTAAAAAAAAAAGATGAAAAATTTTCTACAAAATACTATTTACAACATGTTTTAAAGTCAGGTTATGATAAAATATATAAAATGAATAAAAATGTTCATATTGCTGTAGGGAATCACGATGAAGATGATGATGGAGAAAAAAAAGAAGAAAAAAAAGATTGTATGATTAAAACGCAATTACAATATATTAAAAATTTAAATATAAAACGAAAAGATGAAGAGGCAAATGCTTTAGAAGAGCCTACGGCACAAGCGGCCTTATCAGCTCCAAATCCTTTGCGTGAAAAAGTTGCTTTTCCCAATAATGGTCCGTATTCTGCTCCATCCGCTTTAGCAGCTATAGCTACTTTAGCTTCATTAGAATCAAAAACTTCGTCTAGTATAGCTTCATTAGAATCAAAAACTTCGTCTAGTATAGCTTCATTAGAATCAAAAACTTCGTCTAGTATAGCTTCATTAGAATCAAAAACTTCTCCAGATGTCTCATTATCATCTACAAAAAAACATAAAGCTCGAATAAAAAACGATGAGAAATGTGATGAAACAATAGAAGAAATGATGAACCCATATTTTATTACATTAGAAGATTTATTACAAGTTGAGAAAGCTGATATTACAGAAGGAAAAAATAAAAAAAATATGTATATATATATTGAAAATGTTGGCGAAGTTGAATGCGATATATATATAATGATAATTATAAATACAAATAAATTAAATAATGCGGATTATATGGAAAAAATTATAAGCAAATTTAAAGAATTTTATATTAAAAAAGGAAACAGACCTGTTTTTGTAATGGGACACGTGCCTATATTTTGCTTTAAAAATGATGATTTGAAAGAGGTCGATGAAAATATGCTAAAAATATTTGATTTATTGGCCCAATATAAATATATATATTTATGCGCCGACTCTCACTATTTCAATATAATGAAAATTGAAAAAAATGAGAAATGTGTGCTACAAATAACTGTCGGCACTGGAGGTGCTGACCCTGATATTAATAGTGAAAGTATTGAAAAATTAAAAGAATATAATGAATACGACGGATATAGTTTATCATATTACCATATTAATTCATATGGATATGCTTTATTTAGATTAAATAAACAAAATAAATTATATATACATTATAAAAATATTATTAAAGACGATACCTATAGTAATACATATAAATATGTAATAAATATTAAAGACTTCAATAGTATAAATAATATTTATCAAAAAACATCAAATATCAATAATTTAGTAATTCAAAAATATAAAGGTTGTAAAATACAAAAATGTAAAGAAATATTTTCAACTATTCAAGATGATATTGAAAACAAAGGTGCTGTTGTTAAATCCAAAGATGGTAAAACTTTTTGTTATAGTAAAATTAAAAAAGACAAAGAAGACAAAGGAGACAAAGAAGACAAAGGAGACAAATCTAAAAAAGAAGAAAAATCCAAAAAAGAAGACAAAGACAAATCTAAAAAAGAAGACAAAGACAAATCCAAAAAAGATGGTAAAGGGGGTAAAGGAGGTAAAGGAGGTAAAGGAGGTAACGTACGGGTAATTAGAAAGTAATAATTTTATTATAATATTAGTAATAAAGAAGGTTTTAATGAAATCATTATTAATAATATCACTATTAATATC
>Ga0129324_10002946_pt1 | contig 10206 bp, 6 predicted proteins | sample CPBDNA_7_FD_96879 | JGI IMG/M metagenome (GOLD analysis project Ga0129324, IMG submission 96879) | Freshwater to marine salinity gradient microbial communities from Chesapeake Bay, USA - CPBay_Spr_15_0.2_DNA | ecosystem: Environmental > Aquatic > Marine > Coastal | place: USA: Chesapeake Bay... | reverse complement strand
TGCCAATATGATGCCAGAAAAATATCCTTGAAACAAAAAACCCTTGAAAATCAGATGATTAACAAGGGTTTAAGTACACGCTATGGCGCTATTTTCAAACCAAAATTGACTTTTGTTACTTGATATTGATTTAAAATTTTATATTAAAATTATTTATTATATTTATTTTTTTTTATATCATGAGTTTTAAATTATTCAAGTATTTCATTTGTGAATTTCTGATTTTAGTATCCTTAATTTCATGTGTTCATAAATCACATATTGAATTTGACACAGGTATAGATACCAAGAATAAGCCTATAAATTACCTTAATAAAGATAAAATTAGTAATGGTACTGTTTCATTTAGCAGTAATTTTTTAGGTTCTAGACTCTCAGAGGTTACCTATTTAAATGATAGTGTGGCCAGTGTTTTTTTTACCCCTGAGAATGAACCTATAAATAGCAGCCCTTATTTTGCTTTTGAAGCTTCTTCAATATTGCCAAAAGCTTTTTATTTTATTTTTAAATATCCAGAGGCTTATTCTCATAGATATATTCCAAAAATTAAAAAACAAGGTGTTTGGAATATATCAGATTCCTTAACCTATATAATAACTGGGGAAGAACACAAATTGAGAATTTTATTAGATCAAACCCCAGTTACTATTGCTGCCCAAAAAATAGAATCTTCAGTAGATGTTAAAGAATGGATTTACGCTTTAAGTAAAGCTAATCCAACACTTTTTCACAGAGCAATTGCTGGAAAATCTAAATTAGGTAAGAATATTGAAGTATTAGACTTATACAAAGGTAGTCCGTTAAAAAAAGAAATTATTGTGTTACTTACAAGACAACATCCACCCGAAATTTCAGGGTATTATGCTTTTCAAACTTTTTTGTCTCAGCTAACTAAAATTAATTCTTTAAATAAAGAATTTTTTGAAAAGTATAGAATTATAGCTTTTCCATTAATAAACCCCGATGGAGTAGATCTTGGTCATTGGCGTCATAATGCTGGAGGTGTAGATTTGAACAGAGATTGGTCTTTATATAGACAGCCAGAAGTAAAAGCAGTGGTGAATTATATAAACAAAGAAGTTAAAAAGAGTAAAGGAAAAGTAGTCATTGGACTAGACTTTCATTCCACTTGGAATGATGTGTTTTACACAAATACTTCTAGAGAAAAAACTACTTATCCAAATTTTGAGAAGGATTGGTTTGAGGCTTTAGAATCTAAAATCCCTAATTATAAAGTAAATGAAAAAGCTTCCGATAGTAAAACCCCAACTTCTAAAGGTTGGTTTTTGAAAGCGCATAACGCTACTGGAATTACTTTCGAAATTGGTGATGAAACTCCAATTGAGTCAATTAACCTTATTGCTAGCAGTGCAGCAATTGAATTAGCACAATTATTAATCAACTACAACTAAATTTAATTTTATGAAAAAAAACCTATTTTTATTAATGTTTTCTGTGCTCTCCATAAGTATGGGGTTAGCACAAACCATAACAGGGAAAGTAGAAGATTCCCAAGGACCTTTAGCTGGGGTATCTATTCTTGTAAAAAATACTACAATTGGCGTAATTACTGATTTTAATGGTAACTATACTATTGATGCGGGTGTTGGGAAAACATTGGTATACTCTTATATAGGTTATAAGAGTGTTGAAATTCAAGTTTCCAATCAAAACATTATAAATGTAACACTTGAAGAAGATGCACAGAATCTAGACGAGGTAGTATTATCAGCTTTAGGCTTTAAAGAAAATAGAGACAACCTTGCTTCTACCTATTCAAAATTAGATTCCCAAGATGTTGTAAGGTCTGGTGAGCCCAATTTAATTAATGGATTGTCTGGTAAAGCCTCTGGCGTTATTATTTCGGCAACCAGTGCAGATCCTGGAGCGGGTTCTAATATTCAAATAAGGGGGGCTAGTTCAATTATAGGACAAACACAACCATTAATTGTTATTGACGGAATTCCCGTAAATAACGATAATTTTGAAGGTTTTGGTAGTGATTCAGATGGAGGAATTTCGCAACAATCACGTTTAAATGATATTAATCCTAATGACATAGCTTCTATTCAAGTTTTTAAAGGGGCATCAGCGGGCGCTATCTATGGGTCTAAAGCCTTAGGAGGCGTTATAGTGATCACTACAAAGAGAGGTGCTACAGGCAAAATGAAAGTTTCGCTGTCTACTAATTATTCAATGGATCAAATTAACGTAAAACATGCTATGCAATCTTCTTATGGTCAGGGTACTAAAGGGAAATATAGCCCAACAGCTGCAAATTCATGGGGAGATAGAATCTCTGAACGAGCAGGAGGTGAAGATACGGTAAAGACTACAGGGGAGTATTTTTTAGGAAGTAATGGGGTTACTTATTATCCAATTACCAAAAAAAATAGTACAAACATATATACTGATAGTAATTTTGATGCTGTTTTTCAAAACGGTCATTCAAAAAACACGCAGTTAAGTTTATCTGGAGGAAATGAAAAAGGGAGCTATTACATGAGCTTAAATCAAATTAATCAGGAGGGAATCATGAAAAATTCAAATTATGATAAAACTTCAATTACTTTAGCTACTACTAATAATTTTACTCCTTGGTTAAAGAATTCTTCAAAGGTTATTTATTCAACTAACTATTCAAATAGAATTCAGCAAGGTTCAAACACTGCAGGTATTTATTTAGGGTTATTAAGAAACCCCGCAGATTTTGACATCAGTGGATATATAGGAACTTACTATGACAATAATGGCAACCCTACTGAGAATAGGCATAGAAGTTATAGAAGATATTTAGGTAATTCATCCTCTCCCACCTACAACAATCCATTATGGACTGTTAATGAACAAACTTCAGACACTAGTGTTGACCGTTTTATAGCTTCTACAGACTTTAATATCACAGCTACAGATTGGTGGAATATTGTTTTAAGGACAGGTTTAGATCAGTATCAAGATGACAGGGTCTATTTTTATCCTATGTTTTCTGCTGATGGAGCCACTAATGGAAGGTATCAAAACGAAACTTTTGTTGTTAATGATCTTAATGCAGAAGCCATTTCATCTATGAACTTTTCATTAAAAAAAGATTTAAATATGAATCTAATTTTTGGTGCTGCAATTAATAAATCTGAAAGAAAGCAAACTTATCTAGAAGCAGTAGATTTTTTATATAACACCAGATTAGTAAATCCTGCTATCGCAGCTACTAAAATTAATGAGGAACGCAATAGAAATTTTAGATCTATCCGTTCCTATATTCAATCTAAAATTCAATATAAAGATTATTTGAATTTGAATTTAGGGGCTACTTATGAAGATGCATCATCTAGCTCTAAATCATTTATTTATCCTAGCGCAGAATTTGGATTTAATTGGGCACAACTAATTTCTACAGATTTATCTAAAGGATTATCGTTTGGTAAATTAAGACTAGCTTACGGAGAAGTTGGATTACCTCCAGGTGCTCACTTATTCCAAACTACCTATGAAAATGCATCTTATTCTAGTTATTCAGACGCCGTATCACTAGACGCTTTTGGTGGCGGGTTTAGACTTAATGATGATAAGGGAAATGCCGAGTTAGAATTTGAAAAGAAAAGAGAATATGAATTAGGTATTGATCTGAGATTTTTCAGAAATAGATTATCGCTCTCAGGGACTGTTTATAGAAACGAGACGAGAGATGCGTTATTAAATTTAGATTTGAATCCTTCTGAAGGATTTAACAGTATTTATAAAAATGCTGGGACTATTGAAAATAAAGGATTGGAAGTTGAATTTTCTTACGATTTATTTAAAGGTCAAGATTTTAACATGAGTGTTTTTGGAAACGTATTTACAAATAAGAATAAAGTATTAGATCTTAGCGGTGTATCTTCAATAAATTTAACTGGGGGATCATCTATTAAATCTAGTGCAGTTGTTGGTCAACCCCTTGGGATTTTACTAGGAAGTGCTGCGCTTAGGGATGCACAAGGTAATTTAGATTTAGACGCTAATGGTTTCCCTCAATTAGACCCTTCGGGTGATAAAGTAATTGGAGACCCTAATCCAGATTGGAGAGGCTCTATTGGTTTACACAGTTCGTATAAAAATTTCAGTTTGGATATTGCCTTTGACACTTCACAAGGAAATGAAATTGGAGAACGAACTAGATATGTTCTTTATGGATTTGGGACACATTCAGATGTTGGTAATACAGTTACCCCAAGTTCAGATTTAAAAAACTATGCTGGCGCTACAATTCCAGCTGGAGTACCAGTAAGAGGAAATATAATGGATTATGGAGCTGGACCAGTATTGTTGGATGAGAAGTGGTATACTACCTTAGGAGGTGGCTTTGGAGGTTCTGTAATTAATGAGTTTGCTATTGGTGATGCTAGCTATGTTCGTTTAAGAGAATTAACAGCAGCATTAAATTTAACTGGAAACTGGATAAAGAAATTAAATTTAGAAAGTGTTAAATTAAATGTGACTGGAAGAAATTTAGCTTTATGGACTGATTTAAGAGGAATTGATCCAGATGTTAATCAATTTGGAAATGGAAATGGAAAAGGATTGGATTATTTTACAAATCCAAGTTCAAAATCTATTCTTTTCGGTTTAAATATTAATTATTAATTAGAGAGTCATGATAAAAAATATAAAGATTTCACTAGCTATTTTGTTGTCAACATTGGCTATTAGTTGCTCCGATTTCTTGGATGTTAATGAAAATCCAAATCAATCGATAGATGTTCCAAGTGAACTAATTTTAAAGGGAATGGAACTGGCAACCGTTCAAATACAATTGGGTCATTCAATGAGAATATCTCAATTATGGACGGGTCAGCTTAAAGGGCAAGCGAACCTATATAGAAATTTATACAATTATAATATTTCACCAGAAGAGTCTAATTCTGAATGGTCTTTTGGATATCATGGAGTAATTACTCAGAATAGAATTATTCAAGATACCTCTGAAGATATGTTAGTTAAAGGAATTGGCAACGTATTAGAGGCTAGTACTGTAGGTAGTATGGCTGCAATGTTTGGCGATATTCCATATTCTCAATTTGGACAAGAAGATCCTGAATTTGATCCTCAAACACAGGTTTTCGAACAGGTTCAGTCACTGCTAGATACTGCCATTACGCAACTTAGTGCCGCTTCTCCTTCTAGAATATCTAACCAAGATATATTAGTTGGAAAAAAACCTGCTGCATGGATAGAGGTGGCCAATACATTAAAAGCTCGGTTTTATTTGATCACTAAGAATTATACAGCCGCTCTTTCGTCTGCCAATAAAGGTATAAGCAGTGATGCTAATAACATGAGTTTCGGAAAAGGGTTTGGAAGTTTTGGTTCAACATTAGAGAATAGTAATCTGTATTACATTGTTTTAGATGGCAGCCGTGGAGGTGATTTTTCTACAACGGGCTCCTACATTGATGATCTTTTAAATCCAACTAAAACAAATTCTAGAAATCATGCTAAGACTAATGAGACTAGGAGAAAAGATTTTTTAAGTGTTGATATTAACTCTAGAACCGTCAATACTATCTCCTATAAATCGTATACTTTACCGATGGTTTCTTTTCAAGAAAATTCTTTGATTATTATAGAAACCACTGCTCGTTTGAATGAATTTGATCAAGGCTTAAGCAAATTAAATACTTATAGAGCTTATTTGAATTCTGGGAAAGGTTTTATTGGAAATCCGAGTTTATTATCTAAATACGAAGCATTTGTTTCAGCAGATTTTGAAGCAAATGGAATTGAGAATTTAGATGGTTTATCAAAAAATAAGGCACTCTTAAGAGAAATTATGGAAGAAAAATATGTGTCATGCTTTGGAACTCATATTCCATTTGATGATTTTAGAAGATGGTCGGCATCTGATCCAGACTTAGTTATGAAAATTCCACCGGTTACAGGATCACAGCACCCACAGAGGCTTCCAATTTCTCAAAATGAAATTGATGGAAATAGCAATACCCCTAGTCCTATTCCTTCTATATTTGAAAAAACACTTGTAAATAAATAATAATATAATTCTATTAAAAAAACCTTCAGCTAAATAGTTGAAGGTTTTTTTATTTTTAAAAATAAATATTCCAAAATGTTATTTTAAAAAATAACATAAAAGGACATATCACTTCCTAGCCAAATTAATTCCAAAAGCGGGAAGTTAATAGGTGGGTAAAAAACACTTAGTATTACTAAGAAAGTTTTATCCACTTATTTTATAAGTCACTCTAAAACAGGAGTCTAACATAACCCCTACCCACACCTCACGCACCCCTAACATAACAGGCATATTTGTTTAGGCTATCGTGTTGAGCTTCATTGTTTTATGCAAGCATTCTTTACTGCAATGACATAAATTAAAAAAAAAGATAATTAAAACAAAAAACCCTTGAAAATCAGATGATTAATAAGAGTAATGTTTTTGTTATATAAGGACAAAAGAGCCACACTCAAAAAAGAAAACCTTTTCTATAAAACCCACCCCTCTGATAAAATCAAGTGATGCACTTAAACTTTTTGGGCTTTTATATAGGCATGAAGAATCGACCTATTTCTATGAATCACAATACAATAATCGTACAAATAAATATCATAAAAACAAAAAACCCTTGAAAATCAAATGATTAACAAGGGTTGTTGTACTCGAGGTGGGAATCGCGTATATTCATTTTAATTTCTTTCTAAACCTCAGTAAAACCTACAAAAACACAATAAAAACAATACCTAATAAGTCTTCCAAGAAATCTAAGTTATCGTATAATGATGCATGTTATCTTATGTTAACTGGCAAAAAACTTGCATTTTACTGGCAACTTTATTAAGTTTACCTTATGAGTAAGATAAACTTCAGGATAAGATCCAAAGCAAATAAGCAGGTTAGTATATATATGTTTTTAAGGTCTCCAGGATCAGTCCAACTTGAGATTAGAACAGGTTACCAAACCCACCCTAAAGAATGGCAATCAGGTTATCAGAAGTCTAGCATTGACAACACTTTAAACAATGACCTCACTGATTTGAGAGCCTTTATTTCTAAGCGATTAAATAACTCCGTTCTTGCAGGGGAAACCATTAACATGGGATGGCTTCGAAAGGCACTAGATGAGCACTTTAATAGGACAGAAAAAAAAGAGTATGAGTACTTACTAAACTTTTATGAGGCTTTCCTTTCCAAAATAAAAAAAGAACAAAAGCCTAACACTGTAAAAGGGTACGTCACTTTTTACTACACACTAAAAAAATACCAAGAAGATATAGAAGATCGACTGCTTTTTAGTCAACTCAATAAGGATGCTTTTGATGATCTATATTCTTGGATGCTTCACAAAATGGACTACGCCCTAGGCAATGCAAATCGACAGATGTCTAGGCTTAAAACAATTTGTAGGGCTGCTGCTGCTTCTGAGATTGAAGTGCATGGCTATTATCTTGTCCACAAACAAAAGAAAACCACACCACATAATTCTTACCTCACTATCATCAGCGAGCAAGAGATAGGCTTAATTAAAACATTTAATCCAACTACTAGTTACTTGGAGAACACTAGAGCCTGGATGCTCATTGGCCTTCACATTGGGCAAAGGGTTTCAGATTTACTGAGCTTAACTCCTAAAGATGTCAGAGAGACACAGCCAGGGGTTGTGATGGTAGACATCACCCAACAAAAAACTGGAACTAGCATAACCATTCCCGTTGTAGACAAAATAACAGTAGACATACTCCTTAATAAGTTTCCTCGTAAGATTAGTTCCCAGAGCTTTAACCGGTTTTTAAAGGAGCTCTGCAGGGCATGTAAAATAGACTCTGAAACAACAGGGTTTTTAATGGGAGATAATGGCCGTAAAAACTTAGTAACTGGTCCCAAGTATCAGTTCATAAGCAGTCATGACCTACGTCGTAGCTTTTGCACCAATCACTTCTACGCTGGAACTCCTTCCTCTAAAATAATGGCTATTAGTGGTCATAAAAGAGAGAGTACATTCTTTGGATATGTAGGCGCTACTCAATCTAAAGACGAGGCAGCTGAAAACTTTCTAAAATATCTTCAAAAATAATTTTTAATCAAATCATTGATTATCAGTGATTTATTATTTTTAAAGGAATTCGGATTGTAATAACTTCTAATGCCAATGAATACGATATGCCAAGGGACATCTCAACATTTAACGTTGAAAACTTTCGGTTTAATCTATCATATTTGGCTCAGAGGCTGGATAAGATAATTTATCTTTGTTAACCAACGGGTTAGTCCAATGAAAAAAAGCTAACAAAAACCGGCTAGCGATTAAATATTAGCTTTATAGTCTTGTACTTGAGAAATACAAATCTACAAAGTAAATTTTTCTCCACAAAAGGTTTTTGTTAAAAAATGATTTCGAGGCATAGTTATCGAATAAAAAACAAAATTTAATGGAAAAAAAAATTACTGAGGCATCTGCCTCGAAACAAGCGATCTTAACCGAAGACGGAGAGATACTTACGAAAAAAGAAGCTGCTGCGCTTCTAAAAATTAATCTAAGTACACTCAACTCATGGATCAACAAGAAAATTTTAAGGGTGTACGCAATTGGCGGCCGTCGTTATTTAAATCGCACACAGATCTCTGAGGCACTAGTCGAACAAAAACCCACTAGGTCATGGTAAGTAAATTAAAAGGAAACCTGACAAAGGAGGTAGCGGCAATTCGAGAGCTAGCAAGGTTGCTAAATTATCACGTTAACAACCCTGATGCATACCATGAATCTATCGAAGAAATCAGTGAAAGGTTGGGCTACAGTGTTGCCAAGTTAGATTGTGCTATATGGGATATATCTGTCATCATATACGAACTTAAGAATGGCTCGCAGTGTGAGTCAGAGATGGAAGAGTACGACAGGGAAAATGAAAGAAGGGAGGGTGGTAATGAATAATTCAAATCACCTTGATATAGCTACAAAGCTTTTTAAGCTCGGATACGGAGTTATTCCGTTAAGAGATGACAAAAGGCCTATTGGAGCCTGGAAAGAGTTACAAACAACTCCTAAGAGCCCAAATGATATGATTAAATCCAATAGCTACGGCTTGATATGCGGAGTAAACAATGTTGAGGTGTTGGATCTTGATTACAAGGTCCTGCCTAGCGAAGAAGATAAGGATGGTCACTACAATACCATGCTTTCTTTTATTCAAGAAAATATAGAAGATGCCGCTAATAAATTGGCTCTATACGAGACAATGAGTGGAGGAGTTCATATAATTTATAAAACCAAGAAGAAGGAGGGTAACCAGGTGTTATCTAAGCTTAAGGATGAAAGAACCCTTTACGAGACAAGAGGTGTTGGAGGCTACGCCTTTTTTTATCCCGACAAAAACGTATTTGGCAGAAACTACGAGACACTTGAGTACATTACAGATAGTGAAAGGAGTTTACTCTTTAGCTTCTTCAAAAGTTTCGATGAGCGAGAAGATGTGATACAGAAAACCGAGAGGTCCTACACAACAAGCTTGTCTCACTCTAGCCTTGACATAATCAATAGGTTTAATAGAGAGACCTCCATTTTGGACATAGTCGGAGATGAGTTCAAAGTGGTAGGAAAGACCCTTAAGGGCATTTCTATTCTTAGAAATGGAGACACTAAATCTAAGACCAGTGGAACTGTTTTTGAAGACTCTGGGGCAATGTATTTATTCAGTACCAGCACCCAATATCCAGCTGAGACCTTTATTAGTCCATTTACAGCTCACATGGTAAAGAAACATGGGAATGATTTTAAATCCGCTCTTAATTATCTCATAAAGAAAGCACCAAGTGCTGTGCTTCAATGTGCCTCTAAGGTTTCTCAATACAAAAGCCAGCTCAGCGAGCATGAAATTAGATCTTTAGCTTTTGAGATGAAAAACTCAAGTCTTAATATAGATAGCTTTAAAGAGACTTGCTCACACTTGTCTTTAGACGATTACACACTTAGCAAGTACTGGTACTCAGACTTGGACGTGTCAGAAGACGCCAAGGTAGTGATCTACGAACTCAATGATAAGCTGACTCCTAAAGACTCGTTTGATTTGAAGAGTTTTCATGATCTACCAAAAAACTATGCTGCATACAGAGATTATATAGGCAGCTCTTTAGCTGTTGTTTCTATATGTGAGGTAGCTGTTAAAAAAAACCTAGATGGCACCTTGGACTTTAGCAAGAAAAAGAACCTAAGTGATTTA
>Ga0129324_10002945_pt1 | contig 10207 bp, 14 predicted proteins | sample CPBDNA_7_FD_96879 | JGI IMG/M metagenome (GOLD analysis project Ga0129324, IMG submission 96879) | Freshwater to marine salinity gradient microbial communities from Chesapeake Bay, USA - CPBay_Spr_15_0.2_DNA | ecosystem: Environmental > Aquatic > Marine > Coastal | place: USA: Chesapeake Bay... | reverse complement strand
GACATTGAAATAAGAGCAAAGTCAAGTTCAACCGCAAGTGTAAGTGCAGGATTTGAATTGTTATTAGAGGACAAATAATGCCATTGAGCGAGCCACAAAAACATATATGTGAAGATGCAAATCGTTTTCGTGTGGCTGTCACAGGAAGACGCTTTGGCAAAACCCATGTGGCTATGAGAGAATTGGCAAGACACGCTTCAGAACCTAACAGTCAAGTTTGGTATGTTGCACCTTCATATAGAATGGCCAAAGGTATTGTTTGGGACCAACTAAAGGGCAAACTAAAAGACCTTAAATGGATTGAAGCAAGTAATGAAGCAGAATTAAAATTGCGTCTAAAGAATCAAAGTGTTATACACCTTAAAGGCGCGGATAATCCAGACTCACTTAGAGGTGTAGGTTTGGATTTTATTGTATTAGACGAGTTCCAAGACATAGACAAAAGAACTTGGACAGAAGTTTTACGCCCCACATTATCTGACAAAGGTGGCAAGGCAATGTTCCTTGGCACGCCCAGGGGCGTGGGTTCTTTCAGCCATGAAATGTATACCATGGCACAAAACACTGATGGTTGGGGTGCTCATACTTACACAACACTAGACGGTGGCAATGTTCCTGAATCAGAAATTGAAGAAGCAAAAAGAGATATGGATTTCAAAACATTTGAACAGGAATATCTAGCAACATTCAATACCTATTCAGGTGTAGTTTATTATAATTTTGATAGAAATTACACAGTTAAACCATGCAAGGATTTAGATACTAGAGAAATACATTGCGGAATTGATTTCAATATTAATCCAATGTCATGCTGTATTAGTGTGATAGAAAATAATATAATTTACATTATAGATGAAATTGCAATGAATGGTTCTAACACAGATGAAGTAGCAGATGAATTAAAAAGACGATATGGCAAATCAAGAATCGTTATGTATCCAGATCCAGCAGGTAGACAAAGAAAAACAAGTGCTGGTGGTAGAACAGATATTTCAATTTTACAAAATGCAGGATTTACAGTTCAGGTTAGAAACAGCCATACACCTATTAGAGATAGGGTAAATGCTGTAAACACTAAATTAAAGAATGCTAGAGGTGAAGCAACATTATTTGTTGATCCAAAATGTAAAAATGTAATTTCTAGTTTAGAAAGATTAACTTATAAAGAGAATACATCCATTGTGGATAAAAACAGTGGCTTTGATCATTTTTCAGATGCTGTTGGCTATCTCGTTGATTTCTTATACCCAGTTCGCACTGATCATGAAACAGTAGAACCACAACGCTGGGCATTCTCAGGTAATAATAACGCAAGGAGTTGGAACTAATGCCCGTAATTAGAGACAGAGTAATAAAAGGCAATCCTAAATTAAACATTGATTGGATTGTTGAAGCACACGAAAGTTATAAACACTATCTAAATCGTTGGATCTTTTTAGGTGATGCATATAATGGTGGTTATGAATATTTCCTAGGTAGATACCTAGAACCATACTACTATGAAAGCAGAGATGACTATGAAAAGCGTCTAAGAATGATTGGTTATGATAACCATACAAAATCAATTGTGGGTATCTATAACTCATTCCTATTCCGCAGAGATCCTAAAAGATGGTATGGCTCAATTGAAAACGATCCAGGTTTGCTCCCTTTCCTTGCAGATGCAGATCTAGATGGCAGAAGTTTTGCTAGTTTCATCAGAGAATTAAGTGCTCTAACAATGGTATATGGCAATGCTTGGGTTATTGTTGACAAGGTAAATTCAAACGCAATGACAAGAGCGGATGAACTTAACCAAGGTATCCGTCCATATGTTTCATTGTTTACACCAGACAATGTTTTAGATTGGGAATATGCAAGACAGGCAAATGGTTTATATGAATTAACCTATCTAAAAGTAAAAGAAGAAATTGTAAACAATAGACAATATATTAGAGAATACACACCAGAAGAAATCAATGTTTATAGAATTGATGGCAAAGACAAAACTGGTGATTTGTATTCAACTATGCCTAATGAACTAGGCAAAGTTCCAGCGGTGTGTGTTTATGCTCAAAGAAGCCAAACACGCGGTGTTGGTATTTCAGCAATAGGTGATATTGCAGATATTTCAAAAGAGATTTATGAATTTGCAAGTGAAATTGAACAGATTATTCGTTTAACCAATCATCCTAGTTTGGTTAAAACAACTGGCACCCAAGCAACTGCTGGAGCAGGTTCAATCATTCAAATGGAAGATGGATTGGATCCAGGACTCAAACCCTATTTGCTACAACCAAATGGTGCTTCAATTGATTCAGTTCTAAGTGCTATTGAACGCAAGGTAGAATCAATTGATAGAATGGCATCACTGGGTGGTATCAGAAGTGTTGAATCAAGAAGATTATCAGGCATTGGTTTACAAACAGAATTCCAAATGTTAAATGCAAGGTTGGCTGATTTTGCGGCAAACCTAGAACACGCAGAAGAACAAATTTGGAGACTATGGGCATTGTATCAAGGCAAGGTATGGGATGGAGAAATTGAATATCCAAGAACATTCTCAATCGCAGACAAGGCGAATGATATTACCATGCTTAAGATGGCAAAAGATTCAAATCCAACAGATCCTATGCTAAATGACAAGATTGAAAAAATGATGCTTGAAACTATTACAGAATCATCATATGAAGATGTTAAGATGTGGTATGAAGAATGGAAAGCAGAAAACAAACCAAGCAAAGACATGGTAACACACGCACCAGTAACTTCTGCAGACGACTTGGTTACACATTTAAGAGAAATGGTAGAATCAGGATATACAGATGAAGAAATTAAATCATTACATCCTGAACTAGCACAGTTATTCAATAGAGGAACGAATGGGTAATTTTATTCCAACAGAAAATGCTGTTTATCATTTCAAACCAGAATGGTATGAAAATGATTTTCTGTATTCTCCTGATGGTATAAAACAACATCCTCAACATCATTGCAAAAGAAGTTTTTTTGAAAGTTTACCTTGGCACAAGAAAACAAAAAGAAATGCAATTGATATAGGTGCTAGAGATGGTGAATTTACTCGCTATCTTAATTACTATTATGAACATACCTATTGTTTTGAACCAAGAGATAGAAAATATTTTTTCTATAATGTTGATAAAAACAAAACAACACACTATAAATGTGCAGTAGATAATAAAGATTATAAAATAGATGATTTAGAATTAGAAAACATTGATTTTATAAAAATTGATACTGATGGTGGTGAACCTCAAATTATACAAGGTCTAGAAAATACAATAGCAAAAAATAATCCAGTTATTTTACTAGAAGTTTATTTTCCAGAACAAGAAACAGCATTACAAATGCTTTATGATTTAGGTTACCAAAAGAAAACTGTTTGTTTTAGAGGTTGGGACCATACTTTGGTAAGGGAAATATAATGGGTAATTTTATTCCAGATAGAGACTTTATTGAAGAGGAACCTACAGAAAAACGCATTAGAGAAGTTCTAGGCGAATACAACGAAAATATTCGCAATTTTGAATGTAGAAACTCAAAAGCGGCTGGTAAAAGAGCAAGGGCAAATTTACTAGAACTTTTTCATTTGTGCAGACAACGACGCAAAGAGATTACGGATAGAAGTAAACAAATTTCATGGTATGTCCATGAGAGTTGGGAGGGCATAGAAGATGCCAGTTAGAAAAGTAAAAGGCGGATATCGTTGGGGATCAATGGGCAAAATCTATTCAACCAAAGAACAAGCAGAGCGACAGGGGAGGGCAGTGATGGCTACTAGAGGTGGTAAAAAGAAAAAGAAAACACGCGGCGGAACACGCCGTAAATAAAGGGTTTTATATCAAAAGATATAAATAATAACATACTGCAATAGTGCAGGGGGGCAACTCAACCATAATAAAGAGGTGATAATATGAACGCAGAAAATACAGCGGTTAATGTAGAAGAGACAACTGCTTCTCAACAAGTAATTAAAGAGCAGGTAGCAACGCAGGAAACTGCTAAGGAAACAACACTTTCACAAGACGAAGTAAATCGTATCGTTGCGGAGAGAGTGGCAAGAGAAAAGGCAAAGTTTGAAAAGAAATATTCAAATGTTGACTTGGATCTATACAATCAATTGGTAGAAGAAAAAGAACAAGCACGCCAAACAGAAATGGAAAAGCGTGGTGAGTTTGAAAAACTATTGAAAGAGCAGGCGGAGAAATTCAACGGCAAAATTCAACAGTATCAAACAGAACTTACTTCTATTAAAGTTGACGGTGCATTGTTAAATGAAGCAAGTGCCAATAAGGCAATTAATCCACAACAAGTGGTGCAATTACTTAAAGGCCAAGTAAAACTTAATGAAGCAGGCACGGTTGATGTAGTTGATGCAAACGGACAGGTTAGATATGATGATAATGGCAATCCATTAAAAGTATCTAAGTTGGTAAATGATTTCCTTACAGCAAACCCACACTTTGTTAGTGCTGGACCAAATGGATCAGGAACTGGACAAGGCGTAGGCAAGCAAACTCCTGTGGTAGACAACGATGTTTCTAAATTAAACATGGACAACCCAGAACATCGTGCTCGTTATAAAGATATAATGAGAGCAAAGGGAGTCCGTTTATAAATGCTATCTTAAAGGAGACTAACAATGGCAAACGAAGCAACAAGTTCAATTCTAAGTGAATTGTATGCAAATATAGTCCAGTCCGCTCTTTACACATTAAACGAGCAGACTGTGATTAGACCTGTCGTAAGAAATTATGATATGTCAGGAACTCCAGGCTTAACAGCACAAGTTCCAATTTATCCATCATTATCAGCGGCGGCTGTGGCTGATGGCACAGATCTAACAAACACAGCGTTCAATACTACATCTAAAACTATCACAGCAAGTGAAGTTGGTGTAATGGTTGAATTAACTGATTTAGCGGCTGAGTCTGCTAATGAAGATGTAGCGGCGGCAATTGGAAGACAAATTGGTGCGGCTATGGCTGAAAAAGTAGACACTGATTTAGCGGCTTTATTCTCAGGATTTTCAAATACTGTAGGATCAGGTGCGGCTGAAATCACTGTTGATGATATCTTCAAAGCGGCGGCTATTCTAAGAGCAAACAATGCCAACCAAAACGGTTCGTATGTTGCTGTTATCCACCCATACCAAGCATATCAACTTAAAAAACAATTAACAAATGCAGGTGCTACTATGTCACACTCTTTAAGTGATGTAGGAAATTCCGCTCTTAAAGACGGATTTTTAGGCCGTATTGCAAATGTTGATATTTTTGAGTCAAATGTTGTAACAGGTGATTCAGCAGGTGCTTATGTTGGTGGTGTAATGACTCAAGACGCTCTTGGCTACATGGTCAAAAGAAATATGCGTATTGAAACAGAACGCAACGCTTCTAAAAGATCTTTGGAAGTGGTAGGCACTATGGCGTATGGAGTTTCTGAACTCTTTGACCAATACGGTGTAGGCCTAATTGGCGACGCACAGTTATAATAATAACTAAATAGAATTGTCAATTTTTAAGCCATTTTGACATTCTTCGTAAATAGGGCGGTAGGCAACTATCGCCCTATTTCTTTGAATACAGCCTCAAATCATTAGAGATCCTAGCCATTATGCTAAATACTTGTGTTAATAACAATTTGGTTGGACTAGGAAGGACCTTGTGCAACATTTAAAGGAGTAGGACTCTATGGCAATAACACTAGCCACAATTTCTGATATAGAACAATACGAGCCAGATATTCTATCATTTGGTATCCCTGACTTTGATGCAGAAATCACAAAAGCACAGAATGATGTATTTCGTGATCTTCGCATTCGTTGGTGGCCAACATACGCAATTGGTTTGTATGATATCTCAAAACTACACACAGGACAATCAGAGCCTGACGAAGACCTATACACAGCAAGTCAACTAACTAGAGCCTGTTGCTATCAAGCATTAGGTTTCCATGTTTATCCTAAACTAGCCAAATTTGAACCAGACCAAGATTTATTTGAACGCAAAATGGAATTCTATAGAAAAGAATATGAGCGTGAATTAGATCTTGTGTTAAGAGACGGTGTAGAATATGATGCGGATAGTTCAGGCATAGTTGATAGTGCTGAAAAAGAACCTACTCATTACCTACGCCTTAAAAGGTAGTAGGCTATGTCTAATAGAGAATCCGCAGTAAAAAATATTATTGATGTCTTGGAGGATATGAACCCACCAAGACCTAGTTTCATTACAAGAGAGCCATTTGATCTAGACAAGTTGGCAATGACACAGTTTCCAGCGGTATTGGTTACAACTGGTAATGAAACAAGAGAAGACCAAGCAATGGGCGGTTATAGACGCGGCATCATTGAGGTCAACATAAGAGGTTTTGTGCGTTCAGATGGACGCAAAGGTTTTGTTCAAACAGTGGACGAAAAACGAAACAATCTAATTGAAAGAATTGAAGAAGCACTTAACAGTGATAGAACTAGAGAGTTGGCGGCGGCAAGAGCCTCCACAACTCATGTGGCAAGTATTGAGATTGTTGATAGAACGCCACCACTAGGTGAATTCAACATGATCGTTGAAGTGCATTATTCATTTACTAAAGGAGCAGTATAATGCCAAATTATGTTAAAATGATTGATAACAACGGTCAGACTGTTAAGGTTGAACAGGACCGTGTAAACAGATTTCTTGATGAGGGTTGGAAATTAAATGAACCAGCATCAGAAAAAAAGTCACAAGCCAAGGGTAAGAAAGATAAAATTTCTGCATCTGCGGAAGTGACTTCACAACCAGTCGTAGAAGAAATAGAACAAGAATGTCCAAAGTGTGGCGGTGATCATGCATATGAGAACTGTGACCAGGACGAGGATTGGGATATTTTAGAAGACGACGACATAGCCAATAAGGAGGACTAAGATATGTCAACATATACAGGTGAAAACGGAACCGTTAAAATTGGTTCAGATTCTGCTGGTGAAAGTGCAATCGCTGAAGTTCGTTCTTGGACCGTGGAGCACACCAAGGATGTAGTAGAAGACACAAGCATGGGTGATTCTGCAAGAACTTTCAAGCATGGCTTACACCAGTTCACAGGATCAATGGAAGTTATCTATGATGATGGACACACAGCGGCAACAGACGCTTTCCGTCCAGACAACGATACGGCTCTATACATTGAGTTTTATCCATCAACAACAGCAGGCGAAAAATTCTCAGGACAAGTTCTTGTAACTTCAGTTTCAAGAACAGCATCTTTTGATGATTTAGTAACTTGCACAGTGAACTTCCAAGGCACTGGCCCATTAGATGTTCAGGCTTACAACGCTTAAGGACAACTAATGATTAGCATTGTGTTTCAAGGCACAAGAAAGGTTATGGGCTCTCTTGAAAGAGAAAAAGAGAAACTTATAGACCAGGTGGCACAAGATACTTTGGAGATTGCAAAACGCAATACTCCAATAGATAAGGGACAAGCAAGACGCGGTTGGCGCCTTGAGAGTTCGTTTAAACAAAAACGAATTGTCAATCGTGTTTCCCACATTGTTCCGTTAGAAAATGGCCACTCAAAACAAGCACCAAATGGTATTTTGGGACCTACCATTAGGGAGATATCTAAAAGGAGATATAAATGAGTAATAATGTAATGGGTAATATCACAGGGCATTTTAAAGAAAAACTGTCAGGTGGATTACAAAAGATTTCAGTTCCAGAATGGAAAACTGATATCTATTTTAAAGGAACTTATCCTTTCGCGGTTGAAAGTAAAATACTTCAATTGCAACAACAAGGTAAGACTGTGGATGCACTAGTAGAAAGTCTAATTCAAAAGGCATTGGATCCAGATGGAAAACCAATGTTTACAAAGTTTGACAAAGTAACACTAATGAATGAAGCAGATCCCAGTGTGTTGTTAAGGGTATGTGCTGAACTGAACAATGCTACATCTGAATATGAGGACATCTCAAAAAACTAAAAGAGGACACTGAACTTCAATTAGTTATGAGGGTAGCAGAAACGCTGGGCAAAAGTATTGAAGAAACGATGCAACTCAGTGTCCTAGAATTGCAGATGTGGAGTGCATGGTTCAGATTACAGCAGGATGCACAAAAGGAGGTTATGAATCGTGGCAACACAAACAGTAGAAATTCGCGTATTAGATAAAACTCAACGAGCACTATCTAATATTAGCCAAAGATTAAGCAACCTTAACAAAGGTTTATTAGGCGTCAATCGTGTGGCAGGACTTGCCGCAACTGCATTAGGTGCCATTGGTGGTGCAAATGTAATTTCAAATATTGTTAAGACAACATCACGATTTCAAGATCTCAGAACTACCCTAGCAACTGTTACAGGTGGTGCTAGAGAAGGTGCAGAAGCATTTGACTTCATTGCTAAATTCTCAACACAAACACAATTTGGTGTTGAAGAACTAACACAAACATTCATTAAATTAAAAGCATCAGGTATTGAACCTACCAAGGATCTGTTGACGCTGTTCACGGATGCCGCGGCTGTTACCACTGACCAATTAGGATCATTACAGGCAATTACAGATCTATTTTCTAGAACAACTGCTGGTGGTTTGGGTCTTGAAGAACTAAACAGACTTGCGGATAGAGGTATTCCTGTATTTGATATCCTAAATGATAAACTAGGCAGAAACAGATTACAACTTTCAGATCTAGGTAAGAGTGCAGAAGGTGCCAACCTAATCCTTACTGCATTATCAGATGGTATCAAAGAAAGATTTGGTGGTGCTACTGCAAACAGAATCAACAATGTCAGCACACAGTTTTCAAACTTACAGATTGCCATTTCCAATGCGGCGGATCAAATTGGTAGTCAGGGGTTTGCAAAAGCACTAGGACAAACTGCCGTTGAGTTTACTAATTTTATTGAAAACAATCAGGCACTGGTTAAAGAAATAGGTGTTAAACTAACCAAAGCATTCTTGTATGTCAAAGAAGGTGCGGTGTTGGTTATCAAGAATATTGATTTGCTTGGTAAGGCATTCATAGCATTCATAGGACTTAAAATTGGTGTAGCACTAGGAAGTTTGGCATTCGCATTTGGTAGCACCTTTGTTAAAGGTATTGTTCTTGCAACAAGGGCCATTAAAGCATTATCATTAGCGGCCGCGGCGAATCCATTAATTGCCGCTGGTTTGGTTATTGCCGCTGGTGTTGAATATCTAACAGGAGCATTTTCTAAACTAGCAGATAAAATGAACCTAGGCGGCGTTGCTGATGATGCCTTGGATGCACTTGAAGGTGGGTTTGAAAAAGTTACAGAAGCCATTGGTGCTAATATAGATGGCTTGGATGAATTCAAAGAGGCGATGGCCAACATTGATCAGAAAGCAAAAGAACTAGCACCTGATTTCAACAATGCAAACAATGAAGCAAACAAACTAAACCAAACTGGTGAGAAAATTAAAAATGCATCAGGCGAAACAGCATCAAATTACAAAGACCAAGCAGATGCTTTATCAGAAAAGAAAAAGACTTTTGAAGAAATTTTAAAGGGTGTTGAAAAAGAAAATGCATTGGCACAGATTGCACTTGAATCAGACAAGGTCAAACAAGCAATCAAAAAAGCAGAATTAGAATTAGGTAGAAGTTTAACAGATGAAGAAGCAAAGAAATTAACCTTACAGTATCAAGGTATTCAAGCATCTGCTAAACAATTAACCTTACAGGAAAAAATTAAAAGTGCGGCTGAAAGTTTATTCAACCTAACCAAAACACATAGAGATCAAGAAGCGGTTTATCTAGAACAAGGCTTACAAAAAGCAATTGAAATTGAAAATAAAAAATGGCAAAATGCAGAAATAAGTTTTGTAGAATTCCAAGATAGAAAACTAGAACTGGAATTAGCCTATGCTGAAGAAATAGAAAAAATTAACAGAGAAAGTTTACAAAGACAAGATAGCGACTACATGGCTAGTTTGGAGCGTAGACTAAAAGCCAGCCAAGGTGCTATTGCTACAGAACTTTCAGAAAAAGACAAAGAGTTTTTACAACGCAAAGGCAATGAAGAAAAAACTGGACAAATTGTAAGAGATAGAATTGAGTTTGAAAAGAAATCAGAATTAGAAAAAACACAATTTGGTATCAGCCAAGCAAAAACATTCTTCGCGGCACTAGGAACACAGAATAAAAAATTCTTCGCGGCAATGAAAGCATTTGCAATCGCAGAAGCAATCATTAACACAT
>Ga0129324_10002942_pt1 | contig 10216 bp, 15 predicted proteins | sample CPBDNA_7_FD_96879 | JGI IMG/M metagenome (GOLD analysis project Ga0129324, IMG submission 96879) | Freshwater to marine salinity gradient microbial communities from Chesapeake Bay, USA - CPBay_Spr_15_0.2_DNA | ecosystem: Environmental > Aquatic > Marine > Coastal | place: USA: Chesapeake Bay... | reverse complement strand
CTCAGACATTACTGGCTCCTTTGCTGACGCCGAATTTCGGCTTCGTATTTTTTAAGACCTTTTTCATCATTGATTCCAAGCTCTCTAGCCATTCTGAGTTGTTCTTGCGACATCCTCACTCTATTGCCCTTGTAGTTGGAAGAACCGCCTGTAGTGGGGGCGACTGGTTGTCTACTTTTTGTTCTTGCCTTACTAGGACTTGCTCCTGAAGATAACTCAGGAAACATTTTTTGTAAACGTCTGTTCAAAGTTTGATAATATTCGTCCGAATTTTTATCAAAACCTTCGAGATCCAATTGGACATCTATTGAACGAGCCGCTGCCGTTTCTCTTTCAAAGCCGGGTGCGTTAAACCAGTTGTTAGCTTGCCACCATTGCATAGCTTTGGGTGGTGCTGGGTTTTGTGCAGCTTGTTGTGCGCGACCAACTGTTGGTGACGCTGCCGCACGTTGCTGGTTTTGCTGGCGTTGCATTTCAGCAATACGCATAGCCGCTCTCATGTCAGCTAGTTGTTCTTGGAAGCTGACTTGCGCCTCAGTGTCACCCTCTTCCACAGCCTTGGTTAAGGCTTGGCGTGTCTGAGCATAGCGCTGATGAAAAGCTTCCTCTGCTGATTTTTGAGATCCACGCTCCAATCGACTAAGACGCTGCTGTAGCTGTGCGTTTTGCTCTTGGATTTGACGCGCTTGGACTTCTGCATCACGACGCTGCTGAACAAGCTTTTGAATCCGCTTTTGGACTTTTGGTCCATAGTCGTCTTCGTCTTGCTTTTCAGCTACGTCTTTTGCTTCTTCCTTGGCTTCTTGCACTGGATCATCTGTAATTTCAATTTGAAAATCTTCAGGATCACCTTTAGCCTTTTTGATCTCCGCTTCGATCTCTTCTAAAATTTCTTTTTCTGCCATGATCTTATCCTAGATATGCGGTTACTTCGACGCCGTCTGGTAAGATCGATGTGATTTCATCATCATTTAGAAGAAGAAACTTTACACCTTTAACGACAATCTTTTGACCAGCGTATTTACCATAGGTCACGCGATCTCCGACCTTTGGCAACACTTCTGATCGCCATTTATGGCCTGTATCTCTATCGCGATAGGCCAACTCACCCATAGCGCAAACTGTGCCATGCGCTGTTAGGTATTCTTCATTATCTTTGGATGTTTCTGGCAGTAAAATGCCACCCTGTGTTTTTGTCTTCACCTGATTAGGCTGAACTAAAACTTTCCAATTTAGGGGGATTGGGATTTGATGGGAGCCAACTGTGGCGTTAGTCTCTTCATCTGTAAATATTCGATCATGCTGATGAGACATGCTATACATCCTCTTCATTTAGAGTTTTTAAAGTTTCGCGGATAACCTCAGAAGCTTGCATTAAACCTTCTGCGATCCCTACGTTTTTGTGATATGCATTGAAATCGGCCATACGGCCATCAATCATATCTTCAGCTATTTCTAACCGTCTTTTCTCCAGATTCTTTCTGATCTGCTGGAGCAGATCGCTTGTTGTCATAACTGATGCCTCCTTGACCTTTCGAGGACACACCAGTCACGTTAACAGTCACGACATTTTCGTCTTTAGACATTAGTATCCTTTCTTTTTGCCCTTCATGGGCTTTTTCTTAGTTACAGTCTTTTTCTTGGTTTTCATAGGTTTTTTTGCAGTTTTCTTTTTACCGTACATCATTTCCTTAGATCCTTTCGTCATGAGTGATGGGAAACTTGTTCTATTCATCGTAATCTTGGCCTTTAAACTTGCGATTAGCTGCTTCAAATACGTTAGCATATTTATCTCCTTTGATTGCCGCATCTGGATTTGCTGCCTTGTATTCAGGCATCATGTGATACGGTACTTCGTCAGGTAGACCACCAAGGTCAGGCATCATCTTTTTGATTGTTCCCCCAAAGATAGGCGCATCACCTACCTTTCTCGCCAGCTTCGATAGGAAATTGCCTGTTGCGCTACTGACCCCAAGAAAGCCTAGTGGCCCAGCGTAGAGCGTAGCAATATCCATTTTCTTGCCGTCGTAGTATTCTTTTATGTAATTATCGCCCGGCATTAAAATTGATGCTACTTTCATAGAAAATGGCAGACCTTGTATTAAACGCTCTTGATTGTCAGAAAAGTTGTCTTCTTCCTTGGTCTTTTCCAATCGATTATAGGCGTCGATAGCATCCAGAGCGCCACCTACGAATGGGATGTCGATTACACCCATATCCATGAAACCTTGATCTGCACCACCAAACACACGACCAGCCATGTTTGGTGACATGCCCATCTCTTGCGCAAAGAGTGACAGACGATCTCGCGTTGGCGTCATGCTTTTGTCAAATGCGCCTTGCTCTGCAATGTATTGTGCGCGTGGCATCCCAAACTTTTGAGCAAACAGATAATCCTCGTAATCAACTGCGCCAGATTTCTCTAGCTCTTCAGCCGCTGCCTGTGTCGGTACGTTTAGCTGCCCATCTGAGCGAAATGCATCAGCCATTAGACTTCCCCTGCTGAGAGTTCACGCGCCAATACTTTGAGCGTATCTGCAAAGCCTTTGTCGAGTTCCTTTGCTGCCATTGCAAACTTGCGTGGGGATACCTCGTCAGGTTTTAGCCCACGACGCTCAAGAAACTTCTTGGCCGCTCTGATCTCTGCTTGCGCAACGCGCTTAACTGCCGCCCTCGCCATCGTCTTCTCCTACGTTTTGCAATGCACCATAGCCTACACCTACACCAATTGGAATGCTGAACAAATTACCGCTCTCTTCTGCAACCTCTTTGATCAAGCCTTTACGTCTGGCTTCTGGGTAGCTGTAGTCGTCATAAACTGAAACTGAGATGTCATTGTCTCTAAGTATTTTTATAACTTCTTCATCATTTGCCAAATCTATTGGGATGATAGCATTGTCAAAGTCACTGAGTTTCATGACTTTGTCTGGCTTGATTTCGAAGTATTCTGATGGCGCTCTTTGCATGACAGAGCGAAGTGCCTCAATGCCTTCCATAAGGTCAGGCAGATCCTCTTTTGGCACGATGCCATTCATAATTGCTGACGTTTTGCTTGGATCAAAGCCACGCGCCAAGTCTTCAACTAATTCTATTGCGCTCATTGAGCTTAGATTTTTGTATTTGGTTGTCAGATCATCTACCAGATCGTAGCGTATTTTTTGTACGGCATTAAATACTTCATCAAGAGTGTTGTCGCCAAATGCGCTTGGCGAATGGATGTCTTTACGATAGATCAAATCGCGGTTTTGCTTAACTGCATCCAATGATGAGAACGGCTGTAGGAATGACGCTCTAAACTTACCACCGCTACCAGCCGTGTTTAGCTCAGTTGCAGGGTAATACGATGGAGTATCGTAGCGACCTTGGCCTTCACGCATACTTTCCAACACAGTTTCTGCTGTATAAGGTCCATCTGGAAGTGGGTTGCCGTCCATGTCGTATGGCTCTTTAGGCTCTAAGGTCAGCTTAACATCTGTGTAATCTTCAATTCCTTTATATTGGGGCAAGAATTTAGTAAATTGTGGATCACCGTGATATATGCTGCCACCAAGCATTGCTTCTGCTTTGTTGCGGAACACCACCATATCGGCTTTTCCTGATGGCACGACGTTTTCTGGCGTTAGCCCCATATCAAAGCCAGCGTTTAAAAGCTTTAGCAATTCGTCAACTTCTTTAGGGTCATGCTTCCAACTTTCTGCAAAATCGACTAACTCTTCTGCATACTGAGATAAGTTAGGATCTGCTTTGATTTCTTCTTCAAACAGCTTCATATCAAATGAGCGTGTGCCTCTAGGCTGTCTGCCTGTAAAGGCATCTGCCCCATAGATATACATTGCTGGGTCGTTGGCTGGGTCTATCTTGTTTGGCTTGAGAATTAGCGTAATGTCACCAAAAGTTTCGATAGGTGAGTTGGCGTTTGAGATCGCGATAGATGGCATGGGTATGCCGCCAACTTCGTCACTGATTTTTAAACCTGTCGATGATAGATTGTGGTGGGCAACCAGTGGGTTTGCCTCGAAGGTATTTTCTGGTGTTGGCAGCGTAGCGATCTCTGTCGCAAGCTTTGCCACAGATTTATTGGTTGCTAAGTCCATTGGCTTGTAGGCGTCCATAGCGCCCCAGCCAAAAGCCTTTTTGATAGTAGAAAATATTTTGACTGGATCTGCCATTTACCACGCCTTACAAGACCAATACCGTGCTTTTGTTTTCGGGCCGGGGTTATCACAATTGTGGCGCGATCTAAAGTTAGAACGTCGCCCCTTCTGGTTCTTCTTGATGGACATTTTGGGGTCGCCAAAGGTCACGCGCTTAACCTTGTCGCCATCCTTCACATAAACCACAGACTTCTTTTTGCCGTAGGATGTCTCGCCCTTGGCAATGCGTCGTGGCTTGTTGAGTGATACCTTCTTACCTTTGTACGTTGCCATTAATCAGAATCTCCAAACATTTCTTGATAGAACCTATCAATCTCTTCTGCTTCTTCTTGAGTGTACTCAGCTTTGCTAGGCTCTGCCATAGTGCGCTTTGGTGGCACAAAAGTCATGTTTTCTGCGCCATCTGGACCAAGTGCCGCTGTGAATGGTCCAACTTTATCTGGTCTTGTTTCTTTTAATCCAGTTACTGGATTGCTAATTGCTTGGAAAAATATTTCTCCATCTGGAGATCGAACTTCATAGCCATACATTTCTGGATTGTATATGTCAGCTTTGTACCCAACAATCTGATGCACTTCATCTGGGCGACCTTTGCCGCCAATAGGCAAAAGCTTTGTCCCTAAAGGCAAAGGCAGCTTACCTTCTGAGTTTAGTTTCTGACCCATTTCATATGGCAAGTTCATCATATAAGGCACATTCTGCATTGCACCTTTAAGCTGGTTTACAAACTGCTGTCTTTTGACATCAGCGAAATCGACAACGCCTTCAGGCAACGCACCAAACGCCTTTCTGCCTAATTTTGTTATATCGACCATTACTTTTTCCTAGCTTTCTTCTTCGCTGTCTCTGACAGATCTTTCATGTGGTAAAGGTATTTACTGTTTGACGTGTGTCTTGCCCCAGACATGACTCTGCCTTTGCCGTCTTTGTGAGTCGCACCTTTATGCTCTGTGCCATCTCGAAAGTAATGCTTCACACCTTTTGCCATCACTTCTTACCTTTCCAATTTACGCGCTTCTTGGATGTCTTACGCTTGGCTGCTGACTTGGCCGACTTGCTTTTGCATTGTGCCATTGTAGGGCGACACGCTGGGTACGCACCTTTGCTGCGATCTGAACGACCACATGGGCCACCTGTCTTGCAGTTGACCCAGCCTTTGCCTTTGTTGCGTCCAAACCATGTTCTCAGGCTGTCGCTGCTGCTACTTTTTTTTCTTGGCACTTTTCTTACCCCAGTTCGCTGCACCTACTTTGCGGCATTTAACCAAAGCCCCAGATCCATATGCAGATGGCCACGTCCCACCGTTGCGCGTGTAACGTGCTTTCACTTTCCGATAGCAAGCATCTCTTTTCGGTTTCTTCTTGGCTGGCATCAGAAGCTCCGCTTGTTTTGTGGGTTTGTCGCCATTATATAAAAAACTGTAGAGAAAGGAAGAAAAATGGAAGAAAAGCACAACATACGCCAAATTGTATGGAACAAAGTGTGGAAACTGGCAGAAGATATCCACATGAATACCGACAAAAGTGGCAACTTAACTAAAGAACAAGAAGAAAAAATAGAGGCGTTAGATCGCTTTTTATGTGGATCTCTTGATATCAATAGAGATGAGTTCCCAGATCCTGATTATGGCTAACGATTAAAGGGATAGCCACGATTTTCTTGCGCTCTTAGCTCCATCATTATGTCATCTATGTATTTAGCTGTCACATCTTGTGACGGCACAGACATTGTGATCGCTCTTGTATCACTGACTTCAGGCTTACCTTCTGCACGACGTGCTGCAAGATAATCTGGTAGCAGTAAATCTCTTGGGATGTCTGCGAATGCGCCACTTTCTGTAGCAACTCTGTAGAGAGGTGTGCCAGCAACGCGAGGTATCGATACAGGATATGTTGAGTGTTGGGTATCCGTTGTGGTTGGTGCGTTGTAATCAATGCGACCAACAACACGACCTGTGGCATCTCCTGTACCCATGCCAAGCATATCTGGTACAGACGTAGCAGCTCTTGCTGAAACGATGTCTGGGAAGCCAGCGTCGTTCCATCTTGCAAGTTCCATTGTTTTCACAAAGATCTTGCGATCATCACCACCTTCTGGACGGTTTAAAAACTCTCGAACCTCGTTTAGCTTTTCTGGGTTATCTTCTGCACCCTCCAAGCCCGGCCATCCTTCAATTTTAGATGACATCAATTCGTCAAATTCTTTGAGGTCTTTCTTTTTAATTTTGGAGCTTGGCAGCATACTCAAGACGGTATCTGAAACCATTGTTGAATAGTCGTTACTTTCTCCACCCATATTAGTATATACACCGTAGACTGGGCGACCTTCTTTTATAATTTCGCCTGTCTTCTTATCAACAACTTGCCCAGATGCGCGTCGAGCGGCATTCATTACGGTTGTGACTGGACTTTGGTTACTTGCCCCATATCTATTGGCCTCAAAGTTTTCCGCTGTCATAGGGTACTTATATCCAGCCTGAAGAGGCACAGGGAATGCAAGTTGCTGGTCATTGACGCCAGTTAGAACGCCAAGGTCACTTCTGTCCCACATAGTTGGGATGATGACTGCGTCTTCTTCTAAAAGCTGTTCAAGGGGAAGTGGCTCTGGCTGCACAATATTCTCAGGTTGAACAATGGTGCGTCCTGTTTCCTGTAATGGGACACGGCCAACATTAACTTTCATACGGCCAAGATCCGTGTCTTGGACTTGCCCTCTAGTCGTGAGCTTACTGCCGCGATCCATGTTTGAGTAATAAAGATTTAAGATTTCTCTGACTGCGCTTTCGTCATCCATGTAGCGCAAGCCTTCGTCCACAATGTTTGTTACTTCATCAACGCCAGTACCAATAAAACCAGTCTTTTGGCCAAGCTTTAAAAGAAAGTTTACAGGATTACCCACGTTTCTTTACCTTCTTTTTCTTTCCGTACCCAGAAGCGTAGGCAGCGCGTCCCTGTCGTTCTGCATCTGCCTTCTTTTTGTAGACTTTGCCTTTAGTTCCCCAGCGATAACCGCCTTTGACCTTTTTGACAGGCATTAGTAACCGCCTAGCAACTCATTCATCATTTCATGGACGCTTTGTCCGTCGCCAATCTTCATGACTTTAACTTTGACGCCATCCTCTGGCATCATCATGTCATGGTGGCCACACTCGCACTCACCGCCGTGATCGCAATCGCACTCTTCTTCGTACTCTTCGTCGTACTCTTCTTCGTGCATTCCATACTTTTCTTGGTAGCACAGCATTAGGAAGTTAACGAGCTGCTCTTCAGTCATTTCAAGGCCAGCCGCATCGTGTGGAAAGCCCATCTTCTCCATGAAAAGCTCTGCGTTTTCTTCCATGTTTTCTACGTTTACTTCAGCCATGTCAGACTCCTATCGATTTGGACGCATCATAGGGCGTGGAGTTTGCATCATCTGTTGTTGCATGGGTTGCCCCATTTGATTTTGCTCCATGATCATTTGTTGGAACGCCTCTTCTTCAGCTATGCGCTGGTCTGCGTCTGTCATTTGACCCATTGATGTCGCTGGGGGTGGTGTTACTGGCATTGCGCCAACCACACTTTCGAACATCTCGCGCTCTTTGTCAGACAAAGCGCCACCGTTTTGGATGCGCTGCCCAATCATCATAAGCTGGTTGGCCGAATCTTCATCCATGTCACCCGGCTGAATAAGCTCCAAAAACCGCATTACCAGTTGGTAGTCTGGGTTTGCTTTCATTCCTTCTGCCATTTTTCGGCTCCTATCAAATGTGTCTTGCGACGTTTATAACTAAGTTTGGATTGGATTTCCATCTGTATCGTATCTAGTTTGCTCACCTGTTCGTAGATTGGTCGTTGTATAGCCACTCTGGTAGCGTTCTTCGCCAGTTTTGATAGACTGTGTATCGCCTAAAACTTTCGTTCCAATGAACTCTTTTGGATCTAGGTATCTGCCGTCTGGTGTGACGTAAAAGACAGATCCATCAGGCAGTTCAACACGTCTGACAAGCTCATCGATAACCTGACCACTCATGTATCTGCGCATGTACTCTGGCAGACCATAGCCCAGACCACTTTTTCTGCGTCTGTTAAATTCATCAACTATATCGCGAACTGCAAACTGCTGGTCTACGCGGTAGCTGTCTGCGACTTGGTTTACTTCACCGTCACCATCACCAGTTCCATCACCAGTTCCATCCCCTTCACCTTCACCGTCGCCAGTTCCAGCGCCGTCACCGTCGCCATCTTCGCCATCGCCAGTGCCATCCCCAGTTCCATCGCCTAAACCATCCCCTTCACCAGTGCCTTCACCTTCGCCCAGACCTTCGCCAGATCCCTCTCCATCTCCAGTACCACCTGTTCCAGATCCGTTAATAACTGCTTCAATGGCTTCGTCGGCTGTGTCATATGTGTCTCCATCCCCAGTTGATACTGTCCCATCTTCGTTGAATATGATGTCGCCAGAAGCTTCCAGAACGCCTTCCAAGCTTGATGTGTCGATCATATCAAGCCCCTCATCAGGGAACTCTGGATCTTCTAAGGTGGTTATGTCTTGCTCTATTGGTTCTGAAGGTTCTATAAATTCTGGCACAAATTCAGTTAGAGTTTCACCTTCACCACTTGGCACATCTTCAGCATCTGCATTGCCTGTCAGGTAATCAATCGCGTCGTCAATCGCAGTCTCGCCTTCGAAGACAATGTCTGTCTCTTTAGACCCCGGCCCCAAGATTTTGATGTTACCCTCTGGCGTAATAATTACTAAACTCCCAGCATTCTCACCGCTGGTTGCGTAGCCGATTGTGTTACCACCTTCAGTAAGATCCAAGCCTTGGAAATTTTCATCCGTGTAATCAGTGTAATCTTGGTTCAACAGATCACCAAAGCTGGCTTGCATGACGCCTTCTATGCTAGATGTATCTACGCCACCTGTGGTTGCCCCGCCAGCGCCACCAAAGGCAGACATATCCACTTCGCCTGTTTCTGTTTCAACCTCTGTTTCTGTTTCTGTTTCATCAGGCTGGATTTGCGAAACATCTACCGTAATTGCGTTTTCAAATGGGCTTTCCGTGATCTGCCCAAAGTCCAACCCAAGCTTGCCCTCTTTGTTGGTAACAGCACCACTAATGTCCTCACCAAGAACAAGGTTTACGCCTTCGCTAAGTTCATAATAGTTGTTATCGGAAAGCTGATCTTGGGTGTAAGAGTAGCCTTCATCAAACAATATTTTATCAACTTCGTCTTGGAACGCTAAATCATCAATATTAGGGTTAAATCCACGATCAAACGCTATTTTCATGGCAGCTACCAAGTCAACATCTGGACTGTCTGTAGCTGTAAATTGACCAATCAATGTGCCTGTGGCAGCATCAATAATTGATGTTGTCGGATATGTCGTTTCGTCACCACCAAATTTATTAATTGTAACCCCTGATGGATAAGGAACAGCAACGCTGTCCTCGCCTAATGTTGTGACATTCAAAAGACCCTCTTCAGCCGCCTCTAAAAGTTTTTTGGGGTCAAGGCTGGGGCTTGTGTAGGTTGTTTCTGGCGATACAACAGGAGTAATGATGTTTGTGTTCAGTGTGCCATCATCGTTGATGACAGTCTGGCTCATGACGATCTCTTCTTTTTCAGCGTCTGTTAGCTGTGATGTGTCACCACCATCGCCTGAAACAACTGGATCATATCCACTGTAAGTCCCGCCAGTGTTGATCGCGCCAACACCCAAGTCAGCGTCTTTGGCGCTGGTATCGACAGAACTGAAATTATAATCTGGACCTTGAAACTCTACGCCATCAACAAAATAACCAGCAGTATAACTTGTGTCATTGTTTTGATCTGTGTTGCCATTGTTAAGATAATCATTTGGATAATAAACTTCACTGCTGTCATTGCCGTAATCATAATCACCCACGTCATAGTCATAACCAGTGTTGTCTATTCCGCTAAATACATCTTGGCTGCTGTCTGAAGCGCCACCAGTGACAAGAGATCCGCTGCCGCTACCAACAGCATAACTTGTGTCAATGCCAAGAGATTTATTATAAGCATCCCAATCAAAAGCATCCCAGCTAATATCAAGAT
>Ga0129324_10002939_pt1 | contig 10220 bp, 9 predicted proteins | sample CPBDNA_7_FD_96879 | JGI IMG/M metagenome (GOLD analysis project Ga0129324, IMG submission 96879) | Freshwater to marine salinity gradient microbial communities from Chesapeake Bay, USA - CPBay_Spr_15_0.2_DNA | ecosystem: Environmental > Aquatic > Marine > Coastal | place: USA: Chesapeake Bay... | reverse complement strand
TTATTGCGATGAATGGTGTTAATCCTAACATTGTAGAACCGTATCCTTTAAAAGCACTCTTAAATCCATTTTCTTTATATAAATCTTTAATAGCTCCTCTAGATGTTTTAATTTCATCATAACACATTAAACGATGTCTTACAACATCAATTGGGTGTGTTACTGTAGTTGCAATTGAACCTGCTAATGTTCCTGCTAATAATCTTTCTTGTATAGTTATATCTTCATTTTTTTTATTCAGATGTTTTTTACACAAATCGTATATTGAAAACTGTAATGCGGAATATGGAAACACACGCATGCAATTCAACATATTTCCTTTCCATAAATTATTAATTCCTTCAGTTTTTATATTAGATTTAAATGTATTATAAAAACTTGAACTATTTGTATTTGTTTGCATTAATATTTTAACTTTATCTAATGGAGCAACAATTGTTCTCGAAATCGTTCCAGCTATTCCACCAGCTATAAGGTTATTAAATGTCTTTTCTTTATTAGTCATAATATACTATATATTATGTATAATATTACCATTTACTTTTTTTAACACTAATTTTTGTATGATTTTTTTTTTTATTCAATTTCGGATCATACATATCATCTTCTTCATCAGAGTTTAAATCTTTTGACAAATCCCAAAATTCTTTAGAACCTAATTTAAAAGGTCCATGTGGTTCTGCTTTATACCAGAATATTTGGTCTTGCAAATTATTTGATTTTGCATTGTTATTAATTACTAAACATTCAAAATTCTCTGTGCATTGGTCCATTACTTGAGCAAAAGATTCATATGTAGGAAACATTCCTGCATAATTTTCCCATATACGTTTCCTATTTGAAATATATGGTTCTCGTAATATAAAAACATAATCTATATTTGTTCTTAAATTTGGAGGTATACCTAATGGATATTGCATTGTTATTATTAACATTATTTTCCAATGTCTTCCATTCATGAATAAAAGACGCATCATTTTATCTTTTGTCCATGTACTATCAAATAAACAATCATCTAATATTACAAAAGCTCTTGGGTCTATATTACATTTTTTATAGGTATCTATCTCTTTTTTAACTTGCTTTAATACTGCTTTTTGTCTTTTCAAAATGTTTTCAATTATCGCTGTATTATATTCATCATGTATAAATAATTTAGGTACATGACTTCCATAAAAACCATTTCCTGCTTCTGTTCCTGATATAACAGTTCCTATCGGTATATCTTGATGATAGTATAATAAATCACGTACCAAATAACTTTTTCCTGTATCACGACGACCTATTAATACTATTACTGGACCTTTATTTTCATCAGGATTGAAACTAATATCTTTCATATTGAATTTTTTTAATTCTAATGTCATTTACTTAAAATGTATATAAAAATATATAAATATTATCGCAAGAATAAGTTAAATAAACATATTTTATTATATATTATATTTCAATAATGGATATTTCTTACAAAAAAAATGATAATAATTGTCTTTTTAAAAATTTTGAAAATGTTAATTTATTGAATGTAAAAAATTGTCAAAATTACATACCTATATATAACAAGTTTTTTGATTTAAATGATAACAATTATAAAAATATTAATCTAAACTCTCAATACTATTTAAAATCTATTGAGTCAAAAGATACTAATAATATATTTAACAGTTCTGTTATTGATGATAATAATAATATTATCAAAAAAAAAATATTTTTTAAATTTAGTCCATTATTAGACCCTTCAAAAATTATAATTGGTAAATATGAATCAGATATGTCTTATAATGAACTTTTGAATTTACCTTCATTTGACAATAATATTTCACATCCTAAAATAAATGATACTAATAACTCTTCATATACTGATGGTTTTTTTTCATATTTAATCAGTAAATTATATAATAATTATAATTTCATACATAGTATGAATTTTTATGGTTCATATTTAGCTATTAAAAACGATTTTGAATATGACGTATCTGATGAGATGGATGTATTACACAATTCTTCTTATTTTCACAAAAATTGTCATACTTTATTCCGATTAGAAGAAAAAGTATTTGAAAGTATTAATTATTCAAGAACAAACAAAATAAAATTAAATATAAAAGACAATATTGATAATAATAACGATGTTTTACAAGTTGTAACTTTAGATAAATTAAATATTAATGATATGGATAATAACGATTATTATGATAATAAAGAATTAGTATATACTGGTATTTCCGAAATCTGTGATAAAAGTAGTGATTGTTCTTCACGCTCTTCAAAAACATCTGATACTTGCTCACAACAAGATGTATCTGATGATGACGATGACGATGATGACGATGACGATGATGACGATGATGACGATGATGACGATGATGACGATGACGATGATGATAATGTTTTAGTAACTATAAAAGAAATACCTGTCCAATTGATTGCAATAGATAATTGTCATGATACATTAGACAATTTATTTACATCAAATGATTTATCTGACTCTGAAATATCGTCATTAATATTTCAAATATTAATAACATTAATTACTTATCAAAAAGTTTTTGGATTAACTCATAATGATTTACATACAAATAATATTATGTATGATTTAACTGATAAACAATATATTTATTATTGTTTAGATAAAAAGTATTATAAAGTTCCTACATTTGGTAGGATTATAAAAATTATTGACTTTGGACGTTCTATTTATAAATATAATAACAAAGTATTTTTCAGTGATAGTTTTCATAAAAATGGTGACGCAGCGACTCAATATAATTGTGAACCTTATTTAAATAAAAATAAAAAAATAATAGAACCCAATTATAGTTTTGATTTATGTAGACTAAGTTGTTCTATGATAGATTTTTTTGTAGATGATGTTAGTGAAATATCTAATATTAAATCTGATATAAAAAAAATAATATTAAATTGGTGTAATGATGACAAGGGTAGAAATATTCTATATAAAAATAACGGAGAAGATAGATACCCTGATTTTAAATTATATAAAATGATAGCAAGAAAAGTACATAATCACATTCCAAAAAATGAAATTCAAAATGCACATTTTGAACAGTATATTATTAGTAAAAAAAAAACAAATAAAAACAAAATAATAAACATAGATGATATACCTGTTTTGCAGTAAATATAACACAAATGTTATTATTAATTTATTACATAAATTAATAATAATTATTTCTATATAATGAATAATTATTGTGCGTCATTTTGATTAAGTATATATAATAATACTCCCAAATCAGATATATCTCCTTCTTTATGAACTCTTAAAAAGTCTATATTGCAATTAGCTGCGAGTTTTTTATCAGTTATTTCAGAATCTCCAATAAAAAGAATTTCTTCATTAGTATATTTTTCTTTTATTGATGATATAATTAAAGGATTGGGTTTTCCAAAGATTTTTAAAGGATTATTAGTACTAGTATTTTGTATTAATTTAATAATACTACCAGTATCGGGTAATATATAATTTTTATCAGGATAACACGGGTCAATATTACCTACAATATAATTTTTATATTTTACTAATGTACATAATTTTGATAGTTCATCATAGTTAAACTTATTGTTGTATAATATAACTACAATATCAACATTTTTATCTGTACAAGATAAACATTTGACACCATTTTTTTCAAGATAATTTTTAGCGGAATCGGTACCCCATAAATAAATGTTAAAAAGTTTTTCTTTAATAAGATAATTCTTTACCTGTATCAATGATGATATTATGTTTTCATACTTAATATTTAATTTATTGGTAAGAACATTTTCATATATGTTTTCCGGAGAATATCTATTATTATTAGTAATCAAATAAATATCTTTATTATCTTCATTTAATTTTTTTAGTAATTCACAAGCACATTTCATTGGTTTATTGTTTAATAATAATGTATTATCTAAATCAAATAAAAAACATTTTTTTTTATTAACGTTATTTATATTTTTATTAATTATATCTGTTGTACTAATTCCTCTTGTATAATCTATTAATTCAATTTTAATATTTTTCTTATCCATTTGATACTCATAATACTTAATTTGTTTTTTATATGATTCCAATTCCCAATCTGTACCGTGAAAAATCACATTGATGTTATATTTATCTATTAATTTTATATGATTATCATCAATTATACAAGTTTCATAATCTATATTTTCATTTTTAATAAAACTTAAAATTTTTTTCTCTCTCAATTTTTCATTTTCAATAGGTTTTCTTTTATAACTTTCTACAAATACATCAGTGTGTATACCTATTATTAATTTATCACACCTTTTAACACATTCAAGTAAAAAGGTTTGATGACCATAATGAAATAAATCAAATACACCTACTGCATACCCTATTTTTTGTTTATATAAAAAGGAATACTTGTCTTTCATCCAAGTAGGTATTGAAAATGATATTCTACCTTCATGAGGATATTGCTCATTAAATGGTAATACAGGAGGTGGATACTCTCCCCAAGCATTTTTACAATATTTTTCTAATTCATTTGGAACATATACTTTTATATCTTCAAAGAATATTTCTTTGAGTGGAAAAATAAAATTATATTTATATGGTTGACTATCATTCAAACATGGATTTGGTGTTAAAATATCGTTTTTAAGTGTATTAACAAAAATATCCAATTGTAACCCATTATGATGATTTTGAGGTTTATAGTCGTCATACTGAGCATACAAATAACGTATTTTTCCAACATTTGATTTGTAATATTTGTCTGTAGATTTATCCTGAAACCAATAATCTTTAGATAATTTTTTCTGGATTATATTTTGTAACTGTTCATAATCAGATTTCAACATAGCAACATCAATATCCGCGTCGTGGGGTATCCAACCCTTATGTCTAACTGCTCCAATAAGTGTTCCTCCGACACACCAATATTTTAGTCCATTAATGCGACATATAGTATCAAATTCTTTTAACATATTTGTCAAAATTTTTTGACCTTTTTGTAGATCTGCTAATTCTTCTTTTGAAAAATCTTTCAAAAGTTTCATTATATAGTTTTAATATAAAATTAATGTCGTATTCATTTTATATAGTTTTAATATAAAATTAATATAAAATTAATACGACATTTAAAATGTCCGACGGGTTAAAAGTCAGGGGTACCTATAAAGGCTTCTGTAACTGATTTTGTGTTAACAGGTAATTTTATTTGGTTACCAATAAATAATCCTAAAATACATGATATACATACTAACATAGTATCTCTAAACAACTCTTTTAACGGTATATTTTGTTTAATAATAAATCTCATTTCAATAAATCTAATTAATAAATATACTAAACTTATTATAATCGGGTCAATATAATTAACCATTAAAATATAAAATATATCTTTAAAATTGAAGATTAAATTAAACGAATTCATGTTGTTATAACTTCTATATCATCAAGTAAAGGTGGAGAAGATAACTTGATTTGATTATCAATGTTATGAACATCCATAGATGTTAATTTAATATCTTCACCTATTTGGATATTATCATCATCATCATCATCTTCCTCTAAAATACGTTTATCATAATAATCTTGAGATAATTTTTCCAATCGTGGTATATCTTTTGGAGCACTTACATTAAATTCTTCACCAGAATCCATATCTTTAATATAATCTGTATCAGAGAATGATAGGTATTCTTTTTTAATATCATTATCCTTAGCATTATCATTAGCATTAGCATTAGCATTAGCATTATCCTTAGCATTGTGAGTAACAGCAGGATTATTTGTAGCAGTATTGGTAGAAATATTAGTGTTAGTGTTAGTGTTAGTGTTAGTGTTAGTGTTAGTGTTAGTGTTAGTGTTAGTGTTAGTGTTAGTGTTAGTGTTAGTGTTAATATTTTCAATAGGTTGTGCATCGTTTGATATGTCATATGTGTTAACAGGTACATCAACTATTTCTTCAGATACTTCAACGTTGCATTCAATTTCTTCAGTATTACTCATATATGCCTTAAGTATTTTTTCAATAGGCATGGAATCTCTAATAGCATTTAATATACATTCTTTAACAATTATTTCTAATTCTCTATTATTTTTTTGTATTTGTAAAGGAGGTATATTCTTTTCGTATAAATAAATATTAGCATATATTTTACGCGCAACTAAAATGTATGTTTGATGTATAAAATCATTCATAGCAGGTATGTCAATGTCTACATTTTTTTGTGTTTTTCCAACTCGTACACAAGTTAGTGCTTTAAGTATTATAATATGCACACAGGATATTAAATCTTCTAAATATTCACATTTAGATTTTTGAATAATGCGCTTACATTCTTCATCAACAATATTTTGATTCCATTTTGGAACACGACTTAAAAGATTTTGAAAAGTCATTAAATATTTATTACTTTCATTGTTTTCAGAACACATATTCCATGATTCTTTAAAAATAGAATTAATACCTTCTATGATAAGAGGTGCTAATATATTAACTAAATTAATACACCATTCATTTTTAGATATAGATAAACTACTAACTGAGAAATCATCCATGATGTGTTTTACATAAACGAAATATTTTCTAAATCAACATCAGAACGTATAAATATGAAATTTAACATAAAAAATATTAATAATTTTTCACATCTAATTTCACTTTTTATTTTATTATAAGTTAACAATAATTTGTATTTTTTAGTTTCATCCATATCGTAATTTTCTAAAAATTTAATAATATCTAAAGTACTAACAGCATTATCATATAATAAGTTGGTAGTATATATTAAGTTTTCATAATTATCAGTTTTAAGTTTATCAATATTTTTTTTTAAAAAATTCATACGTTTATTGTCAATTTCATAAAAAAATTTAAATTTATTATTAACATTGTATTTATGTAAATTTATTATTTGATTGTCAATTCTAGGCTCATGTACATAAATATCACATAGTCTAGAAAGAATAGGTTTGAGTAATTTATCTTTATTTTCAACTATAATAAAAAATCGTGTAGTATGACTAAAGATTTCAATACATCTTCTAAGTGCAGATTGTGCATCAATAGTTAATTTATCTGCATTATACAACAAAACAGATTTGAAATGACCTTTTGATGAAAAATTAATATGTGTTTTTGCAAAAAATTTTAAATCTTCTCTAATAAATTTAATACCTTTTCCATTACTACAATTAACAATCATGACAAATTTATTTTTTAAATTATTGTCGTTATTATAAATTTTGTTAATAAAATTATTAACAATAGTTCTTTTACCACTACCGGAAGAACCATGGAAAATAATATGAGGAATTTTTTTTGTATTAATAAAATAATCTAATTTATTATAAATTTCTTGGTGTAAATTATTGAGCATTATTAATTACATTACTACTAATCTATACGTTTAATATATTATTTATTAAATATAATATTTAATAAATTTTGAAATAATATCTTTTCCATTAACATTAATCAATAAACTACAAACATTAAAAAACAATTCACGAGAAGCTACTTCTTTGTCATTATCATTTAATATATTTGAAGCCAGTGAAACTATATTATTAAGTATATTAACGATAATTGAAGAATTATCACCACAATTTTTATTATATTTAATTATATTATGTGAAAAATTTTGTAAAATATCATTATTATCATTATTATCATTATTATCATTATTATCATTATTATCATTATTATCATTATTATGAGTATTATGAGTATTATTATCATAATCATTAAATCTCATATGACCTTTAACCAACAATGGTTCATTATTATCATCAAATCTCATATGTCCTCTTACTAAATAATTTTCTAACATAATTTCTTCCATTAGATTATATATTAAACAGTATTTAAATATTTAAAATTTATATTTTAAGCCCAACTATTAAGACTTTGTGTATATGGGTTATTTTTGAATGCTGTTAAAATATCAGGATTGATGCGGTCACATCCGATACATTCATTGTAATATTGTGGTGTATTTATTTTACCATATGTATCTGTTGAAGGAATAGCACCGATATTAGTTGACGGAGCAGGTGTCCATGAATTATTTATATCGCTTTGCTTTTTATTAATTGAAATATTTTCATAATTGTTAAATAATTGTGTTCCTCCCATATTTGGACGATTTACACTAGTTTTATTAACATTGTTTCTTTGATTATAAGCTGCATCATAAGTTGTGGGAGCACTATTCATATTACCATTACCTGTATATGGACAGTTAGTAGTATCACGTTGATTTTCAACAGATTGTTGTTCATTAACTAAATATCCATTACCACCAATTTGATTATCTACATTAAGATGACTAATATTTTTAGTAGTTTCACGTATAGTTGTTTTAGTACGATCCGCTGGATTATATACAGGTAAAGCAGAAACGTGATTTTGTACATTACCATCGCCACGAATATTACCAATCACATTTTCTTTTCGTGTAGGTCTAAGAACATCTAAAATAGGTGCTACAATAGATTTAAACATACCTTGAACCGGTCCTAAATAATCTATATTAGATTGACTACTTCTATTATTATTAGTTATATCATAAGTATTATTAGCAGGTCCAGCACCAATATGTGTTGCACTAGCATGACTTATTTGATTAGGAGGTAATTGAGGACGTTTAGGGTCTGTATATGCTGATTCAGTGTAAGTAGCACTACCTTCTGTTTGAACACTGTTACCAAAATATTCTTTATTAGTAGTTCTTCTATTTTGGTCTTGTAATATTTCAATACCTCGTGCAGTCTGTGCTTTTTCCATACCAGTGCTGGTGAACCATCTACTAGGACCAACGTCATAATATGTATCAGGAGCATATTTTTCAACTCTCCCTTGTTGTTTTACATCACTATAATCTTTAATATAGGCATTTGCAGGACCTTCGTGTCCTTTTAATCCATAAGTCATTTTAGGATTGGTATCAACTCTTAATTCATTAACACCTTTTGGTAACCAGGCATTTCTATCTTCCATACCAGTATTAAATCCTGCACCAAAACCGATTTCAGGACCAGGTTTTTCAGGTTCATTGGAAAAACCTTTACCTAGTCCAGGAGCTACTTTTTGTTGTTCCCAAGGAGTAATATTAGACATTTTCATACCAGGATTAACACGTGATTGTAAAAAATCACTTCTATTAGGAGCACCATTTGCATATTGAAGATTACTATGAGGTTGAAATAAAGGTGCTATTTCTTTTTTTCTAATCAATTGAGAACCATTACCTTGCATATTATCTAATTGGGTTTCAGCAAAATCGGCTGATGTAGTGTTACCTTTTATTTTTGCACCAAAAAATGGAACCATATTATTATGTTTAAAGTCTTGAACATTTATGTTACCTCCTTTAAGAGACTGAATGTCACCTGTGTAACCACCTACACTATTAGGTGGATTATTACGTTCTATTTTTTCATATATATTTTGACTATAATATTTATCAGTTGCTTGATGAGGATTACTGTATTTATTAACATTAGAATTAGAAACTTTTGATGTGGTAGGATAATTTATAGCTGGTATAGGTGGATTTACATTAGTTAAATAATTTTTTGGTTTTCCCATGTTTGTAAAATTTTCATTTTTTTTATTATTGGATATTACATACATACCGCCTAAGGCTACTATTGGAATTGCTATTTCAGCCATTATATATAAAATCATATATTTTATATTTAATATTTACCCTTAGTTAGATATACAAGGTTTGTAATCATTTTTTTCAATAATTCTAGTACTTAAATTATTATTGAAAGGAATACATGTATTCTCTTGTGGATTTAATGGAGGAAAATACCAATCAACTTGTTCTAAATCTCGTGTTGTCCATGCAGGGTGAGTAGCACGTGATTGGTCTGTAGTTAAATTACATCTAGGATATGATATTGGTTTAGAATTAACCTCATTAAACTTGTAATTATTTAAATCAATACAATCTCTGTTGCTATTACGTTGTAATCCTAATAAATCACTTTCAAGATTTATAGTATTTGTTCTCAAATTTCCACCCCATTTTTGCATTCTTATGTAAGGGTCATTCATATAACAAGGTTTATCTCCATTGCCTGGAACGTTTATAATGTATCTTCCTTGGTCAGTAGATTCTTGTAATTGTTTTTCAATTCTACACGGGTCGTCGTGAAATCTAGTAAAGGACATTTATATATATATAATATTATTTATTTAAACATAAACATATATAATATAATA
>Ga0129324_10002936_pt1 | contig 10227 bp, 11 predicted proteins | sample CPBDNA_7_FD_96879 | JGI IMG/M metagenome (GOLD analysis project Ga0129324, IMG submission 96879) | Freshwater to marine salinity gradient microbial communities from Chesapeake Bay, USA - CPBay_Spr_15_0.2_DNA | ecosystem: Environmental > Aquatic > Marine > Coastal | place: USA: Chesapeake Bay... | reverse complement strand
GGTTTTGGAGTATTATCTTCAAAGCCAACCATCTTCTTGGATTCGTAAAGCGAGTCACCTACATGACGATATGCTTCTAAGTCAGACATCCCACCTAAGCGACCTAACATACGCTCAGATTCCACTACTTTCGATACTTGGGCATAAATGCCATTTTCCATTTGGGTGTTAAGTATCTCAATAATTTTAGGATCTCTAACAATCGCTTGCTTACTTGAGTCATCCCACTTATTGCTTACAACATTGATAGTGTCATGATAAGTCTTAGTATCGCGAATATCATTTAAGACTTGTTCAAGTTCCACTTCGCTGTCATCGACAGTGTAAGATACGGGTTTATACTCATTTTTTTCTACATCAATTTCTAGTGGATCAATTCCACTTTCCTTGATTAGTCTATTAATAGCATCTGGATTTTTCTTATCAATATCAATTAAGAAACTTAATTTAGATTCATCCAGTAAACCATTATTCTCTAACATCTTAACCAATTTAAGATGAGGTTTCAAACCTACCATCTTTTTATTGTAGTTCGCTCCCATTTTCATAAGAGTACGAACGTCTTCGACGTTATCAACTTTCATTTCTTTACCGTTTGCTTTAAACGGTTTGTAGAGTTCTTCTACAATTGATTTGTAATCTATTACTTCTTCTTCTTCCTTGTCTTTATCCTCATCAGACTCATCTTCATTATCGTCTAATTCTTCAGGATCACCTTCTTCCGATTCTTTATCTTCAGTAGGCTCTTCCGTCTCCTCAACTGTAGCTTCATCCTCATCTGCTTCTACCTTATCCTCTGCTTCAGCAGGTTCTTCTACAGGAGCATCAACTTGATCCAATGAGTCTAAATCAAATTCAGCTAGTTCTTCGTCCGACATGTTTAAAAAGTCAGGCTCCTCTACAGTAGTAACCTCACTCTCTTCAACAGTATCTTCTACTGCTTCATTCTCTAATTCTGCCATTATTCAGAATCCTCTGTTAATGCTACCTTTAACTCTTCGTGGTAATCATTCACAGCTCGTTCTGCCATAGCAGCTTTTTGCATAATCATAATCAGATAAGATCGTGTAATACCAATTGCATCAATACTACGAATAACATCTGCCTGCATTTCTGGAGTACTCATAGCAGGATCTGATTTAAGGTGTACCAATCGGATAGCCTCTTTCTCTAAGTAACCTTCCAAGAAAATCTTAGTGAAATCCTTGTTAGTATTAAGTCGGTCTAACGACTTACCTAGATCAATCGTTCGTTGAGCTTCTTGAATAGACATCTCAATTTGCTCAATATCACTTCCGCTTTCATTCATCATAGTCATCTACCTTCTGTCCTCTCCCCGTTTATGAGGATGAGTTTGCGTGTACCGGCTACGCCGGTGGGTTGGTTCCGGTACCTTGTAGTACCTTCTCCAGGATCTTTGTCTTACCTTGTGCTTGGGCTTGTGCACCCTGTCGCTCAAGATCACGTTCTTGTTTAACTCCTGATTCCTGCTCAACAAAGTTCAGGTTCTTCAGGTCGGAATCACTTTGATAATTACCTGCACGTACACCTTCCGTTACTGCTTTGGCTGCATCCAAGTTAGCTTGTGATGTATTCTCGACTGTGCGAGATTCGATTTCTCGAATTTCTGCTTCAAGTTTAGCAACACCAAGTTCTTGCATACGCTGCTGTAATGGATCAGGCTTCGGCTCATAATCTTCTAAGCGTTTAGCTAGATCTGGCATCTTTCGTAATCTGGCTATGTCAGCCATAATCATATAAGTCATTTTTGGATCTGCACTTGGCCCAACAGTCTGTAGCATAAATGCTAGTTCCTTGGCCTTTCCATTGTCTTCTTCAGCAGTACTAATAGTAAGTCTTAAATCAAACTTACCTGCTAGGTCATCCCTGCGTACTTTAACGAACTCTTCGTTAGTTATACGTACTACTTCTTCTTCCTCTAAGAACTCTGCATTCATTGATATGAACTTACGTCCAATATCAGTAATACCTTTAGCTAATCTGCGTAGTATACCTAGTTCTCGCTTAGATGCAGCATCTAACGCTCCACGAACCCCTGTAGCGGTGTCTCCTAAGTTAGTACCAGAGATGCCAGTACTGAATGGGATAACGCCTGTGAGGCTCTCTGCTTCGGCATTCTGCATGTTAATCATGTTGATTGCAGAGTTAGGTATCTCACTATACGTGTGCAGTTGTATAGCTTGTCTTGGATCTATGTGTGCATTGAACTCATAGTTCTCACCACGTTTAAACTTACGGCGGTTAACTGTATCCAAAGCATCTTTACGCATACCCATCTGACCATTAGCACTACGAGCCAATATGTCAATCATACCACGAGTTACTGCACCTACAATTTTCTGGTTATCTTCAAGCAACGAGCCATCCGGCTCACCGAATGAGTTCCGCTTACGCGGTAGATATTGTACCTTAACAAAAGGTAACTTCTTATCCGGAAAAGGATTCTCTTCCATTCTAATCAAAGTCTGACCAACCCAAGTAGCAACAAATGGTTCCGCTATACCTGTGTTGTTGTAATCCCAGAAGCCCCAGTACTCATAGGCAATCATTTTTTTACGAGGATCATCCGAGTAAGTAAAAGAGTTAATTTCACCTGCTGAGTGATCTGGATCTGCTAATACAGAACCAGCTGCATCAATTATGATGTTATCTAGGTTGTTATACTTACCACACTTCTTCAACTCAGATAGGGAAGTTTCAAATGAGTATATAATAAAACCAGCTTTATCAATATCACCCAAGCATGTAGGATCAATAATGATGTTTCTGTAGTCACACACTTCTACTGTAGGGTTGTTCTTAATAGTAGTTTTTTTAGTAATGGCCTTCTCTTCACCTGTGTCTACAGGCTCCATTGGGACACCACTAGCAACACTCAGCTCTACAGCTTGCTGTAAGTGCTTGGGTAACTTGGCAAACTCTTTAGGCAGGTTCTCCTGCATAGCAAACAGTTCGTTTATATTAGGCTCAAAATTAGGATTAGGCTGATACTCGTAAATAGGTTCATACGTTGTTACGTCACCTTCTTCAAATTCCCAACCAACTTGTACAATGATGTCACCTTCTTCGACACCAGTACGCACATAGTTATCAATAAAGTTAACCTTGTTTAGCTTAGTATTAAACTGATTGTTCAATACTAGTTCATTCTGTTGAGCTGCTTTCTTGTCTTCAAAGGTAATAGGGGAGACATTGAATATGTCATCTGAGCTAAGAAACGGCTCTGAAAGAGCTGCATAACGCCACTCAGCCTGCTTACGAATAACCTTTGGCTGTACTGATGAACGACCTTCTACCTTCTTAGTAGCTGCTGAACCAGTGACATTCAATGAGTCTAACCAGCCAGTAACTTCTGATACGTGCGCATCAGAGTCTGCTTTAGCAGCAATAAAGTCTTTCTTAAGATCACCTATCTTTGGGGCATTTACCCAATCTGCTAGAGTAGTCTCGTCTGTAGGATAGCTCTTAACATCTTCATCATCAGACTCTTCAGTACTATCACTAGTATTGGAGAACTTATCCTTACCGTAATTTTGTGGCATTCTTAAACCTCTACATAGTGTGTAAATATACTCAATGGTATCATTTTAACTACTTTTTGTTAAATTAACAGAATAAACACTTCTCACTCCTAAGTACTAGGTGACTTCAAATGAGATCTTTATACTTTCTAGCTCTTCTGTTGTTGTAGCATTATCTATTAAGTCTTGGAACTTCTGACGCTGACCTGCTATTGCCATAGACAATCTTTCAAACTGGTCTGCCTTAATGTTTATCTTGGAGAGTATAACCTCTCTGTCAACACCCCTATTCAAAGCAAGAATATCTACGTTAGGAGTACCTACTGTATTATCTAAAGACCACCCTCTAGCCTCATACTTTTGAATTTCAAAAGTAAGCTTTTCAAAGTCTGGGTATGCAGGCAAGCTTGAATCCATAAAAGATTGCGCTTCTAAGTTTAAATTATCTATATACTGATATTTAATTTGATTAATGCCAAATTCAAATTCAATAAACTCTTCTATCTCACCATAGGTGCCAGAAAGTATATCAGCGTATCTCTCATCTGATGGCTCTATTAAAACCTCATGGTTTTCTGCAATTGATATTGCTATGTATTTTTCTTTATTTGTAAATCTTGGGCTATACATTATTAAACCACCGCATATGAAGTTGCTTTTAAATTTATATTAGACACAGTAATGTTGTCGTTTCCGTTGCAGTAAGCAGAAAAAACAACTCTTTGGCCAACTGAAACATTAAAATCAGCGGTTGCAGACCCACTGCTTCCGCCAGAGTAGTAAGGGCTAGTGTAGCTACCAGCGCTAAATCTACCACCACCACTGCTATTACAAACCCAGCTATAACTAACTCTTACCGCTCCACTTTTTATGCATGTTCCAACATCCATAGAGGTGGTGGTTACAGGGGTGCTATTCCCTGAATCAGCCCTTATTGTTCCGGTGTGCTCCCAAATAACAGAGTTACTAGCAGCTGGATTGGCCATTAACGACTCATACTTTGCAGCTAAATTTGTGCCTGCTTCGTAAATAGCTCCACCAGAATAGATCTCAGTACCAACCTCCAAATCACCCGGAATAGATACTGTTTCCGAGCTTCTACCAAGTCTAATTTGATTAGCTGCTGTTACATTGACATTCGTGCCAATAGCAACTGAATTATCATACTCACATTCTGAATACGGCCCTAAGGCAACAGCGTTAAGGCCGTTAGACTTAGTGTTTGTTCCAAGTGAAGTAGCATTATTTCCAAAAGCCTCTGCACTCCGACCTATGGCTATTGATTTTGATCCATCACCTATAGTATCGGTGCCAATTGCTATAGCATCAGTATTTCTGGCTTTTGAAGCATACCCCAACCCTATGCTGTTTGAGCTGTCCGCTTTAGCAATTACACCCAGTGCAAGTGAATTATCACCGCTTGCATCGGCACTTGTACCAAAAGCAACTGAATTAGTACCGATAGTTGCACCAGCACCTATCGCATTTGTTGCTATTACTAAGTTGGTGCCATCGTACTGAACATAGTTAGTTGTACTGCCTATATGCGCCCTTGGCTTGGCAGCCCCACCAACTTCATTGTACTGAAGCTGTATACCATTAGAGGCCCAATCTGTTGAGGCCCCGATTGCTATATTTGCATTGCTCCCACTAAGATGCAGAGTTCCTGCATCCAGTATTGTTGCACCAGTTGAGTTTACAGTAGCCAACGGGCCTTGGTTTTTAATTGCTTTTGCATCCAGTAATGCGTCAGTGATGTCGTCACCACTAAAAGTTATACCAGCCTCTGTGTTTAATATAGATACTGCCCAACCACCAGTGCCCCACTTAGCTAGAGTTCCACCGCTGTGCCCACCCATAAAATCTCTAACAACTACTTTTGGGTATTCCCAAGTATCACCAATGTCACCAATTATTACGCAACACTTAGTCCCATCATACCCAAATCGGACATGGTTGTTACCTGTTATGCTACCTATTATCTGTGCAAAAGTGTTAACCCATACGTCAGTTCCATCGTAGTTATAACCACCCACTAAAAGAGTCATGGATTTTTCTGTGTCATAGCTTGTGATTTCAACAACAAATTTCATCATTGTTGAGTTGAAATCTACCGGTAAGGTAACTTTAATAAATCCCGTTAAAGTATTGTCCCCACTAAGTGCACCACCTTGTGGATTAGTTATCCTTATTACGTCCCCATCGTCACCTGAGTTACTTACTCGAAAATCACTATAGTCTGTTACATCCGCATCTGAGTTAAATATAGCTGTCATAGATACGTAGTCTATTACTAGATTACCCTCAGACCCATTTGCTAGAATCACAGGACTGCACCACTTTGCACTAGCACTTGGTGTGTAGATTATTTCCTCTTGTACCCACGTTGTAGGTATTGATCTGGCTTCCCAATCTGGAGTCGCTGTACTCGTTACACTACTTGTGTCTTCTACAATCCACTGGCTGTCTACAGATGTAGAGGCATTGTTTGATACATGTGTTTTACCCTCGGGTAAGTCAACACCACTGTACTCGTACAACCGTATATATGTACTTTGTGCAGATAATGTATTTCTCAGTTTAACTCGGAATATGTATTTAGTTCCTTGTTCAATCTTAAACGCAGGCCAGCAAATTCCAGATCCTGAAGTTGAGTTCTCTAGTGCTATCTGACCTGCAGCTTCATCATGAAAACTTATAAAGGTTGCAGCTTTATCGTAGTACGCACTTTTGACACCAGCCGGTCTTCCATCCAACCCCTTTGCGTAACCACCACCATGAGCAACTAAGTTTGTACCAGCATTGATTGTGCTTAGGTCGGTTGCATTTGCTCCAACTTCTACGTTTGAACCAGGAAGTACTGTTATTACTCCCTTAACAAAAAATATATTGTTACTTGTTCCTATTACAAACTGATCTGATGTTGGATCCCATATGGAAAACCTATCTGCCACAATCTGGAAATCTATAACAACCCCTTGATCAACATCATCTACATTTATTGGATTAGCTGCAATACCATAGCCACCTACTCTACCATTAGAGTCTACTTTAACTGTATACTGCGCAGATATGCCATCCACTGCTTCTGCAGTAACTTGTACTGCTGAAGTGTTTTCACCCACTGTAGATTCTAATGTGCTGATAGTAGTAGATAATGCTGTGTCTGCATCACTTCTTGCTGTGGACTCTGTTTGTATTGCAGCAGAGTTATCACTTGTACTTGTAGACAAGGTTGTTATTTGGCTTGCTAAGGATTCATCAGCAGTAGTTCTTGCTGTAGTTTCTGCTGTTATTGCACTAGAGTTTTCCCCAACACTTGTGGCAAGACTTGTTATTGTTGTAGCTATAGCTGTGTCAGCATCAGTTCTTGCAGTTGCCTCTGTTAAGATTGCACTAGTGTTTTCCCCAACAGTCGTATCAAGTATGGTTATTTGTGATGCTAGAGCAGAGTCATCAGTTATTCGAGCAAGTGCTTCAGTGGCAACTACAGCATTACGGTCATCCACCTCAGCAGCAGCCCACATGCTTATAGAAGCCTCTCTGTCACTCACTTCTTGAGTTATAGCAGTATCAATAGCATTAGTTCTGTTAGCAATCTCTCCTAGTATAGCCTGTGCTCTATTCTGGACTTCAATTAGCAGGTCTGATGCAGTCGTATCAATTCTAGCAATTTTTGTTGTTAAATCTTGGTGTAGCTTACTTTCTCTAATCTCACCCTCAAGAATAGACAGCATATTTGCAGGGCTACCATTAGATAACACCATCAATCCATTAGTGTCATGCCAAGGGCCTATTACATTTGCATACGATACAAATCTGATCCAGTGGTAATACTCAGTGTTGAAATCAACAACCGTTATAACTCCACTACCACCAGTGGTGGTGTACATTGAAGCAGTACTAATATCATCAACTGTTGAGCGCCATACTTCTGTTAGCTTATGGTTTACATATAGTGCTTCACTCCAGCCTAAAGCTAAGCCAGTAAAGCCCATAGGCACGCCATTAAAACCATTTGGTGCATAAGGTGCAGTTAGAAATAGAAATGGGTTATTTGGGTTTATGTCCCCAAGAGGGCCTGATGCGTACACATCAAGAATTTCAGTATTATTTACTGTTATGTCTACACTGTTAACGAAGTCACTTTCTGCGTATATAGAGCTTTCCACTACATCAACAGATGTAGCAGTACCCTCAGTTACTTCTACAGTACCTTCACTGGATACTTCAACAATGTCTGTCATATCAACGTACCGCCGATTGTTTAACTAGTAATTCAACTTCGTCAAACAAGTCTAGCTTCTCTCCAGTAGATAGAGTTAACTCTACATCGCATAAAAGTCTTTTCTCTACTTTATCTACTAGCACATCAGCAGTATCTGAAGGAACAAAATCAAATGTAATCTGGCCCTCAGCTCCTATAATAGTACCTACTACTTCAACCAATACACTAGTGTAAAAGCCTTCTCTTGCTACCAGCACAGCAGTAGCACCAGATATGTTAATCACGCTGCCATACTGGTCTTTGTAGACTAATTTAATCTGGCTATTCTTTCCTGCTTTTACTTTGAAGGTGATCATATTTGTATCCTAATTATTTTCCACGATTACTGGGGCGAGCACCGAACCACCATGATACTGAGGTCGCAGTCAGAGATATAATGTTTAATACAATGTCTCTGTAAAGCTGTAGTGCTTCCCCATCTCCAAGTGCTTCTATACCACCCACTATTGATTCCAAACCAGTGAGTATCATATATGTTTGGTAGAGTAATACAGCAGTTATAATTGGCCTAACTGCACTCTTGATAGCACTACCAACAGAACCAATAGTCTTCTGTGACTCCTCGAAAGCTCGTGCTTCGGATGCCATTTCTGCAGCGTTGGCATTAGCACCAACCATTGCAATCTTAAACTCTCGTTCGCTTGCACGTTCCTTTGCTTCTTCTTTACGGTTTAACCAACTGAATACACCACCAATCAATGAACCAGCTGCACTAGATGCCAATATGGAACTAAGTTCTGCAATCATTTCTCTACCACCTTGCGCCCATCATTATAAAATTTAAGCGCAGCGGCTAGTAACGCGGATGGTACACCCAGCAGCGCAGCATAGATCAATGGGTCTGGATTTGGGTTATACGCGTATATCTTGGCCCAGGCATATGAGTCTAACGTCATCCAAATTGCGACAAAAAGGACACCACGGCGAACAATCATGCCCTTTTCTAGGAACAGCCAAAACGGTTCTAATGCTGTATTGAATCGGTCGCTCATAGCTTGGCCAGCTCTTTAGACAGCAGGTTAAGGAAATAGACAGGGCTATTATTGTAATAGACGTATCTGCGCTTTGGTTCATCTGGGCACATCCAGAGCAGGCGTTCATCGCGCGTATCGATATGAATTAGCGTTTGTTTCTCGCCACCTAAATGGGTATCGAAATACATTCCGAATCCACCGACAGCTTTAACCGATTGGGCTAATGCCCAGACCTTAGCAGATGCCGAATTATCCAAGATAAACAAGTCAGTCGCCTGCGACTTTAGGCCACCATCAGCACCGACACAATGGAGACTAGAACCTCCTGTAAAGCGCACATGGGCTTCAGGATCAGGACTAGGTACCATTGCAGTACCACAGACCTCACGTACTTCCTTCGCTGTCTCAATAATGTCACCAGACATAAATCCAATAGCTTTAGCTGGCCATTCTTCTATTTTTAAACTCATTTTGTACCCTCAAAGAATAACGAGTTAACTGGTAACCCGTTACACGTATGGTGAACCTCTGCGCGGGTCAGAGAGAGGCGTTCTTCTGTTACCCCTACAATGATAGCAGACCAGTGTTGCAAGCCCTCTGGGCGGCCCTGAGGAGCATCACGGAAGAATGCTCGGACTGTACCTCTTGTCTTCTCACCATCAATTGACCAAGTTAAGCCATTAAAGTCACACTCACGAAGCTTTACTGCTGAGCCAGATATTCTAACTGCAAGTTGGCCTTCTAGATCTATAGGGGTTATTGACTCAACTGATAGTATTGATACTACTGGAATTACAAAGCCATGTATCTTGGCAGATACTGCTCCTTGTGAGAATATCCATATCCAACCAATAGCTAGGACAATCCCAGTCCAAGACATGGCAGCTCTTTTTAAGAGACTTACCATGACTTAATACCCCCTATAATAACTCCAACTGCTGCTACTAGAGCACCAACTGATGCTAAGGCCCATACAATAAATTTAAACGCCTTACCCAACGATTGCCAGCCCCTATAGGCTGTTATCATTTCATGGACAACTCGTATATCTTCCACGCTGAACTCTGGGTCGTTCTGCGCTCGCTGCTCTAGCTTTGTAAGTGTGTCCAACATTATTGGCCCCAGATCATTTAGTTATCGCGCTTATTGTACAGATCATACAATACTTTTACTTTCTCTTTTAATGTTTCTATGTCAGCGTAGCTTTTTGCCAGCCAAAAGATTAAACCAACAAACCCAACAATTATGGGCCATAGTGCTGGGATTATTTCTAATAGGCTGAAATTATCAGTCATTCGTCATCTTCAATAGATGGGAGTGAGTGAGGTCTACCGCCTTCAAGTACTACACTTAACACTTTCTCAATTACGATCCAGTGTCTTGCATTTGTATCACGAAGGTTCTTGCCGACAACACTAGATGC
>Ga0129324_10002934_pt1 | contig 10234 bp, 10 predicted proteins | sample CPBDNA_7_FD_96879 | JGI IMG/M metagenome (GOLD analysis project Ga0129324, IMG submission 96879) | Freshwater to marine salinity gradient microbial communities from Chesapeake Bay, USA - CPBay_Spr_15_0.2_DNA | ecosystem: Environmental > Aquatic > Marine > Coastal | place: USA: Chesapeake Bay... | reverse complement strand
GGGTTGAGAAGTATAGACCAAGTAATTTTTCAAAAATCGTATTAGACCCTATAAATCGAACTATATTCAAAAATATAATTAACAAAGATTATTTTCCAAATTTATTATTTTATGGACCTCCTGGTACAGGTAAAACAACAACCATTATTAATTTGATAAACGAACACCAACAAAAACATAGTAAAATAACCAAAGAAAATGTAATACATTTAAATGCGTCAGATGAACGTGGAATTGATATTATACGTAATCAAATTCAACAGTTTGTAAAATCGAATAGTTTTTTTCAATCAGGTATTAAGTTTGTAATATTAGATGAAGCTGATTATATGACAAAAAACGCACAACAAGCTTTAAAATATTTAATGCAGTCGACAAATTATAATGTTCGTTTTTGTTTGATATGTAATTACATCAGTAAATTAGTATCATCATTACAATGTGAATTTATATGTATACGATTCGACCAATTGCCCGAAAATGAGATTTATAGTTTCATACAAAATGTAGCCAAATCAGAGCAATTACAATTATCTGATAATGACATACAAACTATTCAAAAAACATACAGGTCAGATATTCGTAGTATGATAAATTTTATACAATTAAATCAGAATTTATTAAAATGGGATGGAAGTATTATTACAAATAAAAGTTGGAATAAAATATATGAGTTGCGTTGTAATAATCGCATAGATGAATTAAAACAAGTTATTCAGGAGATAAGTATAAAATACAATATAGATAAACAAAGTATATTTATAAAGTATTTTAATTATATAATTCGTAATAAACCTGAAAATATTAATCAACCATTTTTAGACAATATGGAAGTGATAATACATACCGAAAAATCTGATTTAAATACGATTTTAGATTATTTTTGTTTGAATGTTACAGACGGCAATACATAAAATTGAAACAATATAAATATATCTATATTGTTTCAATAGTTAATATAAATGGATAATATGATAGATGATGAATGGGATAGTTTCCTATCATGTCAAAATACAAATGATTATGGTGGAACATCTTCAACTCCGTCATTTAATGAAAAAAACATTACGGAAGAAATTAGTGGAGATGTCCCCGAATGTGAGGATTTATACATATCAACAACCACTAAGGTATTGTTTTTAAACCAACATATAGATATTCAAAACATATTTTGGAAAATTCCAATAACTGACTATTGGAAACCGGAATCAGGTATTATAAAAAAACAAATTAAAATCGTTTCAAAGACTCAAGAAGAGTTGGACGAGTATTATCGCAAATTAGAAGACATAAATTACTATAACGAGGTAATTATTAAGCAAATAATAAATCAAGATGCAAGACGTATAAAATTTAAGGATGAACGAAAAATCACGATTGGAATATCTAAAAAAGATATAATGACCTGTCGTGGTAAAATAAAAAATGCTTTTTATAACTGTTTTGCTTTGATTTTAAGATTTAAATTTCACGAACAATATCGTGAGATTCATGTAAAGGTATTTAATACTGGAAAACTGGAAATACCTGGAGTGCTAAACCTTGAAATGTTATCCATTGTAAAACAAATGATATTAGATTTATTAACTTCTTATACTGCCAGTTCGTTAGAATTTTTAGAACATGATATAGAAAGTAATGTATTAATTAATTCGAATTTCAACTGTGGATTTTACATAGATCGTGATAAATTACACAATATATTACGTAGTTCTAAGTACAATATAGAAACCGCATATGACCCATGTAGTTATCCGGGGGTAAAATGCAAGTACTATTTCAATCATGATGTCGGATTTGATAGAACTCATCAATGTGGAAAATTGGTACATGCTGACAGAACCATGAAAATGAGTGAGCTTGACAACGCAATCAAATATTCTGAAATATCATTTATGATTTTTCGTACAGGTAGTTGTCTAATTGTTGGAAATTGTACCGAACGTATATTACGATTTGTTTATGAATCTATAAAACAAGTACTACATGATGAATACTATACCATTGCGGTAACAAATATGAATACCGAAACAAAAATAAAAAAAGAAAAGGTAAGAAAAAAAACAATCCTATTAACACCAACCTACTATACAGAAGTAGTTAGCAAATAAAAATATTATCATTCATATAACCATAACACAAATTCATCAATTGTAAGCGTATCAAATTTTTTTTTAAAATTATTATTACCAATAGATATCTTATCAAAGACTATATCGTTTTTTTCAGTGTCTGTCATAGAACCACTACGAATACGTTTTGTTTTTATACTTCGTGTTAGCATTTTACTTAGTAATTCTATATACTGTTTTTGTTCGATTGGAAAATTTTGATGCATATACGACAAATAATAAGTTGTAAAGTCTAATCGTTCAATATTCAATAAATAATCTTTCAAAAATCGGTCACATATTTCAACTCTAAAATTAAAATCATATAAGTAATTATTCCAACATAAAACCGCGTTTATGAATTTAGACATTCTTATAAATAATGTTCTCCATTCTTTATCATTAATATTTATTTGTTCGGAAGATGAAGTCATTATATTAATTAGCGTGTTCGTTTTTTCACTTTCATTGCCATCATGTACGTCAAAAATTGCCTTTTTATAAACAAACATAATAGCATCTTTATGATTTAAGTTATTCACAAAATGAGATGTATTTACCTGCTCTACATACTCTATAAAATATTGATATGCGTATTGTGCTTGATAGTACGCCTTATCTACTTGTTTTGTTTTTAATAATGTATATTCAAATACACGATGTATTGCGTTTATGCCTACAGATAAGCTTTGATTCGAAAAGGTGGACGAATTTATTATATCCGATGATTTAATTTTGTCAATACAATCTTTCAAAACATCATAATATGTTTCTATAATATGTTGTTTATTTGTCTTGTGTGCGTTCATAACAAGTTACATAATATGTATATTTAAGAAATGACAAATAGACGTAAAATATATTGTATAATAACTATTTAACAATTTAACCATATAAAGTAATATTAAGAGTAATACAATATATTGTAAAAAATGCAAGACAATACAACTCAACCTACATCAGCCGGTAATTACAGATTACCGGAAAACACTACATTGCAACATGTTACTAAACTTTCAATTGTTGAGGATAAACCAATTATGATGGATTATTGGACTTCCTCTATCGAGAAGGAATCATTAATCGGAGTTAAGGAGTCTCAAGAGAAATTACTTGTTAAGAGCGAAGATGAATATACGAGTCCAATAATAAAGATATTCAAATCAGGTTCAGAATTTATTATTGTAACTGAAAATTCTATTTACTTGGTTGATAAAGAAATACCTACTAAAAGAATTTCTTAAATATTCAAATGTGTAAAATATTTTTGTTATCAAGAATATTTTATGGCAGCCCTTCTAATAAATGTGTTCGTTGTGTATCAGTGAATTCAACCGGAAATATAACATGAAACTTGAAAATTATATCTCCAGTATTATTTTTATCTTTCATTCCAAGACCTTTAAACACTTGAATTTGTCCGTCTTTTATTATAGTAATGGGGTTATTGTTGTTGACAGACAATTTTTTCCCACTTACATGGACGAATTCAAACGAGAATCCACATAATGCTTCTTTCAATGATATTTTTTTATCGCATAATAAATTCAAGTTTTGTCTTTTAAAAATAGTATTATTTTTAACTTGTATAATAAATTGTACGTTACCTTTACCATGTTGGTTTTGATTACCAATACCATTGACTATAATTTTTTCATTATGATTAACTCCTTCTGATATTTCTAACATAACAATTTCAACTAATGGTTCTTTCTTGTCATTCTGTTGAATCCATTTTTCAATTTCCACTGGAATAGAACACCCAGAATACGATTGTTCGAATGTTATCTCAATATTCTTGGTTATCATAGAAGGAGGACCAACATGACTACTACTTGTAAACACATGTGTAGTTGAATTACCATTACGAAATACCTGAACGTTTGGCATACCTGGATGAAACGGTCTACCATTAAACATCATATTAAACATACTATTAATATCTCCAAAATCAGTGTTAAAATTTGTATGGACTTGTTGAAATGGATTTGGTCTTATTCCATTTAATTCATTATCATAATTTTGTTTTTTTTCTTTGTCGCTGAGTATTTCATATGCTTCATTAATTTGTTGTATCTTAGTTACCGCATCTTTACTTTGATTTCTATCTGGGTGATATTTCAACGACGCACTACGATAAGCCTTTTTAATTTCAACTTCGGTAGCATCTTTATTTACTCCCAATACTTCGTAATGAGAAGGCATTTATATTATTAAGACAACAATTCTTTTTAATATTTTAATTATAAATGATATAAATTTATGAAACCTATAATATTCATCACCCAGTATGAAATCAAAATTAGATAGTACATTTATTAGCAAATACAAACCATACTATATAAATGACTTTTATATAAATGATAAGTTGAAACAAACCATACATACACTTATAGAATTAGACAATTTAAATTTGTTATTTGTGGGTAATGCTTGTTCCGGGAAAACCAGCTTATTATATGCTATAATACGTGAATATTATGGTCTATCTAAGACTGCTTCATTTCCCGAGTACAATACATTATTCATTAATAATCTAAAGGAACAGGGAATACAGTATTTTAGAACTGAAATGAAAACATTTTGTCAATCAAGGAGTTCTATACATGGTAAGAAAAAGATTGTTGTTGTAGATGATATTGATAGTATTAATGAACAAAGTCAACAAGTTTTTCGAAATTATATAGATAAATACAAAAACAACATTCATTTTATTTCTGTATGTGGGAATCTTCAAAAGGTTATAGAAAGTATACAATCGAGAACACATATTATTCGTATAGAACAACCTTCACAATCAGATATTACACATATTATGAATAAAATAATAGAAACCGAACAAATTATTATAGATGAAGAGTCCAAAGAATATTTATTAAAAATAGCAGATAACTCAATCCGTTTAATGATTAATTTTGTTGAAAAGATTTATATATTAGATATGCCTATCGACATACAATTGTGTAAAAAGTTGGTGTCTACAATATCTGATGATATACTGGAAAAATATATAATTCATATTCGGAATAATGAAATTCATAAGGCAATACATACACTTTATAATATTTTTGATTGTGGGTATTCAGTAATAGATATTCTTGATTATTTTATTTCCTTTGTAAAACAAACTTCAATTCTAAGTGAAGATGTCAAATACGAAATTATACCCTTTTTATGCAAATACATTACTATCGTTCATAACGTCCATGAAGACGAAATCGAATTGGCATTATTTACAAATAATTTACACTCACTTTTGACATAAAGACATACGTGTATACATACATATAGTTATCATGAGCGACAACAAGAACATAATTAATTGTACCGAATTAGATAGTGTAGTGAAAAGTGTATTACATAGCTTCGTAGATCGTGCAAATTTCGGACAAAAGAAATATGGTACCAATTTAGATCGTACAGATTTGTCTACTTCGGATTGGATACAACACGCACAAGAAGAACTAATGGATGGCATTTTGTACTTAGAAAAATTAAAACAAACCACATCTAACGCAAAATAATCCTACCAATAAATAAAATACCAATATACATGTAGTATATTAGTATTTAGGAATTTATATATAAACTATTATATAATCACATTTTTTAATGAATTCCCAGATATTTAAAGAACGAGTACCATTAACACTATTATATAATTTACTTGACCGAATCGCATTAAAAAAGGAAACATATTATGTAGTTGACTTGAACGCATATAAAAAAATGATATACAATGAATATCATATTGATTTTTGTAATGATTTGAAACAATATTATCATAAGGGTAAGCATTTTTATCTGGAAAGACAACTCACATATAATTCTTTCACTACTATTTTACGTCAAATATGCAAACAAGAAGCGGTCATGTTTACATCAAAAATTAATTATAACAAATCAAAATATAATATTGACTACACTATATTTTACTAGTCATTCATGAATACACCAGTATAGAATGTATCCATGAAAAAATAAAATACTATAATATATATTACAACATAATGTTATTTAGTTCAAAAAACACATCCACCTATTTTTTCACATTAGGTATTGTTTTTGTAGCAAGCTACTTCGCAAATAAATTTAAACAGAATTTTGAAACGAATGATGAATATGAACTTATCAAGAAATATTTATTAAATGATTCTCCTTTATACGGACATAATCGTCCTAAGATATGGATTCATACAAAATATGGAGTAAACGCCCGAAAATGGAAAGATTTTTATTCTCGTAACACTACAGACTTAAATCAACCCTATATTCATTTAACAATTAAAACTATCATAGACCAATGTGGGAAAGATTTCAACATCTGTTTAATAGATGATGAATCATTTAGTAAATTGCTTCCTTCTTGGGATGTTGATTTAAATAAGGTTGCCGAACCGAATAAAGCACATTTACGCGAATTAGGGATTCTTCAGTTAATCTATTTCTATGGTGGTATGACTGTCCCTAATTCATTTGTTTGTACTAAAAACTTGAAGCAACTTTATGAAACTGGTATTGCCTGGAATAAACCATTTGTGTGTGAAAATATCAATCGTAATACAAATCTTCTTAAGAGCAAAGGCAATAAGCTATTTTCACCGGATTTATCATTTATAGGTGCGTCTAAGACAGACCCAGTTATATTAGAGTTGATTGAATATATCAAATCACGTAATAGTTCCGGACATTATTCAAATCAAAATGAATTTATAGGCGATTTATCTTATTGGTGCGAAACAGCTATTCAAAATCAAAAGATGAATTTACAAGGTGCTGAATTAATTGGTGTCAAAAATAACCAGGGAAAACAGATATTACTTGAAAATTTAATGGAGGAAGCATACATTCAATTTCATCCGGATTCATATGGTATTTTAATACCTGCTGACGAAATACTAAGACGTCCGAAGTATCAATGGTTTGCTGTATTATCATCAGAAGCAGTATTGAATACAAATGCGATTGTTTCCAAACATTTACTTTCCAGTATTGCGGATAGTGAAGATATATATAAACAAGATAATGAATTACGAAGTGTAGTTACCATATAAGTTTTAAAAATACAATATAAAGTTTTATGTATTATATTGTATAATGGAGGAACAAGTTGACCCAACCACCAAAAAATATTCGATTGATGAATGCATTAGTAAATCAACGGATACAATTAAATCTATTTACAAACAGTTCCAAGATGATGAATGGATGACTACGAAAATTTATTCATATATTAACAATCAACTACCGAATGTCATCGCCAATATTAAAAATACACACGAACAACGTGTAACGCGCATTGAGGAATTGACTACCGAACAAGATAATTTTATTCACTCCTTTTTAAGTGATAATCAGTATTTTTTTAATTCAGCAACGGATAGGTTTTTTTACTATAATGGAATACATTACCAGATTATAACCGAAGATGATATATTGCATAATATTTTAACTACTATTACAAGAGGTAAAAATCTAATGTCTTGGAAACAACGAACAAAGATTAATATTATGAAAAGAATCAAGGATACAAGTCTTATTACAAGCATACCTGAATCGAATACCATTCAAGGTGTTATTGACGCATTATATCCAGCATTATTTACAACACGAAACGAAGCAAAATATTTCCTTACAATTCTTGGTGATAATATTTATCGTAAAAATTCGCACCTAATCCATTACATTAAGCCTTCATCGCGACAATTTATTAGAGAATTGAATTATGTATGTCAATTTTTAATAGGAATTAGTATCGGTCAGACATTCAAAAATAAATATCACGACCATTCATACGCTGATTGTAGATTAGTAAATATCAATGATACGGTTCGTTACGAACATGTTTGGAATAAAATTATACATACCTTACCATTAGACATTATATGTGTAGCTTCTCATTATTCATTGCGATATAGCTCATCTGACGAATTTATAGTATCGTCCAGTAATGATAATGAATTATTGTTTTCAGCATTTTATGTGAAAAATATGGATACTGATGTACTTATTACTAATTTTATTACAGAATATCTTGATATTAATTTACCAAATGAAACTACCGTAACTAATGTAGTACATGAAAACTTGGATGGTACTATACGAGCACCACAAATTACTTGGAAAAATATGCAGTATTTATGGAAGCATTTTCTTGATACTAAAAATCTTCCACATATCATGTTTTTAAATACATTCAAAAATATACTATTACAAAAACTCAATGTATATTATTCAGAAGACCAAGACTCGTTCATTGGAATATGTAGCAAACATTTACCTGCTATCCAAAAGTTTTTACATTTTTGGGATGAAACAATTGTGATGGATAGTTCTGAGTATGATTTTGAGATTGAAGAAGTGGTTTCACTATTCAAAAAATGGTGTAATATTAATAATATTGGGAGCATTAATATGAATGACAAACAAATTATTGATTTAATACAATATTTCTTTCCAACTATTGAAATTGAACGGGATAAATACATTTCCGGTATTTGTTGTGAATTGTGGGATAAACATCAAGATATTCAGACAGCATTAGATAGTATGAAAGAATTAATACGAAATAAACACACTTCTAATGGAGTAACATCGCCTGGGTTAAATCATCATATTTCTATTTATGACGCATACACTTATTATTGTAAGTTTTATTCATCAGGAACTTCATTAATTGTGAGTAAATCTTATTTTGAAAAATACGTTTTTGATAATTTTGAAGAATATATTATTGATAATAAATTTTTATCTTACGAGTGGTACATTCTCTAAATTGTAATATGACTATAGTGATTATATTACAATTATTCCTTTTTCTCTTTCTTATTTTTACGAGTATTCTTTCCTTTCTTTACGTATCCGAACTTTCCTTTCTTTGCCGAATATCCGTGTTTCTCTAAACGCATTTCTTTCTTTGCGGTTTCGTGTTTTTTTGCGGAAACGAGTCTTCCCCATTTATTCATTATAATGTCGTCGGTTGTAAGACCCGCCTTTGTTTTATATGCGGTTCCATTATGTACTTGTTCTCTTGAACCAAATAATTCCTTATATTTCTTTCCTTTTACAGTATAAGTTCCATCTTCAGCACGGACAGGACGTTTCATTGTTTTATTCTTATATACATTAGATAGATTTTGTTTTTTCTTTCCACCTTTTATAGGTGTATCAAATCCAAATAAACCTGGACCTTTTTCATCATCATCATCATCATATCCAAATAATCCTTGACCTTTTTCATCGTCATCATCCTCTCCAAATAATCCTGGACCTTTTTTTTGAGGCGTTTCAAATACTGTTGGTCTCTTTTTTTGAGGTCTTTCTACTCGGGGAGGACCAACAGATGCTTTATTTTGTATTAATTCTATAAATTTTAATTTTTGCTTGTCACATATTATTACTTCTGGGTCCAGATCATCGTCCCCGACATTTGACACTCCACTCATATTATTTGCGGCATATCCATCATATCCAACTTCACATAAGTACATAGATAACGTATTGTCTTTATCTTGAATAGATTTACGTTTATGGTCGTTATGAAATCCATAGTTTTCATTCATTATCTTTTGAATTTTTACAGGCGCATTTTGATACAAGGTTTCATTTGGTTGATCCATAGCAACTAAACGTAATTCTTTGTTCGCCCGAAACTTGAATACATTTCCTGACTCTTTCGCGTATTTTTGTGCGTAATCCTTTGTCAAAGCAAAGAATGTATGACGTTTTTCTTGTAACTGTTCGGGGGAAGATATATTATTACTACCGTGGTATAATATAGTTCCTTCGGGAATAATATAATATGTAATACTGTCTTCAGTGATTTCTTTAAAATTAAATTCTGATGAATCCATTATATATTATATTATGATTTTTGTTATTTATACTTCATTTAATTGGTGTAAAACATATTCGTCTTCTGTCTGAATTACTTGGAAATTTTGTTTCAATGGTATATCTAAAGTATATGTTGTGTCACCTGAGAATGTTATTTTTTCTAAACTGCTACCCGTAAACGCATTCTGGTAAATATTGGTAATATCGTATGTATTTCCATCTATATCCTCTATTGTTGATGGGATTATGATACTACCGGTTAAACTTGTTCCTAATACAGTACCATT
>Ga0129324_10002933_pt1 | contig 10237 bp, 9 predicted proteins | sample CPBDNA_7_FD_96879 | JGI IMG/M metagenome (GOLD analysis project Ga0129324, IMG submission 96879) | Freshwater to marine salinity gradient microbial communities from Chesapeake Bay, USA - CPBay_Spr_15_0.2_DNA | ecosystem: Environmental > Aquatic > Marine > Coastal | place: USA: Chesapeake Bay... | reverse complement strand
TTTAAATCAGCCAATGCTGCGGAAGAGCACTTACGCGCGCTGGCCAAAAAAAATGTCATTGTTCTAACCGCAGGTGCCTCACGGGGCATACGTTTAGTGTCAACTGAACATCATCTTGATGAATCGTCAATATTTAGTCGTACCGCCAACTTTTTGGGTTTAACTTTACCCATAGTCGGTCGTGTTGCTGCCGGCCAACCCATTTTAGCTACTGAAAATGTCGAGCGCGAATTGCAGGTTGATCCTGCTTTATTCTCAAAAACGCCCGATTATCTTTTAAAAGTTCGGGGTTTAAGTATGCGCGATGCTGGCATTCTTGATGGCGACTTACTGGCTGTTAAACGCACACCTGAAGCACGTTCAGGTCAAATTGTTGTGGCACGCATTGATGAAGACGTCACGGTTAAAAGGCTGAGTCAAAACAAAGGTCGCATTCTTCTATTGCCTGAAAACCCTGACTTTGAACCCATTTCAATTTTACCTGGTCAACATTTTGCCATTGAAGGTATAGCTGTCGGTTTAATCCGATCAGAACCTCTGCATTAACTGAAAAATTAGTTATTTAAATAACCTAAATTGCGACTCCATGGTTAAAAACTTTAGTTTCTAACGATCATAAACTCTTAAACTGGACTCAAGCCGTGTGGGTATGGGTGGCACTTTGTGGGCTAGCTCAACATCAAAAGATCGGGTGCATGAGCATAACGCCAGCCAATCTCCAAAACCCATCACCGTTCGTACAAAACTCAATGCATAGGTGCGCTAGGAGTCCCGAACAGAATCAGGGGGGGGTACGGTGGGGTCGCTGATTATCAGAAAATCAACAATTAAGGGCAATAACCACTACCCAGAAATGTGCGCTTACATGATTGCATGAAGACAAGTGTGTCACTAGGCGGCAACTCGATGATTGACGGGATTTGTCTACACCCTGTCTACACGGCCAAGAAAACAAAAACGGGCTTGAAGGCATATGCCCGCAAACCCGCATGGGTACTTGATTTATTGGTGGCGCATCCCTGATTCGAACAGGGGACCTGCGGATTATGATTCCGTCGCTCTAACCAGCTGAGCTAATGCGCCATTTACGAAAAACTCAAGAGCGTGATCATAGCATTTTTTGAAAGGCTGTTCAGATTTCTGTTTTTGGGTAACCTTGGCATATGAAATCATCAAATCGGGCCACCACACGCGTCTGGGATCTGCCTACCCGACTATTCCACTGGCTGTTTGCGGCTGCAGTGATTGGGGCTATTGTCACTGTCAAAGTCGGCGGCACCTGGATGGATTGGCACCCAATTTTTGGTGTTACAGCGCTGGTTTTGCTGACTTTCAGGGTGATTTGGGGCTTCACGGGCTCTCGCTATGCCCGTTTTTCTTCATTCGTGAAGGGCCCAAAGACTGTCTGGCATTACGTGCGACACCAAGAAGAGCGCTCGTCACCAGGCCACAGCCCCCTAGGCGGTTTATCTGTGGTTGCTTTGCTGTTGGTCGTGGCTGTGCAGGCTGGAACGGGTTTGTTTGCCACCGATGACATCCTCACATCGGGGCCACTCAATCAATTCGTTTCAAGCGACACGGCAGCGCTTTTAACCAGCATTCACAAATGGAACGAAAACGTTTTGTTTGGCTTGATAGGGTTGCACCTCGTCGCTATTGCCATTTACGCGTTGCGCGGCAAGCAGCTCGTGCCCCCCATGATCACAGGCAATGTGCTGTCAGAGAACTTGCCAAGCGATGCAGTGGCAGCACGCGACACGGTGGCTATAAAAATTTGGGCCCTAGTGCTGATTTTGGTGTTGGGCGGGCTGGGCTGGTGGCTGGTGAGCTTGGCCAATTCAGCATCAATGGGATTTTAAAAAGCCATTAACTTAGCGAATTAAAACAAAAGCACAACATTAACCGTGAGGAGTTGTGTTGCGCTTTTGCACTGCTTTTCAAAACCGTGGGCTGAAAGTTGCCTATTTGCGGAAATTGTCGTGACACGCCTTACAGCTCGCACCGGTGTTAACAAAAGCGGCACGCAATTTATTGAGATCGCCCTCTTGAGCAGCAGCCGTTAGTGGCTTAAGCGAGGCCAGAAACTTATCCTGAGCGGCTTTGAATCCATTGGTGTCGCTCCAAACAACTTCCAAGGCGCCACCACCCTCAGTGCCTGGTCCAAATGCAGCCCAAGGCAAGGTTGAAATCACATCAAGCACTGACACTTCGGCGGCCACCCGAGCTTTATCGTAAGGCACTTGCCCTTTAATCACAGGTTGCAACGCGCTGAAGTGCGCCTTGATCATTTGGAACGCGCCTTGCCGGTACTTAATAGCATCTTCGGCTTTGGCAAAAAATTGTGCGCTAGCGGTACCAGCAATAAATGGTGCGGTCAGTGCCAGAACAGCGGCCGCTAGAAAAGGTTTATTCATCATTTGCTCCTTGACTATGGTGTCGGCCGAGATTGCCAACCTTAATAAAGCTCAGTAAAGAACTATAACCGCTCAGGGTTGCTTGGCAAGCGCCACTGATAGGCCGAGATAAGTGCGTGGTGTCATTTCCAACAAACGCGCCTTATCGGCTGCTGGCAAGTCAAGAGTCTCAATGAACCGGCGCAGCGCCTCTTTGGTGATGCCTTTGCCGCGGGTGAGTGCCTTCAGCTGCTCATAGGGCTGTGGTAAGCCATAGCGCCGCATGACCGTTTGTACAGGCTCAGCCAACACTTCCCAGCACTCATCGAGGTCACCATCAATGGCAGCCGCATTGACTTCTAATTTTCCCAGCCCTCTGAAGCAAGCATCGTAGGACACCAAACAGTAGCCAAACGCCACGCCAACATTGCGCAAGACTGTGGAGTCAGTCAAATCGCGCTGCCAGCGCGAAATGGGCAGCTTCTCTGATAGGTGACGTAACATGGCATTGGCCAAACCAAGGTTACCTTCCGAGTTCTCGAAATCAATCGGATTGACTTTGTGTGGCATAGTCGAGGAGCCCACTTCACCATCCTTTAATCGTTGCTTGAAGTAACCCAAAGAGATGTAACCCCAGATGTCGCGGTTCAAATCTAACAGTACTGTGTTGGTGCGGGCAATCGCATCAAAGAGCGCAGCCATCCAGTCGTGCGGTTCAATTTGAATCGTGTGGGTGTTTTGTTCGAGGCCTAACTTTGCCAGCACTTTACGACTGAAATTGGCCCAATCAACATCAGGATAGGCGCTCAAGTGTGCGCTGTAATTGCCTGTCGCACCGTTAAGCTTAGCCAGGGGTTTGACCGCTTTGATCGCCTCGATGCAAAGGGCCAACCGATGGCTCACGTTTGCAAATTCTTTACCCAAGGTTGTGGGCGTAGCCGGCTGACCGTGCGTTCGCGACAACATGGGTTGCTCAGCATGCTCGAGAGCCAGACCACGCACCTGCGTCAACAGCGCATTAAGTGCAGGCACCACAACTTGATCACGAGCACGCGTAAACATCAACGCGTGCGAGGTGTTATTGATGTCCTCAGAGGTGCAAGCAAAATGAATGAACTCAGCAGCCTGCGCCAATGAAGGATCGCCTTTCACCTTGTCTTTCAACCAATACTCAACGGCTTTCACATCGTGGTTGGTGACTTTTTCAATGGCCTTGATGCTGCCGGCATCCTCTGCCTTGAATTCACTGACCAAGCCTGATAGCAACTGCTTGGCTGAATCGCCAAATGGCGCCACCTCTGGCAACCCCTCTTGCGCAAGCCCTTCTAGCCACGCCACCTCGACCTCAACACGGTGCGCCATGAAACCGGCTTCAGAAAGCAACGGTCTTAATGCATCACAACGACTGGCATAGCGGCCATCAAGGGGTGACAGCGCCGTTAAGGCGTGAAGTTCAAGATTGGTTGACATGGGCTCGTGATGTGTTTGAAGTGTTTGAATTTTTGTGAATGTTGGCTAAAAAACGACAGATCTTCGATGCTTGAGTTTATCACCTCGCGATTTGCAAACTGAGGGGCTTTCAAGCTATACACTTAACGTCACGGTTAATTGTGATTTTGAAGAAATCTCAATCCCTAAAATTTATAAACTGCGGATAAACCCAAACCCCCATGAAACTAATCGGTTCGCTCACCAGTCCCTACGTGCGCAAAACTCGGATTGTGTTTGCAGAAAAGAAACTCGAATACAAGTTTGAAGTCGAAAACGTCTGGGAGCCTACAACAAAGATTCAGAGCCACAACCCCATCGGCAAGGTACCCTGCCTTTTGATTGAAGAAAATGAATCTTTATACGACTCACGCGTTATCGTTGAATATCTTGATACGCTTTCCCCTGTTAGCCGTTTGATTCCACAAAGTGGCCGCGAACGCGCCAACGTCAAATGCTGGGAAGCACTTGGCGATGGCTTGCTGGATGCTGGCGTGACGATCGTGAAAGAAAAACAACGCCCAGCCGAACAAATCAGCCACGAATGGATTGAACGCCAGCTCGGTAAGATCCTCGCTGCTTTAAAAACAATGAGCCGAGATTTGGGCGAACAGTCGTTCTGTACTGGGGTGAACTATTCGTTGGCAGACATCGCCGTGGGTTGCGCACTGGGCTATTTGGATTTCCGGTTTCCTGACATTGACTGGCGCACAACTTACCCGAATTTGGCCAAGCTCTACGAAAAGCTTGCGGCACGCCATTCATTTATCGACACCACCCCGCCAGCAGCTTAATCCATTACAAGAAGATGACCTTTGCAAGGCGGTAATCCCTCGGTTGCCGCCTAAAATCAGTTGATAATGCCACCACCCAAGCAAACCTCACCGTCATAAACAACAGCGGACTGCCCTGGGGTAACCGCCCACTGCGATTGCTCAAAATCAAGCACAAACTCATTCGCATCCGCCTGCTTCAAGTTGGCAGGTGTGTCGACTTGGCGATATCGCGTTTTAACCCCGTAACTGGCCATGCAAGCGGGTGCAACGCCTGCAATCCAGCTGCTTTGTTGCGCGCTCAAGGTGCGGCTCAGTAAACAAGGATGATCGTGTTCAGGCACGACGTACAACGTATTTGTCGGCAAATCCTTTTTGGCGACATACCAAGTAGGCCCCGAACCGTCGGCTTGTTGATAGCCCCGTATCCCACCCACTCCCAATCCTTTGCGCTGCCCCAAGGTATAAAAAGACAAGCCATGATGGGTGCCCACAACGGCTTGGTCGAGGGTTTTGATGGGACCCGGATCCGATGGTAGGTACTGATTCAAAAACTCACGAAACGGCCGCTCACCAATAAAGCAAATCCCAGTCGAGTCTTTTTTTGCGGCATTGTGCAACCCAATCTCTTGGGCAATCTGGCGAACCTGAGTTTTGGGGATCTCTCCAATCGGGAAACAACTGTGCGCCAGTTGCGTCTGATTAAGTCGGTGCAAAAAATAGCTTTGATCTTTGGTCGCATCCAGCCCTTTGAGCAACTCAAAGCGCTTAGCGTCTGCCTGGCTCGGGCGCACGCGGGCATAGTGCCCCGTGGCAATGAGATCCGCGCCCAAGCTCATGGCGTGATCCAGAAACGCCTTGAATTTGATCTCAGCATTACACAAAACATCTGGATTGGGTGTTCGACCCGCTGAGTATTCTCGCAAAAACTCGGCAAACACCCGGTCTTTGTATTCAGCTGAGAAGTTCACCGCCTCAATGTCAACGCCCACCAAATCAGCCACACTCACCGCATCAAGCCAGTCTTGTCGACTTGAACAGTATTCGCTGGTGTCGTCTTCTTCCCAGTTTTTCATGAATAGCCCGATCACCTCAAAACCTTGTTGCTTGAGCAACCAAGCTGAAACAGACGAATCAACGCCGCCTGACATCCCAACCACAACCTTACGCCCACGATTTAAATTTGACGGTTTCATGACTTGAATTGTACTTCTCTGGTGTATAACCTTACCTAAGAAAAAAAGTTAAATATTTAATAAACAAGGAGGAAACCGATGCAAATCGGCATTCCGAAAGAAACGCTCGACGGGGAAACCCGAGTTGCCGCCACACCAGAAACAATCAAAAAACTGATTGCCGCAGGCCATGAGGTTCTCGTCGAGCACGACGCTGGCCTTGCGGCACGTTTTGGTAATGACGCTTATGAAACAGCTGGTGCGAGGCTCACGAATGCTGCTCAGACGCTAATCGCCCCCTTGATTTTAAAAGTGCGCGCACCCACCGGTGATGAATTGGCTCAAATGAAGGCTGGCAGCGTCTTGGTCGGCATGCTCGACCCCTTTGACGCGCAGGGGCTAAAAGCCATGGCTGCTGCTGGGCTGGTTGCATTCGCACTCGAAGCCGCACCGCGCATCACCCGCGCGCAGAGCCTGGATGTGTTGTCTTCACAAGCCAACTTGGCAGGCTACAAGGCCGTGATGTTGGCGGCCAATCAATACGACCGTCTCTTTCCCATGATGATGACCGCTGCTGGCACGCTTAAAGCAGCCCGTGTGGTTGTGCTTGGTGCCGGCGTGGCTGGCTTGCAAGCCATCGCCACAGCCAAGCGTTTGGGTGCCGTGGTTGAAGCCTCTGACGTGCGTCCCGCCGCCAAAGAACAAATTGAGTCATTGGGCGGTAAGTTCATTGATGTGCCATTTGAAACGGAAGAAGAAAAAGAGATCGCCAAAGGCGTGGGTGGCTATGCAAGGCCCATGCCACCGGCTTGGATGGCACGACAAGCCGCGCTTGTCGCTCAGCGCTGCGCACAAGCCGATATCGTGATCACCACCGCACTGATTCCTGGTCGCCCAGCGCCCCATCTGATTAGTGCGGAAACAGTTCACGCCATGAAGCCTGGCAGCGTGATCGTTGATCTTGCCGTTGAACGCGGTGGTAACTGCCCGCTTTCTCAGATCAACCAAGTCATTGAAGTCAACGGTGTGGCCATCGTGGGGTTAACCAACCTGCCCGCTTTGGTGCCCACTGATGCCTCAGCGCTTTACGCACGCAATCTGCTGGACTTCCTGAAACTAATCACCAACGGCGGCGAACTGGCCATCAACCGTGACGATGAGATTGTTCAAGCCTGCCTGATGTGTGAAAACAATCAAGTTTTAAGGAAGAATTGAAATGGAAATCATTGACCCTACGATTGTTAACCTCATCATTTTTGTGCTGGCGGTCTACGTCGGTTACCACGTGGTTTGGAACGTCACCCCAGCGTTGCACACGCCACTCATGGCCGTGACCAACGCCATTTCTGCGATTGTCATTGTTGGCGCCATGTTGGCTGCCGCCCTGACCGAAGGTAATCTGGCCCGCGGCATGGGTGTCTTTGCGGTCGCTCTGGCGGCTGTGAATGTTTTTGGTGGTTTTTTGGTGACCCGACGAATGCTTGAGATGTTTAAGAAGAAACAAAAAAGTGCCAAAAAAGACGAGGAGTCAGCATGATCTCGATGAATCTTGTCACCCTCTTTTATTTGATTGCCTCGGTGTGTTTCATTCAGGCACTCAAGGGCCTGTCTCACCCCACCACGTCACGCCTTGGCAACGCCTTTGGCATTGCCGGCATGGCCTTGGCAATTTTGACCACGGGTGCGTTGATTTATAGCCTAGCACGTGAAGGCACAGCAACGGTCGGGTTGGCCTGGGTCGTGTTTGGCTTGGTTATCGGCGGCACCATTGGCACCGTGATGGCCAAGCGTGTCGAAATGACCAAAATGCCAGAGCTCGTGGCCTTTATGCACAGCATGATTGGTTTGTCAGCCGTGGCCATCGCGGTGGCCATTGTGGCTGAAGCCTCTGCCTTCGGTATCGCTGAGCCGGGTGGCCCGATTCCGTTTGGTAACCGATTAGAGCTCTTCATTGGTACCTTCGTGGGCGCCATCACCTTCTCAGGCTCTGTGATTGCGTTCGGTAAGCTTTCGGGGCGCTACAAGTTCCGGTTGTTCCAAGGCGCACCCGTGTCGTTTCCAGGTCAGCACATGCTCAACCTGGTCTTGGCGTTGTTGATGATCGCAGCCGGTATCTGGTTCATGATGACCCAAGATTGGACGCCCTTCATCATCATGACGATCTTGGCCTTTACGCTAGGCGTATTGATCATTATTCCAATCGGTGGGGCTGACATGCCCGTGGTGGTGTCGATGCTCAACAGCTATTCCGGCTGGGCTGCGGCTGGTATTGGCTTCTCGCTGAACAACTCGATGTTGATCATTGCTGGATCACTGGTGGGATCATCGGGTGCGATTCTGTCTTACATCATGTGTAAAGCCATGAACCGTTCGTTCTTTAACGTGATTTTGGGTGGTTTTGGTGGCACCGCTGATGACGGCCAAAGCGCGGCTGATCAGGGTGCCCGTAGCGTACGCTCAGGCAGCCCAGAGGACGCCGCATTTCTGCTGGGCAATGCTGAGTCAGTCACCATCGTGCCGGGCTACGGCTTGGCTGTGGCGCGTGCACAGCACGCCTTGAAAGAATTGGCTGAAAAGCTGACAGCAAACGGGGTAACGGTTAAGTATGCCATTCACCCCGTGGCTGGACGCATGCCCGGTCACATGAACGTGCTGCTCGCAGAAGCCGAAGTGCCTTACGATCAAGTTTTTGAAATGGACGACATCAACAGCGAGTTTCCACAGACCGATGTGGTGTTGGTTTTGGGTGCCAACGACGTGGTTAACCCTGCTGCCAAGAATGACCCAAAATCGGTGATCGCTGGCATGCCTATCTTAGAGGCCTACAAAGCCAAAACCATTATCGTCAACAAACGTTCAATGGCCTCTGGCTATGCGGGTCTCGACAACGAACTCTTCTATATGGACAAGACCATGATGGTGTTTGGCGATGCCAAGAAAGTCCTTGAAGAGATGGTTAAAGCCGTCGACTAGGCTTTAAACAGCGTTGCCATAACAGATCAGGCGCTCACTCAAAGCGCCTGATCAATCACCTCAATCCAATGTTTAACCGGCGTGTCGGTGCCTGACTGCAAGTGGCCGATACAACCGATATTTGAAGACACAATGACGTCTGGCTTGGCTTGGTTAACATGACCGAGCTTGCGGTCTCTAAGCGCCGTTGAAATCTCAGGTTGCAGCACCGAATAAGCACCGGCTGAACCACAACACAAATGCGTTTCCTCAAAAGGTTGCAGCGCCAAACCCAGTGAATTCAGCAAGGTTTCGCTCACCGGTCGCAAACCCTGCCAATGTTGCAGCGTGCAAGGTGGATGAAACACCGTACGCGCCGGTAAATTCGCCGCATTCATTTTTTTTCGTAAGACATCGGCCATCGGTGCCAAAATCTCAGCAATATCTTTGACATGATCGCTGACAACTTGCGCCTTTTCTGCATAAAGCGGATCAAGCCTCAGGTGATGCCCATACTCCTTGACCGTCCCCCCGCAACCCGAGGCGTTCATGACGATCGCCTCGATCGCCCCGCTATCAATCAAAGGCCACCAAGCGTCGATGTTGGTGCGCATTTGCGAGCGTGCTTGCTCTTGCGCATCGAGGTGAAAGTTAAGCGCACCACAACAACCCGACTGCGCCAACACTTGCGAACCAATACCAACCTTGTCCAGAACGCGGATCGTGGCCGCATCGATGTTAGGCATCATGCCCGGTTGAACACAACCGTTTAGCATCAAAACTTGGCGCGGGTGGTGCGCAGTCGTTGCCGGCAATTGCCCTTTGGACTGTTTGGCCACGACCTTCTTTTGTAAGGTCGGTGGCAACCATTTTCTGACCATTTGCCCCATTCGATAGGCTGATGCAAACCACGGTGCATTCATGGTTTGGCGCAAAGCTTGACGCTTAAAGCGCTCGGCCAAAGGCCGCTCAATGTGTTGATCCACCATCTGCCGACCGATGTCGATCAGCTTGCCATACTCCACACCTGAGGGACACGTGGTCTCACAATTGCGGCAGGTCAGGCAACGGTCTAAATGTGTCTGGGTCGTCTTGGTGACGGGCTTGCCTTCGAGCATCTCTTTAATGAGGTAGATCCGCCCCCGAGGACTGTCTAACTCATCACCCAAAATTTGGTAGGTCGGGCATGTGGCGGTGCAAAAGCCACAGTGCACACAACGCCTGAGGATCTCATCGGCCTCTTGACCCAAAGCGGTGTCTTTCACTGACGCTGCCAACTTCGTTTGCATTTGGATCGTTTCCCTAAATACCCGCTACCAAGCGGCCCACATTAAAAATAGACTTCGGATCAAGCTCTTCTTTGAGTCGTTTAATCACGGCAATAGAGGCTCGATCTAAGGGCTGAAAGACCCCATCAGGTGGTGTTTGCTGCACGTTATCCCAACGAAATAAGGTG
>Ga0129324_10002931_pt1 | contig 10240 bp, 8 predicted proteins | sample CPBDNA_7_FD_96879 | JGI IMG/M metagenome (GOLD analysis project Ga0129324, IMG submission 96879) | Freshwater to marine salinity gradient microbial communities from Chesapeake Bay, USA - CPBay_Spr_15_0.2_DNA | ecosystem: Environmental > Aquatic > Marine > Coastal | place: USA: Chesapeake Bay... | reverse complement strand
TCCGTGACAAATCTCATGACAACTTACTTAAAATTGTTGATGGTAGTGCTAAACTTTGAGTGAACAGACTTAAGCGACATCTAAAATCTGATGCAAGTTCTTGCTAGGGCTTAAGCTTCTTTTGAAGGAATACTTTATGACTAACCATAAGAATGGCTCGAACGGAAATCCATCAGCTATGCTTTTACCTGGTCTGGACGGCAAGCGAGTTGCCGTTACAGCAGGCGCTAGCGGCATTGGTTTTGCTATTGCGAAGCTACTTCATGAACAGGGTGTAAGGGTTGCGATCTGCGATATCGACTCTGGAGCGCTAGATAAAGCTAGCCTAGATTTAGGGGGCTGTATCGCTGAGAAAGCGGATGTATCTGATAATTCCGCGGTGGAGGCGTTCTTTTATAAAGTCCAAAATGAATTTGGTGGGCTTGATGCTTTGGTTAATAATGCCGGTATAGCCGGGCCAACTGGCAATCTTGAAGATCTTTCGCCAGATGATTGGCGCCGGTGTATTGATGTTTGCCTGACCGGCCAATTTCTCTGCGCGCGTCAAGCCATTCCTATGATCAAGGCTAGTGGGGGGGGCGCAATAGTAAACATGGCCTCGGCTGCGGCGAAGCACGGTTATGCTTATCGGACTCCTTACTCGGCAGCGAAATTCGGCGTTGTCGGCTTAACTCAAAGTCTCGCTAAAGAGTTGGGCCCAGACAACATCCGCGTCAACGCTGTGTTGCCTGGTATTATCGAGGGTCCGCGCATGGAAGGGGTAATCCGTGATCGGGCAGAGGCGACAGGCGTTAATATTGATGCCATGCGTAATACTTATCTTAAAAGCATTTCATTGCGTCGGATGACATCGCCGAAAGATGTCGCCACGACTGTGGCTTTTTTGGTTTCTGATCTTGGGTTTAATTTATCGGGACAATCACTTGGAGTCGATGGCAACGTCGAAACTCTCTGAAAAATAGGAGAAAGTCCGAACATGAGTACGACTAATACACATCAGGGTAAGGTTATTATCACCTGTGCAATTACAGGAGCTATCCATACGCCATCTATGTCGCCGTATCTCCCGGTAACGCCTGAGGAGATCATTTCAGAATCGCTTGCGGCCTCCGAGGCTGGTGCCGCCATCTTGCACTTGCATGCTCGCAACCCTGAAGATGGACGTCCTGATCAGAGTGCTGAAGCCTTTGCTCCGTTCCTGCCGAGGATTAAACAAAGCACGAACGCGGTTTTGAACATTACCACGGGTGGCAGTCCTTATATGAGTGTTATGGAGCGCGCTTCCCCCGCGGCTACCTATCAGCCGGAACTCGCCTCGTTGAACATGGGTTCAATGAACTTTGGGCTCTACCCGATGCTAAACCGCTTTAAAGAATTTAAGCACAAATGGGAACGTGAGCATCTGGAAGGTTCGAAAGATCTCGTCTTTCGTAATTCATTTAAGGACATCGAATACGTTTTGAAGACTTGCTATGGGAACGGAACACGCTTTGAGTTCGAATGCTATGACATCTCACATCTTTATAATTTGGCGCATTTTGCTGATCGCGGGTTGGTCAAAGCGCCCTTTTTTGTTCAGTCTGTTTTCGGCCTACTTGGTGGCATTGGCGGACATCCCGAAGATGTTTTGCATATGAAGCGCACGGCCGACCGACTTTTTGGAGAGGAGTACCGCTGGTCTGTGTTGGGTGCGGGCGCAAATCAGTTCCGCATAGCCACACAGGCCGCCACGCTAGGCGGTAACGTTCGTGTAGGTCTCGAAGATAGTCTCTGGGCTGGGCGTGGTGAGTTAGCATCATCGAATGCTGTGCAGGTCAAAAAAGTCCGCACCATAATTGAAACACTTGGTCTGCAGGTCGCAACTCCAGACGAAGCGCGTGAAATTCTTGGGCTCAAAGGTGGGGATCAGGTCTCTTTTTAAGAAATGCTGTTCGAAAATTTAATTTGTTTGAGATTGGTGGGTTTATTTGCAGCGTGTTCGGATGAGAAAAGTCCCCCATTTAAGTAAACTATGCCGCTGCTCTCGCTGAGTGGTGCCAGTTGTTGAGCGCATAGATTTAGGCTGCACCAGCAATCCGATGCGAGTTCTCATTTGTCTGATGGCACCCCTTAGAGATTATTCGCTGCTGAGATGTTTATAAATTGTTGTCCGTGATACACCTAATCTGCGTGAAACAAGACTTACATTACCCCCTGTTTCAAGCCATGTTTTTTTAATTAAAATACAGCTTTCTTTTCGTATAGGTGAATTGGAACATGAAATGCATGGCGTTAACTCTTCTGATTTAAGTTGAGTGCCACCTGAAACAGCCTCAGCTCGGATGATTGGTCCGTCAGCATTAGCAAGTAGCATTTGAATTGTTCTCTTAAGTTGTTTGACGTGGCCCGGCCAGTCGCGCTTCTGTAAAGCATCCAAAGCCGATTTGGAAAATTTATGAGAGGGAGAAACCTGATATAAAAGCTCTGTTGCTAAAAGCCGAAAGTCTAACCTTTGTGAAAGATCAGGTAGAACAACTTGCGATCCCTGAAGGGCTTCCAGAAAGACTGGGTCTAAATCTTCACTGGCTTTAAGCGCTTTAAAAGACAAACGGCTTGAGGAGAATACAGCAGAAATTTCAGTTTTACCCTGGTCAATTTGAGCTTCTTGTCGTTCTTCCAGTACTTGTATGAGGGCTTTTTGTGCCACTATAGGCAGCGCTTCGATACCGTTTAAAAACAAGCTCCCATTACGTGCCTTGTCCAGAAGGCTTGCAGAAAAAATTGAAGAATAAGGTTGAAAATAAGCTAGTCTTCCCGACTCTCCAAACAACATTTCTTCGTAATTCTCTGCTGTTAACAAATTACATTTTATTTCAACAAAGGGCTGTTCGCAGAAAAGAAGTTTGTGTAATTCGGTCGCTGTAGCTTTCTTACCAGAACCACGGGCACCTTCGATAAACACTGGTAGCTCGTATTTCAGAGCATTTTTTGCCATCAGTAAATGCCGTTTTAAACCGGCATCTTCCGCTATGTAACTACGTTTGATTTTTACACTTTCGGGATCTTTCTTGTCTGTCTGAGAAACCTGCGGTAACAATTTTATGTTGGGCGCCTTTGAGCGACTTTGTAAATCCATGTCCACAATGCGTTTCGTCGTACTTTCTTTCATTGCCATGAAAACGGCAGATCCCATTACATCGTGGATGCGTATAATTTCATTAGAAGAGAGCCTGGTAATTATGCTAGAAAAAGGAATAGAAAAAATATCGCCAAAATGGCGTTTATGAGACAAATTTAAGCCATTTAACATCATTTTTGCATTGGTGTTTGCACCATCAATAAACCCATGCTCGTCTATGGCTAGCAATGCGGCGCTTGTAGTCCCAAGATATTCATGGCGAGCGTGAAAACTTATAATCAATGAGTGTTCAAACGCATCTGTAAACAAGCGATTTTCAACGTTTTTGCAAGCCAACTTAACTAATGCCAGAGTGTGGTGTTGCCGCGATGATGCATCAGATGTTGCATCAATCATTCCGACAATTTCATTATTAGGGTTGTAAATTGGTGCTGCAAAGCAAGACAAATTGCCAAGTTTGCGAAAAAAATGTTCGCGTCCAGCTACGATCTGTGATGAGCCCGTATGTAAGCATAAGCCCAATGCATTTGTACCACGATATTCCTCAGTCCAGATAGACCCTGGAATAACTGCTTTGCCAGCATCGCTGTTTTTGAAATCTTCGTCCCGCAGAGCGTTTATTACAACGCCGGCACTGTCTGCATAGGCTACCATAAAATTGGTGCCGGCTATTTGATTATATAAAAGCTCCAGTTCAGGCATTACGAACTGTGCAACGTATTCATTCTTTTGGTTTGAATAATAAAGTTCAGTTTCAGATATAACGGCGTCTACGGGTTTGCCATTTGGATCTAAACCAAAAGACGAGCTACGCTTCCAACTATCTGCGAGCGAAGCCTGTGAGATTTCAATTTCTGTACCAAGCGCTGTTTGAGCTAATTGATCACCTTGATCACCACTCAAGTTGCCGTTGAATAAGGTCATATTTTTCTCCCGAAGTAAAATGTAGGACCTTTTTACCCAAACTGCAAATTGGCTAAGTGTTCATAAAGTGCACACTTTTGGGGCTATCTTGACCAGAAGTGAACACTTTTTAACCTTGCTGGAAAGCGCCAGCTTGTCGAAGCTTTATGAAGATGTAGGCAGAGATATTGGAAGGCTAATCATGCGCGCGCAAGTTCTAAAACAATACGACGATCACCTGACAGCACCGTCTTGGGTTGATCTGGAAAACGTTCCGGATCCTAAAATTGAGAAAGCTAGCGATGTAATTGTCCGCATCGGGGGCGCTGGCGTTTGCCGGACTGATTTGCACATCATTGAAGGTGTTTGGCGCGAGGCGACTGATGCTGATCGTACGCTTCTACCGCTTATCATGGGGCATGAAAACGCTGGATGGATTGAAGACGTTGGTAGTGAAGTTGAGGGGCTTAAAAGGGGTGATCCAGTGATTGTGCACCCAAAGATCACTGGTGGTACGTGTTTGGCATGCCGGCGCGGTCACGACATGCACGGAGAAAATGGAATGTTTCCTGGCGTTGATTGCAACGGCGGTTATGCGGAAGCGCTAAAAACTTCTGTGCGTAATATTGTGAAATTACCACAAACCTTAATTCCCAAAGAGGTTGCAGCGTATTCAGACGCAGGACTCACGGCCTACCGAGCTGCAAAGAAAGCGTCGCGGCATTTATTACCCGGCGAAAAATGCGTTGTAATTGGATCTGGTGGATTAGGACACATAGGCATCCAAGTTTTGCGCGCAATGTGTGCAGCAGAAATTATTGTTGTTGATCCTTCTGACATGGCGTTAGCGCTTGCTGAAACTTGTGGCGCAGATGCGTTAGTCAAAGCTGACGGTAACGAAGTGCAAAAAGTACTGGAATTGACAAAAGGCAAGGGTGCCGAAGCCGTAATAGATTTTGTAGCTGAGCGCGGAACAACTGCTAAAGGATTGGCTATGACCCGCGACATGGGAAGTTATTATGTCGTTGGCTATGGCGAAGATATAAACGTCAGTGCCTTTGAAATGATCACGACAGAAAAAAATATAATTGGAAATTTAGTTGGAACCTGGGCCGAGCTTACAGAGTTAATGTCCCTAGCGGACAAGGGCCTCGTGAATTTGGCAACGCAAGAATATAGTCTGGCTGATGCCAATCTGGCTTTGCAGGATTTGAATAACGGTAAGGTAAAGGGGCGCGGTGTCCTGATACCTTAAAACAAATCTACTAAATCAACATAAATGGGAGGAAGAATAATGAGAAATTCATTAAGAGTGGGCGTTTTAGTGGGGAGTACTGCCCTGCTGGGCAGCCTTGCGCATGCAGATCAATGGAGCGATCAGTTTCCACACATAAAAAATACGGGTGACATAGCGGGTGAATGCTCCTACGATTCCATGTCGAAAAAAGATTACAGTGGTCAAAAATTAACCATAAACACGCATGCTGTACCAGTTATGGGTGAGCCAACAGCGCTTCACGCGGAACAGTTTAGTGCGTTGACGGGTGCTGAAGTTAACGTGATCCATACGCCAGCCGGCGATTTGTATTCAAAGGCCATGGTTCCGTTTCAGGCGGGCCAAGCTCCTTATGACATCGTTTTTGGTTTTTCCAACTTTATCCGCGATTGGAAGCAATATCTGCAGCCCGTGCCAGCAAAATATGTAAATATGGCGCAAATGCAGGATGTAACTCAAAGCCATATTGACGTGAATTCTTGGGATGGTGAGATGATCCAGTTTCCAATCGATGGGGACCGCCACTATCTGAAGTATCGTAAAGATGTGATTGATAACCCTGAATATCAAGCAAAATACAAAGCCGAAACGGGCAATGAATTGCGCATTCCACAGACTTGGAAAGAATATGCTGAAATGGCTGCGTTCTTCAACGGTTGGGACTGGGATAACGACGGTGAGCTGGAATATGGATCTGCCGAAGTTATGAAGAAAGACGACCTGATGTTCGCAGCGTTTTTCAGCCGTTCGGTGGCCTATTCAAAGAACCCACGGGTCAAGGGTGGTTTCTTCTTTGACCTTGAAACTATGGAGCCATTGATCAATGGGCCAGGTTTTGTTGAAGCCTTGACCGATTGGGTCGAAGCGACGAAATACGTGCCGCCAGGTGGTATCAACTTCGGTCTTGGCGATGAAATCAACTCGTTTGGCGGTGGACAAACTCTGTTTAGCTTCTCATGGGATGATGCTTTCGTTAAGGCTATGGAGGATGACAGCCCAATCAAAAACAAAGTCGGCGCAGCGCCATTGCCAGGTGCAACTCGAGTTTGGAACCGTGATAGCGGAGCTTGGGAACAAGAATATAATCAGGCACCCTATATAGTTTGGGGTTGGACAGCTGCCGTTGCAAAGAAAAGCAAAAACCATGATATGGCGTTTGATTATCTTTGCTTCTTTGCCAATGACGCCAATCACCAAGCTGATATTGGTATCGGTCGCTTTGGTGTGAACCCGTTCAAGAAATCAGACTTTGTGCCTGAGATCTATGTTGAGCGTCAGGGTTGGGATCCTGAGATTGCCAAGCAATATGCGGACACTCTTATGGAAATGGAAGAAGGCAGCACCAACCGTGTGTTCCCATTGCGGGTGCCAGGTGTTTTCCAATTCAATAGCGCAGTTGCAACGGGCACCTCTAAGGCGTTGGCTGGCCAGTTATCACCACAAGAAGCTTTAGATGAGGTGGCCGCTGAGTGGACAAAAATTGTAAAGCGTATTGGCGCTGATACAATCCGAGAAGCTTATGCTATTGGTGTAGCTCTGGAAGACGCAGAGTAAGTCGCATCATAGCTACAGATTACTAGAGCGCCCCTTTCTGGGGCGCTCTATGCGAAATAGGGTGATCACCAATGAACTTCAGACATAAATACATGTTCTTGCTTCCTGGGCTTTTGGTCCTGCTGGGCATTTTGATATTTCCGATTGGGTTTACGGTCCGCTTAAGTCTTTCAAGTTGGGACAGCTTCTACCAGGTTTGGATTTTATTGGCATCGAGAATTATATCCGACTGTTTACAGATGACCTGCGGTTTTGGGAAGCGTTTGGCCGTTTGAGCATGCTTTCACTTACCACGGTTTTTCTACAATATGTCATCGGTTTTTCTCTCGCACTTATGGTGTGGAAGGATATTGTTTTCCAGAGATTTTTCCGAGTGCTTTTTTTGATCCCTATGATGACGACACCTGTGATTATGACGGTCATCTGGCGCACATTTTTCCATGAATCGCTTGGTCCGGTGAATGATTTTTTTAATCTCTTTGGAATGAATCCACTTTGGCTTAGCAGCGAAATATTAGCCAAATTTACGGTTATTCTTGTCGAGGTATGGCAATGGACCCCATTTATGTTTCTGTTGCTGTTAGCGGGCCTTTTGTCACTGCCCAAAGAACCTTATTTGGCTGCCTCTATCGACGGTGCTGGGCCTATTCGGACGTTTGTTTATGTGACCTTTCCATTGATGGCGCCGATATCGATTGGTGCAATCATCATACGGCTGATCGAAGCGTCAAAGATCATGGATACCGTTTATGTGCTAACTTCTGGAGGGCCGGGCACTTCAACCGAAACATCAAGTTTTTATATTTTTATCAAAGGCTTGCGAGAGTTCCAATTTGGATATTCTGCGGCGCTGTCTTTGACATATCTGATCATCATGATCATCAGCTTCACGATCATTGCAAAGATTTTGGTGAAACTGATGGTGCGGGGTAATTAATCATGGGCTACTTTTACACCACTCTTAAATACTTAGCTGTCACTCTGTGGTCCGTCTTTGTGATTGCACCCTTTCTATGGGCAATTTCGACCTCGTTTAAAGACTTCCAATCGGTTACCAATGGAGCGACTTACATCCCTTGGGTAGATTTTGAGCCAACATTGGAAGGATGGCGAGCGCTCTGGAAATCGCCGGCACAAGGCGGTGTGGCCATTGTTGAGCCATTCTTTAACAGTGTGTTTGTAACAGCTGCTGGTAGTGCGATTAGCATCCTTTTGGGTACGTTGGCTGCCTATGCATTATCACGGTTTACCTTCAAAGCGGGCCCTATTCGCAACGGTGATATAACTTTCTTCTTCATCTCGCAGCGTATTATGCCGCCTGTTGTTTTGGCGATTCCGTTTTTTATCATGCTCGGAAAATTCTCGTTGCTGGACACTCTCGTGGGGCTCATTTTGGTATATATTGTTTTGTTGATGCCAATTGCTGTTTGGATCATGGTTGATTTCTTCAACAAAGTGCCGCGCGAAATTGACGAAACTGCACTGATTGATGGCTGTAATCCCTATCAGGCGTTTTACAAAGTAGTGCTTCCAAATTCGATCCCTGGGATCGTTGTTGCAGGTATGTTTTGCATGATCTTCGGTTGGACCGACTTTTTCTTTTCATTCATTCTGACATTTACTGAAGTACAACTCCTGCCGGTCGCAATTGTGGCTCTAAATTCATCAATTACACCATGGTGGAGCCTATCAGCAGCAGCTCTGGTCAGTGTTGCACCTCTGGTTGTTGTTGCGTTCATCGTCGAACGATTTTTGTCAAAAGGTAACCTGTCTGGAGCGTTGAAATAAAATGTCACTCATTGCCTCGAACCTGTGTTTCAAGCCAGATACGGAATATCACTTGAATGACGTTTGTTTTGAAATGTCTAAAGGTGAAATTTATACAATTATCGGACGGACTTTAGCTGGTAAAACCACCCTGCTCAAAACTATTGCAGGACTAATCGCGCCTGAGAGCGGTAGCTTAACTTTGGACGGTTGCGATTTTGGCCGCATCCCGGTTTGGAAGCGTGAAGTGGCAATGGTGTATCAACAATTCATCAACTATCCACATCTGAGCGTATATGAAAATGTGGCTTTTCCACTGAAGCAGCGGCGTATGCCGAAGACCGAAATTCGTAATCGGGTTATGACGGCCTTGTCACAAGTAGGGCTAGATGGGTTCGAAAACCGCAAAATACAAGCTTTGTCGGGTGGGCAGCAACAGCGGGTGGCGCTTGCACGCTCCTTAGTAAAAGAGGCTAATATCGTGCTGCTGGATGAGCCCTTGGTGAATTTGGATTATAAATTGCGCGAACAATTGCGCGAAGAGTTCAGAAACATCTTTAGCGCAAAAGCCTCCGAAAATTCTATTTTGATTTATTCTTCGACGGATCCGGTTGAGGCGATGCAACTTGGTGGGCAGATATTGGTAATGGATGAAGGGCGCATCTTGCAGCAGGCCAGCGCCAAAGAAGTGTATGAGAACCCCAACTCGACCAAAGTGTCGCAAATTACCAATGACCCAGCGATGAACCTGTTTGACGGAACAGTGGCCGATGGAAAGGTTATTTTAAGCTCGGAAATTCACTTTGACCTGCCTCAGCATTGTCAGGCGCTGCCGCAGGGCTCCTATATTTTTGGTTTAAGAGCAGCGGCGATCAGCCTGGCAGATGGGGGCTTTCCCTTTACCGTTGAGCTTTCTGAGATCAGTGGCTCAGAAACCTTCCTACATCTCAAGCATGAGCATGTACAGGTGGTGGGCCTGTTGGATTCAGTTCAGAATTTCAATATCGGTGAGACCGTGTCAGCGCAATTTGTTACCACCCATCTTTATGCATTTGCAACGGATGGAAGATTGAAATCTTCACCCTATGGCGGACTGAAATAATGGCTGAAATTGAACTGAAAAATATTGCGCACTCTTACAATCCGCAGGCGGCGGACATGGCCTATGCGTTGGACCCGTTTGATATGACCTGGGTTGATGGCGGCCGCTATGCAATTTTAGGACCCTCGGGCTGTGGTAAAACGACCATGCTCAACATTATGTCCGGTATCGTCCAGCCATCAGAGGGGAAACTGCTTTTTGATGGTGTGGATGTGACCACGTTGTCTACGTCTGAGCGTAATATTGCGCAAGTATTCCAGTTTCCAGTGATTTATGGCACAATGACCGTTGAGCAAAATTTGGCCTTTCCCTTGGTGTGCCGGAATTATGAAAAGTCTGTGATTGATGCTAAAGTCCTGGAAGTGGCCGAGGCGTTAAGCCTGCAGGGTTTACTGAAAAAATCGGCTAGCCGATTGACCGCGGATCAAAAACAGCTGATCTCACTGGGGCGAGGACTTGTACGCGATGATGTCGCAGCAGTTCTGATGGATGAACCGCTGACGGTTATAGATCCAGATTT
>Ga0129324_10002928_pt1 | contig 10242 bp, 25 predicted proteins | sample CPBDNA_7_FD_96879 | JGI IMG/M metagenome (GOLD analysis project Ga0129324, IMG submission 96879) | Freshwater to marine salinity gradient microbial communities from Chesapeake Bay, USA - CPBay_Spr_15_0.2_DNA | ecosystem: Environmental > Aquatic > Marine > Coastal | place: USA: Chesapeake Bay... | reverse complement strand
TGGTGTCGTCTAGGGCTTTTCTCATTGTTCTTAATTGACTTCTGAAGCTATAGTGCGGTTTTTGTGACAAGTCAGGGAAATCACCGTTGTCACCATGTAGCCAAGCAAAAATACTTTCTACTTCGTCTTGGTACGTTTCCCACTTTACCTTTTCTTGAAACTTTCCCTCATCTATCCCTGCTTGGTGGGCTTGGGTGAGGGCTTGGCGTAGCCATGTTTCTGCTATTTCTGCCTCTCCATATAGTGATATTCTGTTTCCGTCCATTATGGTGAAGCGTTCAAATTCTCTCATCATCTCCTCTATACGTGGTGTTGTCATATTATTTACTTACACCGAATAATTCATCTATCCTTGCCATATACTCCATCACTCCAACATCGTATATCCTCTCGCCTGTTTTGGTGTTCACCGCACATGGGGCTATCTCCACCACTGCCTTGTGTGTGTTCAGGCGGTCTTGGGTGATTATAGTGGTGGTTTTGAGTTTATCACCGCTTGGCTTGTGTATCTCTCTGGCCACACTCTCTACTGGGGTTAGTTTTTTCATGTTAAGGGGATTATGCTTGCAAAAGATTGATGAATAGATGGGTCTTGTTTTATTTTTAAATTCTTCCACCACATTTCAACCTCGTCTGCTACCTCATGATTAATCCAGAAATATTCTGATTCCATCAGCACAGGCACATTGTCTGGGTGTATTTCAAGAAGAAAATGTTTTGACGGGTAGTGTCCGACACTATTCTTATGATGTGTCTGCATGAATTTATGTACCTGTTCTTGAAAGTCGTCTATAGATAAAGTCATACTCTATTCAATTAAACTATTAAGCTTCTCCTTTATGGCTCGTACTAGGGTGTTGTGGCCAATGGCAATTCCCCCCGTGAACCCATCTTTATATGTATTCTTTGAAACGGAACCATCTTTTCCGCTTCTACTTCAAGCCTGTCTATCTCCTTTTTTATTCTGGTAATAGTGTTCATTGAATTTACATCCATGTTATTTCATTAACTTGATTAATAACTCGTTAAACGTAACTCTCCGACCTTTTGCTTTTACAGTCTCCTTACCTAATAGAACTGTTAGTTCTGCGTGTGTCTTTTCGGACACAGGAATCATTTTATATTTCATACTCATACATAGTACTTATAACCATTATAAGTGTCAATGTGTATAACCTGTGTATAAAAAAACCTCTGACACTATTCAGAAGTTTGTACTATTGAGTCAATATACTCCTTAACGAGATGGTGATGGTTTTGATACCATTGTTGCTTATTAAGCCATCCAAATACTAGGATAAATCTGTCTAGTGATTCCTGGCTTCTCCAATCAAAAGAAACTCTGTTATCTTCATAACCATGTTGCTCAATAATCCGTTCCAGTTGACTGATGGTTTTGAGATACCGCCTATCCTTCTCAGTTAAGTTGTATGTCTTTCGTACCATTATAGTATTTGAATTACAGTTTTTGTTTCATCACATCCTATCTCCTTGTATACGTGCATTTCTGTTATTTGTGAATCATCTTTATAAACAATTCCACTCATGGAGTCCAGGATTACTTTTAAGTGGGAATCAATATCCTTTTTCCTCTTATCTTTGAAATGAAACATCACATTCACTGTAACGTCATCTAGTATCATTTCAGACTTCCACCACAAGGCTATTTCTTGCTCCATACAGCGTTTTGTATCCTTTCCACGTTCATTGAGGAATCTACGCCCGTTATACATCAAATTGAGCGAAATTGGGGCAGTTAAGAGGGTATATGATTTCATACTGTGATTTTTTTTCTAATTAATGGGCATCGTTCACATTTTTCATATCTCTCATCAAATGTGACTATAAATCTGTGCTCCCTATACCCATGCTTGCATTTAGGTTCCTTAACTTCCTTTTCAGTCTTTGCCATAGTGTTTTTTTCTGTATGTGATTATTGTTAAATGTTTTTAATATATCTTTCTGTTTTTTCAGTGGCAACGTGTGGTGTTTCTTTGGTCCTCTCCATTTCTTTTCTATACCGTTTTTCTTATTCCATTTTTTTTGTTCAACTGACTGCAGAAGTGACTTCAATATTTTGATATTCTTTTCTACTTGGTGTACTTCTGTACAATTCCCAAAGTGGGCAAGGTGCGGTTCCATTCGGTTTTTTCTTTCAAGTTGAAGATATACCCATTTCTTTTTCTTCCCTTGTGCAATGAGGAGGTCAATAAGTATATGTCCCTGAACCTTCTTGTTCACTAACTTTGCATTCGTATCATGTATTGGCACGTTCCTTTTTGCGTAACCACCACCAGTAGATATTTGGTTTCATATCTCCACTGTGTTTTAACGCTAGATTATAGTGACGAATAATTTTTTCTATCGACCACCTCTGTACCATCCTATGCACACTAATGTATGTTCCCTTCTTTGGTCTTCCTTGTGAGTCTCCACCAAACAAAAGTATTGCTGTCTTGTTGATGTAGTGTTCATACTGTTCTGTATCTTGTTTCTCCTTAACAGTGAACCGAGACATATCCATTGATAATGTTTTCATATTATTTTCTTGTGAAGACTGGTTTACCACACCCCAAACAGTGAACCATGCGTACTTCTTTACCTGTGGCTGTATCGCTATGACCTATAACCAACCAAACTATAAAACATTTTATTCTTTTCATGCCTTCTTTTTCTTAAAATACTCTCTTTGATAAGCCTTATGTTCCTCCCTGTTTTCCTTTCTCCACTCCCTTGTTAGCTTTACACAACATTCCTTACAGTTTGAATTGTAGTACTTCACTCCACTCTTATTATAGTTAGGTCTTTCAATAAATTGGTCCAACTCTTTCTCTTCCTTACACGTTATACATATTTTCTTTTCCATATATTCCTAGTATAACATAGTATGTATCTACTACCTGTGGATAGTATGTGTATAACATTATCTAAGTAACCATAGGTACACCTTTCCCCTGAAAGAAAGCAGGGTACTCATGTGGTATGTAGTTGACTAGCTATAGGTTCAATCTATTACCCCCATAGTTACTTACTGTCTGCTAAACGTTTCAGTAACCGTAATATATAATAGAAATCTAATCTGAAATAAATAAGATGCAAATCTGATGGGAGGGCGACAAGGTGTCAGCCGTTTCCCCTCCTTTCGCATTTGAACCCTATTTATTTTTGAAGTTTCACTGAGTCAGTAGCAAGGCTCAGTTAGGTATAAGACTTGTTTTACATCAGTTGCCTTAATTGATGGTTCGCTAGAACGTTGTGTATACACAAAAACCACACGGGTTCGCTATAGATAAGCGCGTGTGGTGTTAATGATATTGAATGCTCTACAGAGCAAGCCAAAGGAAGCGTATGACAACCCGTAGCTTGGCTTGTTCTGTGCAATATTCAATGTTGTATTCAATGTTGTCATACATATACAATATACACATAAACAACAAAACTTGCAAGTGTTGATAACAAAAAACCTCCCGAAGGAGATTCTCATACAATGAATGATGATGTGCTTTGTCCTGTGTGGATTGCAAACGCAATCTCGCGCACTAGTGCAATACGGTACCACAGGACGAAACACATCATGTGTATGATTGGCTATGAAGCGCATCTGCTACCATCGTTTCCATTTCCTAAGATTTCTGTTCGATAAGTCCAGTGGAATCTTTTTCGTAAAAGGCACAGAACGATATAATATTTATGGTAACCGTTGCCATTGCTACTAGAGCCACCAGAAGCGAGTCTTAAACTAAATAATGGGTGTACTGTTGGTTTCAACAAACCGTGTGGGTCAATATTTTTCATATACCACATCTTACCACACCAAGAAGTACGAGCAACCGAGTTATGCACATAAACGAAAGCCACCCCATGCCTAAGCGATGAGGTGACCAATATGTATAACCACCCATTCCCTTCGATACAGTCTCCAGGATGGGCTGGTGCTGTGGGGCATTGGTCTTATCGGGAACTTTCAACCCTTTGCCAACGTCGATAGAAAACAAACACACCGTAATAAAGAGGGCTTCAGCTTTTGCCGAACAGGACTTCCGTCCGCCTCGCTTTCTATCCACCCCGCACGTCCTAACTGCATTGGCTATGTGGGGAATGTAAGATAGCATACCACAATCGCGACATTTCCGCCTGTTCGCTTAGACTATCAGGGTTCCTAGCTTTCGTGACCCGTGTACATTCAGGTGTAGTAAGCTGACTTGAATAAGCACCCCCCCATCTATCTCCTACAAATACATTATACCTTCTTTTTCCTATTATTGTAATTTCTCATTGTGGACAAGAATTTGTCCCTGTTTTCTTCTTGATACTTCCTTGCGTTTGCGTTCATTTGTTCTTTTTCACCATCATATAGGTTGTATCGGACACACGTTATTGATACCCCATGTTTGTTTGCTATATCTTTATATGGCATCCTATTACCTCGGTCCTCACGCATTTCTTCAATCTGTTCCTCTGTTACAATTTTTGGTCTTGCCATAATTATTTTGGTTTATACTCTGACTTGATAAATTTGCTCCTTGGAAGGAACGCTTGTTGACCATCACCCCAGTTCATTACTTGTGATTGACCCCAAAGCGTTTCCATAGAAACTGAGTAGATTATATTCTCCTCAATTTCCAGGATACGTACTTCAACACAACCTGCATCTCTAGCTTTTTTGAGTACATCGTACTGAATAGCCCAAGAATCACTGTTCCTCATTAAGTGGACACTCTTTTTGAGTCTCTTACGAAAGATACCGTCTTTAAGTGACCCAATTTTTTGTTGTTTACTGTTGAAGTAATCCATTTTTTATTTCTCAGATGCTTCATCTAATGACCTTTCTGTTAAAATAAGTATTTTTACCCTTTTTAACATTTTGTCATAAATGTCTGGGTATCTTCCCTCCTCTCCTAAAGAGTCATTTATTTGACTTATCATTAATTCTGCATATTCCTTTCTAAGTTTTTTGTCTGTTTCCATTGGGATATCCATTTCATGGCTCATGTTAGCTATTTGAGCTTTTTGGATAAACCAGTTCAACAACAAAAGAACTTCATCTTCCTCATCTTTTGTTAATAAGTTTTTCATTACTCAGTTACTGCTGAATAAATCACTGTAGCCAATACAAGCAATCCTGTTGCAATATATGCAAAGTCTGGGACTGTAATGAATGGTGCTACATCACTAAATAGAATAGCGAAACTGATAAGTGTAATGTGATATTTGTTTGTCATAATTTATTTGTTTAGTTTTCTATTAAGATTTGCTTGTTTTGATTGCTCCCTGCCTCGTTTTAATCTGCAATCAATCTCATCACAGTAAAACCAGGATGGAACAATTAGTTTTTTGCCACATTCTGGGCAGTTCTTCTGATACTGTTGGTCTAATTTAATCATTTATAACTTCCTTAAAATGGGATGTCTTCAGGGTTAATTTCATCTTCTGGGTATTCAATATCATCAATGGACTTTCCACTTCCATCAGATGTTTCTGATGTTGGGTAAGGCACATTGGTATCTCCAATAGTATCTGTTGCCTGTGGTGCTTCTGTACGAGGTGCAAGGAAACGTACATGGTACTCCCGTGAAGACTTCATCTTATCTCGTAACCAGTCTGGTAGTGCTTCAATCTCATCTTGTGACATCTCTCGCACGTTCTGGATAACTCCCTTGTTGATTTGTTCTGGTACTTCCATCCCCTTTGGAATAGACCCAAACCCTACTGCCTTTGCAAACTTTGTTCCCTTTCCGTCTGACATAGTTTCATGTGCCACTTCTACCATACAGTGCATGTTCAATAGGTCTTCTACGTTAAATACTTCTGCCTCTTGGTCTGTCAAAGACTGTCCAATCAGTGCATGTGCGGTTGTACGTAGAACTGAGGTCATTTTCTCTGACTTATACAGTGAAAGTGTAACCTCTCGACTGATTGACATGGGTAGTGTTTTCTTCTCTCCATCTTTTGTTTCAAACTCTCGCATTTCATGCGGTAGTTCAAAGTATAGACGGATACGTGCTTGTTCCTTCACTGTCCCATCATCATTCATGTATGGTGTTGGAATAGTTCCGATGTTCACTATCTTAAATAGTGTTGCAACGTGATTACCTGTTGGTACAAGTTCCCGTGGCTTACTATCTGCCTTTGGTGGAATAATACTCATATGTTTATTTTTGATTTTAATAATTCTTAATATTTCCTAGTTTAATGACTTATGGGAGGTCATGTTCTTATAAGTCAAATAAGAATCCGATTGAGCCAAATATCAGCATAAATGCTACCCAAAATACCATGTACATAACTATAAACCGCCATGTGACTGCCCATGCAAGCCCACACACTGTTAAGTTTGGCTTTTCTGCTAAGAACTCCTTTACTGTTTTAAGTTGTAGATTCATATTTATTCGCATCTTAATGCTTGTAATTCTTTTATTTCATTTCGTTCCTTATCGATAATTTCTGATTCTTTTTTGTATGTATCAGAAGTTTCTTTGTAGTCATTTAATTTCTCACAACGTGATTCTATGTATCCTTTAATTCTTTCAACCTTACTGTCAATATAATAATTAATATCTATTGACTCAGGATATAAGTTAGTTTGTTCTAACTGCCTTGTTTTTTGTTCTATTTCTTCTCGTAAGTTTTTCTTTCTACCTTCTTCATAGTTTTTACTTATTTCTTCTTTATTTTCGTTAAAAACTTTAATGAAGTTTATTGTTTGTTGTCTGTAGTTTTTTGATGACCATATTTTATCTGAGTATCTTAGACTCATATCAGCTAACTCACTTAACCCGTCATCAATATCAACCTCACCTCTATGGTCTCCTTCTTCAGAATGATACAGTTCGCAAGGTATTTCGTTTATTTCCATAACCTTACCATCCTCTTTAATAATCTTCACAGTCCAATATGTAGATTCTTCTGAAGGGTCAGCCCAGTTAAATGAACCATAATCTTCATAGAATTTAAGTTGTAGATTCATATTTTTCTTTTAGATTTCTAATACTCTTGTGGGTCTCCTTTACCCAATACTTCTGTGCATCTGATAATCGTGTTGCTGTGTTGGGGTCAAACTCTCCTGTTTCCAACATCTTTATCTTGGCTTGTTTCCACTCACTGGGGTTAAGCCCTACTTGCCCTGTTGGTGCTACTATCATGCTACTGCTTTTTCTCCGTTAAAATGGTCTTGTGCGATGTTTTGTCGCACTTCTTCTGCCTCATCTAGCTTTAGTCGAATTATGTCGTTCCAGTCGTTACGATGTAATTCATGGTAGTCACCCTCGTAGGCACTTTGTAGCCCACCTACATTTATTACTATTTTAATCATATCTTTTTTATTTCTATTTTATCTAATGCTTCTCTTGTCCCTTTGAACATTGGTATTTCCTCGATTCCTTCATCTTTTGCCCTTCGGTCATTCGCTTCATCCATATCTTCTTCCTCACACTCTGGACAATCTTCTACGTAGTCACTGTCGTAGTGTCTGTCGTGAGTGTGGCAATACATCATTGACATATTAGTTTTGGATACCCTCTGCTGGATATTGTGTTGACTCTCGCTGGTATGTGTCACGTTCTTCTCTTGCACTTGCTTCGTCTTCGTTTGGGTCTTCCATGTGTATATCGTCTAGTTGTGATTCTTTAAATCGGTCACCTTCTCTAATAGCTTCTTTTTTACTTCTGTTTAAATCTCGACCTAGTGTTTTAAATTCCTTGTGCATATTTCTTTTTTATAGGCATTGCGTAAGCAATGTCGGTTACTTATTCTTCTCTTATAACCTTTTAATTATACTACCTTACATAGTATAATGCAAGCATTACTACTGTGTATAACTGGGGATAAGAAAACGGCTCAACAGAGCCGTCTAATCCACTTATAAGTACTTCTGCCACAAGTCTTGTGTGTAACATGTCCAGTCTTGAAAAGCTCTCCCACCACGGGCTATTCTTTGCTCATATATGTACTTTCCAAGTCTGATATTTGATGCAGGGTTTGTTTTGTAGTCACCGTACCCTAGACGTTGTGCTGTCTTCTCATGGTCACGTGCATGTATTTGTAGAGGTCCAAAACTTTCCTCCCTCCCATAACTTAACGTGTGTCCACTTTGTACTTCTGCTTTTAATATTCCACCTCCTGACTCACACTTGAACACCGCTACTGCAGTATTGGGATTTTCAAAAAAAACTTCTCGTATTTCCTTTTCAATCCTTTCATGTGTCCAGTCTATTTTTACTCCAATAAGTACCTCTACAGGCTCAATCTCTTGTGCTTGTGCTGTATATACTATCGGCTCAATACCTCCTCTAATCCATGTCATTGCTTCTCCTACTGCTACTGGTGTAATCAATAGAGTAAAGAAAAGAATGTTTGCCCACCTATCAGTCAATTTGAATTGCTTGATACGCGTTGGTCTTAATGAATAAATGGTAACGAATTACCATACATATATGATAGCATAATTATACTATTTATATTAAAAGTTATCAACAGGTACGAAAAAACCCCTTTCGGGGTTTCGTCGATAAAAAAGAAAGCCAAAATTTGACTTCCTTTAATATATCATATTCCCCCATTTTCTACAAACTTCTTTATAAACTCTTTATTGCGTTCGCGTCTACGTTTTAGTTCGTTTGGTTTTTTCCATCGTGCTTTAGCGATATCACTCATGTGTTCGGGTGACTTGTCGTGTTTCTTGCGTGAGCTTGCGAGTAACTTCCCTGGAAAAATCTCCTCCCCACACTTGCAAAAGTGCCGTACCTTCTCAGTTTTTACCTCCTTGCTCATATTATTTTAGTTACGTTGGAACCTATATCTTCTGTGTCTAATGCTTCAATCTCATATATTCTCAGTGCTTCAAAATTGTGTACAATAAATTTAGCTTCTGACTGTGTGTGTACGTGTATTTCTGTGGTTATTTCTTCGTCAATTTCTGTTACATGGGTTATTTTCCATGTCCCTAGTTGGTATTTACTCATATCTTTTTTATATTACGTTAGTAATGTACTTTTTTTATTATTTCTGCTAGTAAGTATATTATTCCTACTACTATCAATATTTTAATCATATCAATGCTAGTATCACCAATAACACCAGGAACCCTAGTCCCACAATATCTTCTCCACTCATACTTTTTCTTCTACTCCTGCCCATTCTAATAAAACCGTGTCTCCCTGTTGTATTTCTCCTCGTAGTGATTGCAATTCAGCTATTTCAGCATAACTTATGCACTCGTTTTCTATTTCTCCACGTAGGTATTCTAGCCGTTCTTTAATTACATGGTCTGCAATTATATTTCTTGCTTTTATAGCTTGTTTTGTTAGTTTTGCCATATTTTTATAGTTTACACCCCTGATAATGTGTACAGCCTAGTACCACTCCGCATGAATGGCATTTCTGTACGTGGCTACGCTTAAAAAAGCTCATAATGTAGTTATACATATATTTTTTCTTTTTTATTCTAATATTTCTATAGGCTATACGTGCCTAGGCAACGCTTGCGTTGTCGGCTATTGTATAACCTACAGAAAAGCGAGCATGTGCATTTTGATTAAATTCTATCTAATATCTGTAGTGGGTGATTTTCATATGTTTATGCGTTATTGGCTATTGTGTTTACAATGTAAACAAAGTCTTTTTTGTTTTTAATACGTTCGCCCTGGTTTAGTTCTACCCATTTACAAAATTGTGAAATTGTAATGTTATTTTGTTCGATATTGTGCAAGCTGTTGTATATGTCAATCGTTGCTTGAGTTACTTTTTTTGGGTTGTCGTATGTTTCTTTTATGTAGGTGACAATGCTAGTCGCGTTGTCTTGACTGTTTTTTAATAGTTGCCATTTTGCACTGTTTAATATGTTGGATGTTTGTATCGGCAGTTTCATAATGTCTATATTCTTTTTATTTTACTTATAAGTGTACGTGTGCATCCTTTGTAGTGATATTTTAGGTCGTATACCGTCAAGTGGTGCAGGTTACTTTGTAGCGTTCTGTTACGTTCAAAGTGTGATAAAAGCATTATTCTACTTTTAAACCCAACATCATGTGGAAATGCTTTTTTTAGGGTTACGTGGACATATTCGTTCATGATGATTGATTAGTTTTAAAGTATGGGTTGACCTCGCGCACTATTACCTCTTCACTATGGTTCATGTAATTCTGTGCGTAGGTGATTGCGTCTTGCATGTTTTCTTTTTCAATTATGTGTACGTCTTTTCCGTTGATGATTATGTAAGTGTTCATATATATATGTTTATTTTTT
>Ga0129324_10002922_pt1 | contig 10254 bp, 4 predicted proteins | sample CPBDNA_7_FD_96879 | JGI IMG/M metagenome (GOLD analysis project Ga0129324, IMG submission 96879) | Freshwater to marine salinity gradient microbial communities from Chesapeake Bay, USA - CPBay_Spr_15_0.2_DNA | ecosystem: Environmental > Aquatic > Marine > Coastal | place: USA: Chesapeake Bay... | reverse complement strand
TGATTTCGCGTTACGGACCTTTAGCCCTTGCGGGGACCGCGGCTCTTGCAGCGGCAGGAGGGTTTGAGACGCCAAAAGAAGAATTGGGCGATTCTCCATTTGGCATTAGTTCGCAAGAGCTTTACGATCAAAATCCCGGCAAATACAGTGTGTTTGCGGGCTACAATATGCCAACGCCCATGTCACGATTCCGCCAACCCGTAGAAGAGGATGATCGTGATTATATCTTCCAAAGCTACTTGCAACCCAAGTTTGCTGCGGATGGCGGTGTGATGGATTTAGAAAATGATCCACGAATGCAGAAAAATCGCATGACATTCCCACGTCGCCAAGGATATATCGCGGGCCCCGGCACAGAAACCTCTGACGATATACCGGCAATGTTGTCTGACGGCGAGTTTGTAATGACGGCTCGTGCGGTGCGCGGTGCGGGCAATGGGAGCCGTAGACAGGGCGTTCGAAAAATGTACGATTTAATGAGGGCCTTTGAAGGGGGAGTGGTAGCATGAGTGTTCAAACGACCATAACCCGTCAAGACCCCGCTATTGAGGCGTATCGTTTAGGTCTTTTAGGCGACGTACAAGGACTTGTGCGAAATCAAATGTTTGGTCAGCAAGTTCAGAACTTGCGGGCGCAAGGTCTGACTGACGAACAAATTGCAGCGCAGCTTTCCACGGAAGACAACCAGTATACCGCTGAAAACATTGGACAAATTAGCCAAGGGGCTATGTTTGCTCCGCCCGACTATCAGGTTGCGGGCTTATCTCAAAACCAGCTTGACGCTGCAAATCTCGCGGCCCGCGGAGTAGGGTCATATCAACCGTATATCCAAGGCGGTTTGGGTGGCATTGGGCAAGGCCGATATACGACAGGGCAGGGCATAAACGCTATTATGCAAGGGCTGGCGGCGGCAACGCCGGGATTAAATGCGTCTACTTTTGGTGGTTTAAGTGAAGCTGAAATGGCAAGGCAGATTGCCGGGCAAGGTTTAGGCTTTGCTCGAATGGGCACTCAGGGTGCTATGTCCGATTTATACGGTGCGTCAGACCAAGCTGCTCAAGTGGCGGCAATGACAGGCCAGCAATTAAACCAATTGGGCGCGGGCGCACAAAATATTGCATCGGATGTAACCGGGCGCGCAAGGTCTTTACAAGGACCGTTGGAAGGTCGCATGTTGCAGGCTTCGCAGCGTGGTTTAGGTCAGGCGGCGCGCGGGCAATTTGGCGCGGATCTAGCTGCGGCTTTGGCGCGACGATCTACCGCTGCCGCGCAAGGGCAACTTGGTCGCGCCTCACAATTTGGTATGGACACCGCGCGAGCGGGCATTGCTGGTTTAACCGGTGCCGCACGAGAATTTAATCCTTATTCTGCTTACAGTTATATGAACCCTTACGAGGACGTCGCTGTTCAGCAAGCGTTGCAAGATATTCGGCGTCAAGGGGACATCCAATCACAAAACGTGGCGGCGCAAGCCATTCAGTCTGGGGCGTTTGGCGGCAGTCGTGAGGCGGTACAACAAGCAGAGCTTGGGCGAAATATTTTGGAGCAACAAGGACGGACCGCGGCGCAAATGCGGCAAGCTGGGTTTGAAAGCGCCGCGCAGCGTGCGCAAAGTGCCTTTGAGCAAGCGCGTCAAAGACAGTTGCAGGCCGCATCCACAACAGGACAACTTGGCCAAGCCGGAGCCGGGACCGCAGCGTCCGCAGCGCAGGCCGCAGGACAACTTGGTCTAAGCGCAGAGCAATTAGCGCAGACGGGCGCTCTTCAAGGAGCACAGCTAGGCTTGTCTGCAAGTCAGTTTGAAGCAGCCAATGCAAAAGCCATAGCGGACACAGGCTTGAGCATTGAACAGTTGGCGTCACAAACAGGGCTGCAAGCACAGCAATTAGCAGGGCAATTCGCGCAAGCGGCAGGTCAAATGGGCATGGACGCGGCGCGTATCCGCCAAGCAGGGGCGCAGCAAGCGGGAGCGTTATCTCAGGGCCTTGGCTCTTTATACGGCACGACCGCGGGTCAGATGGGTCAGCTTGGCATGTCTGCACGACAACTACAGGCTTCTAACGCGGCGCAATTAGGCTCGCTGGGGCTTCAAGCAGGTCAACAGTTTGGCAACCTTGGCGCACAGCAAGCGCAAATGGGTATACAGCAAGCCGGGCTTGGCGAATTGGAACAAGCTATGCGCAACCGCGACATAAGTTCCTTGATGCAAACAGGCGGTATGTTGCAGGCGCAAGACCAATCTGTCCTTGACGCGATTCGCATGAGTAACATGCAGCGCTATCAACAACCCTTCCAACAACTAGGGTTCCTGTCTGACGTATATGCAGGTATCCCCACATCACAATCCACACAAACCATGACGTCCGGAAGTAATGCGTCGCCGTTTATGCAAGCAGCAAGCCTTGGCATTGCCGGTTTGTCCGCAGCTAGCGGCGCACAACAAGCGGGGATTTTATAATGAACCAAGGTTTTAAAGCACTTCCTGAATATGTGCAGCGTAAAATAGACCCGCAAATGGCTGAAAAATACATGGGCGGCGGGGCCGTGTTACAACGTCCGTTGTTCCGTCAAATGGGTGGACCCGCGCAGCCCATGCCTCAAGACATGATGCCCGCGGCTCCCGCGCCAACTCCAGAAGAAGAACTTATGCAGGTTGAAGGTTCAATGGAGCAAGTTGGACGCGAATACATAGGTCAGATGATGGGCAATATCGACGCTGCGCAAGACGTCGAAAGCATGATTGATGCGTTGCGGGGCAATGAAGCGCCTTTAGAACAGCGGTACGCGGAGCTTGCGCAGTATGTCGGAGAGGCTGATGCAGGGCGGACTCCGGAGAGTGTTTTGGCGTTGGTGCAGCCCACCATAATGATGACGGAGCAAGGTGCGATAGACAGCGGCATAGGGCAGTTGATGCAGAGTTTGGCCTCTTCGGACATGGAGGACGAGATGGGCAGGCCCACTGAAATGGGTCAGGGCGTTGGTGAACTTATGGCGATGGGGGCGGGCAACACTCCACCCGTAAATTTTAACCAAGGCGGCGAGGTTCGCTACTTTGCGCCCGGAGGAGAAGTTGCTGGAGCGGCTAAAGCCTATATGCCTCAGTTTCAAGAGCTATATGCTTCTGTTCTGGGAGATCCCTCAAAGCGTGAAGCAGAGTTAGAGGAGCAACGCAAGCTTACACGGGCTCAAATGCTGTTTGACGTTGCCCAAACGGCTTTAGCGGCGGGGGCCCCAATGGACCGTCCCATGTCCGCGGCAGAGCGTTTAATGTCCGCGGCACAGTCCACAGAGTTATTCCCGCGCATTGGTGAACGGGCCGCTGGGCAGTTAGCCGCCAAGCAGGCCTTGGACAAAGAACGTCGCAGCATGGATCTAGCGGCGTTACAAAGTTCGATAGCGGCAGGGCAATCAGATATCTCTGCCCGGCAAGCACTCGAAAAGGCAGCCGCAACAAAGACGAGTAAAGGGCCTGATTTCAAACGCTTGGTTGGATCTGAAGGAGAAATTTTAGGCACCTTTGATGTCAACAGTGATGAAGGGCTGCGTGCTTTTAATTTAGCAATTAAAAAAGACAAAACGGCTGTTGCTTACAATTTAGGAACACAACCTTCTGAGAAAGACTTTAAAACTATTACTCTTTTTGAACCGGGTAAAGAAAACGAACCACCTAAAACGTACCCGATTAATACAGCCGAAGAAAGAAAAACTGTCGGTGAACTTCTTCAAGCGGGTTACACCTCTGATGATACTTTCTTTGCTGCCGCGGTTGCTGACGAATTTGCGAAAAAAGCCGAAGGCCGGGCGGAAGAAACACAAATTCGTAAAGAAGATCGTGCTGCCATTAGAGAGACAAATATTTACATTCGGAACCGTGCGGATCAAGTTGCAGACATGGATCGTAGGGTCAGAGAGGAGATTGAAGCAGAAGATCGGGCACTGGGTAGAACGCTTGATAGAGAGGAACGCGACCAGCTGTACTTTGAAAAACGGCTTGTTCTACAGACGCAAGTGGATGTAAATGCGGAAGAACGCGCACTCGGTCGTACCTTAGATGCGGAAGAACGCGCTAATGCTGAAGCTCGCGCAAGGCTGGCAATTCAAGAGGAAATGGCAATTCGAGCGGAGGGCCGCGCCCTTGCAAATCGCGACAACATCGAAGTGCGTGAAGTTGATGGGCAACTCATGGTCTTTGATAAAACCAAGCCAAACGAAGCTCCGCAAGTTATCTTTGGAGAAGCTTCTGTGCCTGATCCAGAATACAGGCAGTTTACTATTCAACAAGATGGCAAAACCATTCAAGTGGTTGAAGACATTAATTCCGTCGCGGGCAAAGCTTTGATTGACACGGTTAATCAACAACAGGAGAAAGGTTTGGGATCTTCTATGCAAAGAATTTCCACCGCTTCTGTAGCGCCAAAAGGTTACTTAATACCTAAACAAGGCGTCTTTATGAGCTACGACGGTGGCAAAACTTACGTGGATGACCAAGGTGTTAATCAACCAATGCCCGGTGGTGCGTTTACGGTATCCGACACTATTGCATATGATGTTGCTAAAAATGAAAGAATGCGAGCTTCTGCAATTGCGGCGCTTGAAGAACTTGATGCGCAGCTTGTAGAGGGCGGCGACTTTACGAAAGAAGAAAAGAATCTTGTCCGCAACGCTTATGAAGCGGCCCGTAATGGAACAGGTTTCTGGAGCAAAGTTACTGCGGGCATTGATGCGGTTGTCGGCGGCGTTACGGGCGCAGATGTAGCCATTGAGACGCAAGATGCTCGTCAATTCGTTAGAATGGTTCGTGTCCTTGGGCGTTCCGCTTTGGCCGCTTCTCCGCGCTTTGCTGTTGCAGACCTACAAACAACGGAACAATTGTTCCCCAACGAACAAACATTGCTCGCGAACCCTGAAACAGAAGCTCGCAAACTTCTTACGCTTAAAGCTGCGATTAATGAAGAGCGGAGAAGGATTCTTGAATTACGTGCGAGCGGGGCACCGATTGATTCTGCTATGAACGCAACACTTAACCAAAAACTGTTTGAAATTGAGCGTTTAAATGACATGTTAGGTCCAATTGAAACTACTTTCTCAGGTACTTCGGTACAGGATGCAACAAATTCAGCGGCTCAAGAAATCTTAAACAGGGCGCTCAATAAAGGCAAAACAGGACCGTCAGGAAATTAAACATGGCAGAACAACAACCAAAGCTCGTCTTTACGCAAGAAGATCTTGATCAACTGTTTCGCATTTACGGAATGGGCGATGAAGATATTCCAGAGTCCGAGGTTGAGGCCAAAGTAGCTCAAGGCATGATTGATACCTACAACTCAGGTTATGGCACTGAAATGTCCTACAACGACTTTTTTAATGCGGGCGTTTCAGACAGCGAAATCATTTCCACACTTGCTGTAGATCCCGAAGGTAACCCGATAACGACGGGAACTTTTTTGCAAGGTATGAAAAAAGAAGCCATACCTACAGCAGCATCTGTGCCAACCTTCATGGGCGGTTATGCGCTTGGTTCAAAATTAGTTTCTGGAGTGCCGCCGACCACGCTTCCGACGGCTGCAGTGCGCTTGGGCGTTCCGTTGCTTACTGGAACGCTTGGAGCTATCGGAGGTTATATCTTAGGTGAGGAGGTTGCGGACGAAGTTTTAAGCGACGAACCCGTCATTTTGCCAATTCATAGAGAAAAATATGAAGCGGGACGTACTGCGACAGGAGTTCTTGGTTTCGCCGCAATGCCCTTTATGGTAAAGCCGCAACTTAACTTTGGTGTTGAATTAGCAAGACAAAAGCTTGCTGGAAGTCCTTCCACAGTTACAAGTGCCGTGGAGTTTCTTGAAGGCACCGTAGGTCAAATGGGCCAAAGAGCACGGGCTAATCCCTTTTCTTTTGGCGCGTTTGAAGCCGTCGCGGGTGCGGGTCAGACAGGTGGCGCTTACCTAGCCGAATCAGCTTATCCGGGTCAAGTTCTTCCTCGTCTTGGATTTGAATTAGGCGGAGGACTGTCGTCATCTGTTGCGGCAGATTTGATGGTTACGCGCCTCATTAATGGATTTAAATTAGGCAAACAAGCATACGGCGCTGTAAAAGAAGGCAAACTTCAAGATGCCTTTCAATATCTTGGTGACGAGAGAAAGCGACAAGCCACAAATTATATATTGGATGTAATAGAACAATCTGGCGAAGATCCAGAAGAAATTATTCGTCGTTTAGGTTCACAAGAATTTACAGATATTCTTGTTGACGAAGCAGGTAATCCGATTCAGTTGACAGCCGCGTTAAAGTCAGGCTCTCCCGCGCTTTTAGCTTTAGAAAAAGCATTAGAAAAAACATCAGCGGGTGTTGGTAAAGAACGGGCGTCTGCAAATATTAATGCTACAAGAGCCCTGCGTAACACCATAACAGCATTGTTCGCGAGCGATGATCCTGACGCCGTACAAGAAGGCGCGGTTTTAGCTCAAGCTGTATTTGAAAACGAACTGTCTGGAGAATTAACGGCGGCTACAAAAAAACTGTTCGATGCGTTTAAAAATATAGGTGAACCAGAAAGTAGGCAGGCTCAACTAGGCGAAGCTTTGCAAACGATTTTGGAAGAAAGATTAAAAGCAGCGCGTGTTAATGAAAGACGTCTTTGGAGAGACGTTGACCGTTCATTTGTCATCGAAGAATTTACGGATGAAAGCGGAAATGTAACGGACATACCACAATTTGTTCAATTTTTGGATGATCGCCTTCCCTCAACAGAAGAAGCAAAAAATGCTTTGTCAAATGAATTACGTCCACTTCTTAATTTTTACAGGCGCAAAAAAGAAGAACTTGGGCTGATTCCGGAAGACGAACTTATTCCAGACTTGTCTGACATGTCGCCTAGACTACGGAACGCAACTGAAAGGTTTGACGAGGCGGCAAGCCGTTTAGGAGAAGAAGATCGTAATATACTTAATAGGCAAATTGATAGGGCTCAAGAGTTAAATCCCGAAGAAGCCGCAAACAGGTTGCGGGAAGAGTCTAGTTTTTACCGTACACGAGCTAAAGACTATGATGATCCGCGAATGGTACAACGTCTTGCATTAGCTTTGGACCGTGCTGCGGATTTACAATTAGCCCGCCGCATCGAACCAGAGGCCGTAGCCGATGAAATTTCTGGACTAAGTGCAAATGAAATATTTGACATGTACAGCACTGCTTTAAACATTGGTAAGAAGCTAAATGCTCAAGGTGATACCGGCGGGGCAAACATTGCTTTTGGGTTTGCACGAAGTTTGATGAATGATTTAGACAATGCAAATGTTGAGGACGCCTCGTACAATACCGCACGAGCTTACACACGAGCTTTAAATGACGCGTTTACTCGCACCTTTGCTAATGAATTATTAGCCGATGAAAGAACAGGTCGTCTTAAAATACTACCTGACCAAGTTGCCCAAAGAATTTTTGCGGCAGACGCAGGTTCGCTGCGGGTAAAGCAATTAGATACGATTGGTCAATTTGAGCTTACTCAAGCGCTTACTACATTGTCTGAACAAGCGGGCAACCCAGACTTAACAAAGACTCTGCAACGTGCAATGACTTACGCTCGCGATGAAGAAACGGGCTTAATGAACACTGCGAAGCTAAATCGTTGGTTAAGCAACAATCGTCGGAGCCTAGCAAACTATCCAGAGGTTTTATCGCAAGTAGAAGAAGCTGTAAAAACCACTTCTGACATTCGCGGGACAATGGAATCTATGGTCCGCAACATTCGTGCGGCGGCGTTTAACCCAGACACTGGCGAAATAAGCATGGTCGGGTTGCGGCGCTGGATGGAAAATCCAAATAATCAAGATTTGTTAAAAGCTATGCCTGCTTTGAAAGCGGACCTTGAAAACTCAGTGACCGCAGCTAATCTGTTGGATGCAACAAATCAAAATATTCGGGAACAACGAGACGCTTTAAAAGGCACTGTTTCTTTTATGGATTTATTGCCAGATGCAACAGAAAATCCAGCAACTGCGGCGTCAAAAGCTTTATCGAACAACCAAAAACAGCCTATACAATCGTTGAACAATCTTTTGAAAGTAGTTCAAAAAGCACCAGACGAGTGGCAGGTTGGCAATCAGACATACACCAAAGAAGACGCCATGAACGGATTACGCACCGCATTGATAGATGCTGCTATGGTTAAGGCGGGCGGAACAAGCCAGACATTTAATTCAAAAGCTTTTTTTGATACCATCTTTACGCCATTACGAAACTCTAGGGGTAATGTGTCTTTGGCAGACTGGATGACAAAAAACGAAGTGATGAGTACGGTTGAAATAAATCGTTTAAAAGCGTTCGCTACAGAGTTGGTTAAGATGGAAACCTTTGCGGCAAAGGGCGACGTAAATCTTGAGGACATTGCTGAAACCGTTGGACCTATGATGGACTTTTATCTGCGCGTCGCAGGTGCTTCTGTGGGCTCTCGTATGCAAGGTCTCATTCCCGGCGATACAGGAGCGGGTTCCTTAGTTGCAGCGGGCGCAGGTTCTAAAGCGTTCCGTGCAATCTATGGAAAAATCTTTTCTGAAATACCAGAATCTTTAAAGATGGACGTAATGTCTGAAATGTTTGCGGACCCTGATCTTTTAGCGGCAATGCTTGCAAAGGGTAAAACGGACCGTGAGCAAACCGCTATAGCCAAAAGAATCGCTACAAAGCTGGGAGAAAAAGGTTTCTTAACTGCGACTACTCCTGCGCGTCGCGCCGCTCCGGGCATCATTCGCGAGTCTGGAGAAGACGTCGAGTTGCCTGAAGGTCAAGTTGATCCCGTTCTTCAACGGGCACAAGAGCTTTTAAGACAACGTGAAAATGTAAAACCCCCGACACCGCCTGCAGCCGTTCCCACCACTCAGGCGGCACTCCCCGCCCCCGCAGCAAGCTCCACAAGTGGGGCGGGGTTCAATCCACAAGTGCGTCAAACATATGCGGCGTTATTTCCAAACGACCCCATTTCTAGTATGATTTCGCAACAAGGCATAGGGGGATTAATGCAATGAACGGTTTAAGGAGGTATTAATATTTGCAGGATTTAGGCGCAATGGTTGGCGAAGTTACGTTGCTTTTTTGCAAGGATGATTTCTATAGACAAAGAAAAGTCTTTTCCATTGCAAACGTAACGGTTCCAGCGTTGATAAACGACAAGTACAAAGTTTGGATTAAAGATAGCGAGCTTGTCGGATTTTGCACTTATGCGTTCCTTACAGAACAAGAAATAGAGGAAAACAAATTTAATGGATTTGAAGTGTTTGCAAGAACCGATGGAGAAAAGCTTCACTTTACTCAATTTGTCTGTCTTGCGGGTCGAAAGGAAACATTTAAATTTGTTCGACAGATTCAGAAAGAATTGTCGCAACAGTATAAGAAAAAGAGGTTAGCTTCTGGCTTACGAGTGAGGTTGGATGGGTCAACGCGCCCAGAAAAATGGTTTAGAAAGGACACAACATGAGCGTTTTTGATCTATGGAACCCTTTGATGCCAACGACAAGCATTCGCTCAATCGTTTGGGAAAACGATGGTGGCGGTGGCAGCGGTGGTTCAAGTGGCGGGGACAGTCGCCCTGCCAACGCTAAAGCTTTGGATGACAGAGGGAGTAATGTTCCAAGTTTTAGTAGTTTAGCAGAAGCTTCAAGAGCAGGATATCATGGTCAAACTGTAAACATTGAGGGCAAAGGTCTTCAAAATGTTTCGTTTGGCGACAAAGATTATGATGCACAAATGGCTGCGGCTTCAAACGCGGCAAACGCGGCAAATACTGGCGGGATACCCAGTCTTATCAATGACAGTTCGGCGCGAGATTATGGTTTTATCGACAGTTTGTTGATGGGCTTTGGTTTTAAAGACCGCACTCCTGAGTATTATGCAGGAACGGCGGACACGCTTGCGCGTCAGTATGGCCCTGAGAGGGCGCAAACATACATAAATCAAATGAGGGACAAGGGAAACATTACGACGGATTTGGCAAACGCTTTAATGGAGAGCACGACTATTTTGGGTGAGGACTCTATTAGAAGGGGTCTTATTACCGATGATACTTATATTAAAAATCCGATATATAAGCAAATGTTAGAAACCGCGGGCGGCGTATCGTCGTCAAACGATGGCGGTTCAGGGTCTAACCAAACTGACGGCGACCAAATTGACGGCGACCAAACTGATGGCGACCAAACTGACGGCGAGGAAGAAGATACGGGTCCCCCTAGCAGCATGGATTTTCGGTTTTTTGGTGGTTAT
>Ga0129324_10002919_pt1 | contig 10264 bp, 6 predicted proteins | sample CPBDNA_7_FD_96879 | JGI IMG/M metagenome (GOLD analysis project Ga0129324, IMG submission 96879) | Freshwater to marine salinity gradient microbial communities from Chesapeake Bay, USA - CPBay_Spr_15_0.2_DNA | ecosystem: Environmental > Aquatic > Marine > Coastal | place: USA: Chesapeake Bay... | reverse complement strand
TTTACGAAATGGGAACTTGTGTATCCTTTGGAAGTCTTTCATTTGTTTTTGTAGTTTTTTCCATGTTCTGATGTGTATATTTTCGATTAGAAACGTATCGATTGCATGACGATTTGATTCATCATCATAAGCAATCTTATGAAGTTTGTTGGAAATATCTTCAATATCCATTTGAAGAATAACTCAAATTCCTTTCATTTTTAGTGGATACATCTTATCAAATCGATCCCTGAATTTAATAAAACGGAAATGTTTTTAGCAGTTCATCTAGATTTATTTTATTGCCATCTTTATATAAGAGTGTGCTATCATATTCGTCTATTTTTTTTATTTTTACAAAATCGTATAATCATACGTTTATCATTAAGCTAATAGGGAGGGGTAATTTGCCAAACGAATTAATGCAACACAAATCGCAAATAATACTAAAAAATAATTTAAATTTTAAGGATTATCACAAGGAATTTTTAGATGCATATTGTATAATACCGTTGATTTCTAAAAAAAAAAATCCTCGATATTACAAAAACAAACTGACTTCTTCTATTAATTATGCTCGTGCATATAAAATAAAGTGCTTAATAGATAGAGATTTACAGGATATTTACAACTTAAATGATGTCGAAATTTATAATATAGTAATTAAAAAGAAGTATCTTTATAATAGATGAGGTAACATAAATGCATCCGGTTGTTGACATTCTTCTTGATATATCTAAAAACGTGTCTTTTGGAGAACCCATAAGAGATTGGGATATTGTAAACGTAAATGGGGTGAAGCATACCTTTTGTACGATATCATACTATATATTTTTGTGTCTTTTCAATGGAAAGAATCGTGTATCAATGATAGACATGAAAGTATCTTTGGGAATTCAAGATGAAGAAATATTACATAGGCTATTCAGAATAATTACGGGGTATTTCTATAGGAGGAATAGAGATATATTATACGACGATTTTCATGTATTCTTGTCTTGGGCGAAAATGGATGATATCTATAAGATTATAGATTTAGTTGTATATCGTGATATTAGAGAAGATACTCATTCTATGGAGAAGAAGGAGATTACGGAAAAGAGTTGGGGGGAATGTCTATACGGCGAATTGATTAATGTATTTCGGATATAATATTTGTAAGGAAATATCATATAAATTCAACCTATGTTACTATATCAATGGAGGGAAATACGAGTTCTGTTGAGGTCATGTATGTGGTTAAACGGAATGGTGAAAAGGAGACGGTATCTTTTGATAAGGTTTCGAATCGTCTTAAAAAACTTATAGAAATGAAGAATCCTCCATTGGAAATCGACTATATAAAGCTTGCACAGAGGGTATGTGGGGACATTTATCCTGGGGTAGAGACGACGGAATTGGACGAGTTGGCTGGTCAGATTTGTGCGTGTATGATTACGGAACACGCGGATTATGGCGAGCTTGCTCTTCGTCTTGCGATTTCAAATCATCATAAGAAGACATCTCCATCTTTTAGCGAGGTAGTGGAATCATTGATGCATTCTCGAAATTCTATGGGAGAGGATGTTGCACTTTTGACGGATGATTTTTATAAGATTGTTCAAGACCATAAAGATAAGTTGAATCAGGTGATTGATTATGAGCGAGATTACATGATTGATTATTTTGGATTCAAGACATTGGAAAAGAGTTATTTACTCAAGTCTCGTGGAAAGATTGTAGAGAGACCCCAGCAGTTGTTTATGCGAGTAGCGATTGGTATTCATGGTTCGGATATCAAAGATGTAATTTCGTGTTATCATGAACTTTCGTTGAAGCGTTGTACCCACGCGACCCCTACATTGTTTAATGCGGGTACACGGGGTGGTCAATTGGCATCATGTTTTTTGATGGGTATTAATGATGATAGCATTCATGGTATTTATGATGCATTGAAGGAGACGGCATTGATTTCAAAAATGGCAGGTGGTATTGGGGTTCATATTCATGATATTCGTGCGAGGGGGTCATTGATTGCGGGTGGTATGGGGGTATCAAATGGTATTGTTCCTATGTTACGTGTATTTAATAATACAGCGAGGTATGTTGATCAGTGCGTTGTTCCTGAAACGATTATATATACCACCGATGGACCAATGGAAATTCAGAATGTTGTAGGTGGAGAAACAAAGATTATGAATTCCAATGGAGATTGCGAGGTTATTTCAAACGTATTGGAACACCCTTATGATGGCGATTTGTATGAGATAAAAACGAGTAATTCCTATGAAAAACTAAAAATTACAGAAGAACATCCCATATATGTCTTGTCTGGTGGAAAAATGGAATGGAAAGATGCAAAAGATGCGTGTGTTGGTGATTCACTTATATACTCGGTACCAAATGCATCATCCCATGTATCAAAATATAATGATGATATATCTACCGAGGATTGTTTTATGTATGGTGTCTTGCTTAATTGTGGAACTTTGAAGAATGTGGATACATTTGGAAAGATTGATTTGAAGAATGCAACTAAGAAGGCTTGTGAAACATGTGAAAATTACTTTGAAGACCGATGTATTCACCATGGATACGAAGATATCGCGTGTATTATATGGAAAAAAACAGTGAATACAATATTTAGATATGGAGAAGTATATAATGATAAAGGGGATAAGAGGATTCATAAAAAGTGGCTGAATCTTCCCGAAGATAAGATAAGATACATATTGAGAGGTATTTTTGAAACATCAAAGACGTTTTCTTCTTTTTATACTTTTTCTAGAGAATTGTTTTTCGGTGTTCAATATTTACTTTTGAGACTTGGAATTCTATGCTCGGAACTTCAATATCAAGATAATGTTTATACGTTGAAAATTGAAGAAAAATACTTTTACAATACATTTCATTCTGATGATATTAAAGAGTGTGAGAGTAAGAGATTTGTTTTTTCACCGATAACAAATATCACCAAAAGTCAATATTCGGGTACACTTTATGACCTTCAAATGAAAGAAACACACGATTATATGCTTCATCATGGGATTGTACATAATGGTGGAGGAAAACGCAATGGATCTTTTGCCATGTATATGGAGCCTTGGCATGCAGATATTTTTGAGTTTTTGGATATGAAGAAAAATCAGGGAGCAGAGGAATCTCGAGCGAGAGATTTGTTTTATGCACTATGGATTTCGGACTTGTTTATGCGTCGGGTAGAGTCGGGTGGGAATTGGACACTTATGTGTCCTCACGAATGTCCTGGATTGGCGGATGTTTATGGTGAAGAGTTTGAGGCTCTTTATGAGAAATATGAATCCGAGGGTAGGGGGCGAAAGACATTTCCCGCACAGGAGCTTTGGTTCAAGATATTAGAGTCTCAAATTGAGACAGGAACTCCTTATATGCTTTACAAGGACTCATGTAACTATAAATCGAATCAAAAGAATCTGGGGACTATCCGGAGTTCTAACCTTTGCTGTGTCACCCCGGATACACAGATTCTTACAAAAAAAGGATATTATTCAATTAAAGAACTGGAAAATCAAGAAATTGAAGTATGGAATGGTAAATCGTGGAGCAAGACGACTCCTATGAAAACCGGTGAGAATAAGAAGATTCTTACGGTTAAGTTTTCGAATAATATGGAACTTAAATGTACTGAATATCATAAGTTTTATATTGAGACCGGATCCTACGAAAAATCAGTTCCAATAATTGTAGAGGCAAAAGACTTAAAGCCAGATATGAGAATCATCCGATATAAACTTGAAATAGGTGAGCATTCTTCAAAGGAAATGAAGTATCCTTATACATCTGGAATGTTTGCTGCCGATGGAACATATACAAAATACGATGATTCGATAAAACATAGATGTAAGTATAAGTGTGTCGAGGATTCTAATTTTTGTAAGAGGCATATGTCTAACAATACTCAGAGGTATTTCGAGAATGATGATTTTTGTAAGGCGGATTCATACGAGGATAGACCCATTCTCTACCTTTACGATGTAAAGAAAATGTTGGATGTAAATATATCATTTAAAAGAAAAACGGAATCCAATGATAGAATTACTTTGGAATTACCTATGGATATTGAAGATAAATATACTGTTCCAATAAATTATTCACTAAATACAAAGCTTCGTTGGTTGGAAGGGTTAGTTGATGGAGATGGAACTGTGCTTGATAATGATAAAATTAAAAATATCCAAATTTCATCAATTCACAAGGAATTTCTCGTAGAAGTATTGTATCTTTTACAGACATTGGGAATTTTAACAACGATTTCTATTTCTCAGGACGCAAGAGTTACAAGACTACCCGATGGACATGGTGGACATAAAGACTGTAACTGCAAGGAGATTTACAGAATGAATATTGATTGCATAAGTATAATCAAGTTGAAATCCCTTGGATTTTCACCCAAAAGGTTAAACATCAATGAGCATCGTGAACCCCATCATATTACAAACAAGTATATTACAATCGTCGAAGTCGTAGACGATGCTGAATATAGTGATACCTATTGTTTTAATGAACCCATGGAACACAAAGGTGTATTTAATGGTATTCTTACAGGACAATGTGAGATTTTAGAATTTAGTGGAAAACATAAAAACGGCGACGAGGAAACAGCTGTATGTAATTTAGCATCTTTATCACTTCCATCCTTTGTGGTCAAACCCAAGGATGTAGTTCGGGTAAAGATGGCATCCAAGGTTGGATGTACTTATTGTGCATTGGCGGAGGCATGGTGTATTCGTTGGGAGATTCCCTATGTCAAGGTATTTGATGAGAAACACGATACATATCCGCAGATTTTTGTAGATACCGATACATCTCAAAATGTGCATGTGGGTGGGTATATTGATTTTGTAAAGAAGCATCCCGCGGAATATGATTATGAGGCTTTGAAGATGACAACAGGTATGTTGACGAAGAATTTAAATAAGGTTATTGATAAGACAACATATCCTATTCCGGGTGGTGAATCATCAAATAAGAAACATCGTCCAATTGGGTTAGGTGTTCAGGGTTTAGCCGATGTATTTTTCAAGATGCGTATTCCATTTGATTCACAGGAGGCAAGGGAGATTAATGTAAAAATTTTTGAGACGATTTATTATGGTGCAATGTGTGAGTCACTGGCGATTTCTAAGAAACGCGAGGCATTTGTAAATGAAGAACAGCGTGATAAGGAATTCCCTCATAAGTTTATTCCCGATGAGATTCGACGGATACAAGAGGGTAAAAAATATGTAGGTGCGTATTCATCCTTTGAGGGATCACCGTTATCCGAAGGAAAGTTTCAATTTGATTTATGGGAGGAGAGACATGGAAAATTCTGGAGTGACTTGATATACGATTGGGATTCTTTGCGAGAGGAGATTATGGAACACGGTGTAAGGAATAGTCTATTGCTTGCTCCGATGCCAACGGCTTCGACTGCTCAGATTCTAGGGAATACGGAATGTTTTGAGCCAATTACGTCAAATATTTATGTAAGGCGTACATTGGCAGGGGAGTTTATTATTTTGAATAAGTATCTCCAGGAAGACCTGAGTTCTTTGGGGATGTGGAATGAGTCGATGAAAAATGAGATTTTACTATACGAGGGAAGTATTCAACCAATCGAGACAATTCCCGGGTATATTCGCGATGTTTATAAGACGGTTTGGGATATTAGTCAAAAGACGATTATTGACATGGCAGCAGACCGAGGTAGATTTATCTGTCAGAGTCAGAGCATGAATTTGTTCCAAAGTGATCCGAAATTTGAAACATTAACGAGTATGTACTTTTATGCATGGAAACAGGGACTCAAGACGGGTTTATATTATCTAAGGACGAAGCCAAAGGGTAAGGCTCAAGCATTTACACTTAAACCTCAACAACAACAAAAAAGTGATGGGTATGAGGTATGTGAGTCTTGTAGTGGTTAATTTGGGATTTTAGGATAGCGACACGAGCTTATACATGTACACGGGGGGTGATATTTGGCTTTTACTCTTTTCTTTCCCACGGGGTTTATGAATAACGAGGAGAATATTTGATATAATGTGGGTATATGACATTTTTTGGGTTTGAATCCATCTTTTCGCATAGCATATGTATACATGACGCGATATGCATTATTTTGAAATTGGGGAAGTAGCATTTACACCTACTTCTGTTATGTGAACTATTTTCATTTTTATTATCTTAATGGACAATTCATTTGAGTTACATAGAAAGTCTCGGATTGAAATATGGAAAAAAAAGGTACATACTGACGAGGCTTTATATTTACAGACAAAGAAGAAGATAGGTGTATATCTCATATCTTTATTAAGTAGATTGTATAGACTTCGTTTGAGATTTAATAGGATGAAGTATATACAAAATGACTTGAATAAGGACTTGTGTACTCACGAGGTATACTCTATATTATGTACATGGTCTGATTTGAAGATTAAGGTAAAGGGGGTTTATGATATGTTTTATTTTGGATACGAGGTAGTATATGTATCAGAAAAGCGTGATTGGATAGATGCATCAGTTGTTCACATAGAGTCTCCTAATAATAATATATACATTAAGGTATTCTCTGTGGAAAAGGACGAGCAGCTTAATGAACTTATAGTGCGTTTTACGGATACACGTTCTTATTATACATTACAAAGAGACGATATGTATGATTATATAGAACTTGAGGATAAAACACGAATCATATTTCCGTTGGATTTTGTTTATATAAAGGACGATGTTATATATGGGACATTTTGTAGTTCATTTTATTATAGGGATGAGGAGAGAGCTCATGTCGGAAGAAAGTATGATAATGTTTCTAGAGGAAGAGTGAATTTCTGGAGATTATTATTTAAAGACGAGCCAAGTTTGGAGAAGATTAACGATGCGTATTATGAAACGGAGAAGTTGTTGAGTGATATAGGAGTTTTACGGAGATGAGTTAAAAGAAATATGATGTACACTTTTGAAGAAGCGATTCTTTTTTTACGGACCCCGGTTTTTCAGTAATTGCAATGCCTTGAATAGATGCAACTGATACGGGGAAAGGTGCAAATATAAAGTTATGGATAGTACCATTTATTTTTGATTGTGTTCCAAAGAAACGCAGTGCTTTTACCGAATTATCGTCGGGTCTTGTTCCTTTAAATACTTTTGTTCCGTAGAGTTTACCATTGATATAGACTTCTACTGTTTTTTTAGTAATAGTAATTGCGAGTTGGAATGGATTACCGATGGGGATGTTTTGTATAGTTACCGTTTCTTTCGTTGCGGGCTGAGAATCAAGTTCGAGACCCGAGTTGATATTTGTAGATGTTGATTTTGAGAGTGGGATGACAATATTCCCGCTTCCATCTTGATTATAAAGACTCCATATTCTATGTTTTGAGTGTGATGATGCGTGAATGTTGGATAGTATATATGTATCTTCACTGGATAGTTGTTTTCTAAGATTCCATTCACCCGAGGATATGTTGTTAGTTGAATATATTTTCTTTCCATCGGTATCGATTGCCCAGATCTTATTTTCATCGGATGAGATGGAGTTGAATGATAACTCGCTATCAGTCTGTGTTGTTTTAATTTGATCAATCTCTTGACATATAGTGGTGTCATCTTCAGTGTCATCTTCAGTAGTTCCGTCTGATGGAGCACAGTAAAAGATTTTATTATTATCCGTATTGATTCCAACTATATTGAGTGATTCGATATCTATATTTTCGCCGTTGTATGTATTTCCAACAAATGATTCGGATTTTCTTGACCATATATTTTGTTTATCGTTGTATCCAAATATGATTCTATCTTCATCCAGCCTATTCGATGTAAATTTGTATAAATCGTCAGTACCAATTACTAAATGGGTTGTTTCGTTTTTCAACCATACTACCTCGTATGCAGGAAGTTCTCCATTGCGTGGTTTATTCAATTGATTTAATTTACATATAACATTTTTATTATTATTCTTTACGAGTAGATAAATTTCATCTTCTTGATCGGGTAAGATGATTGTATCAATTCCCTTTATATAATACGTTGATTGTTCATTTAAATCTGGTCCATCTGTAGTAGAATCTGTAGTAGAATCTGTAGTAGCATCTGTAGAGAGTTTTCTCCAGCATGAGGAACCATCGAGATTTTGTATAAAAATGTGGTTGTTGCTGCTGTTTTCAGATTTATCTTCAGCTATAAGAAAGAGGTAGTCTTTTGTAGAAGCAAGTTGTTTTGCATTTTTGTAAGGTATCTCGCCACAATTTAATTCGGTTCTTACATGTATATATAAGTCGTTTTTTGTATGATCAAATTGGACATTAATAACATCTTCGTCTTTAATTTCACAGCATTGAGACGGTCCGTGGTGAAAGAGTTCCCTGTGTCCCGTTGTAGGTGTTCCGTTCCAATCCTCGATATATAAGTTCATAATATATGTCATTTCATCATCTGTTGGGGGGAGGTCTTCGGACATGGTTTGGAATGTACTGGTAGTTCCGATTGGAGCAAATTCCCACATTCGATACACATTGCTGTGGTTTAGTACACTATCGGCGTTTTTTTTATTATTTGATCTGAACATGTATATAAGAAACCATATCAGAAGAGCGATGACAATAACAAGTGTGATTACTTTCCAGTTATTTTTGACAGCTGACTTTGTTGATTCGAGTGCTTCAGATGGATTTAGTATTACTTCACGAGATTTTTCGGCTACGTTTTGAAAAGCTTCTCGAGTATTTTCTTTTAGAGTAGAAGCTAATTTTGTTCCGATTTTTTTAATACTTTCGGGTGTATCATTTTCCATAATTACAATAAAAAAAATTTTATTTTTTAGTTACTTTAGTTACTTTGGTGTTACTCTAAACTAGTTCAGGCGGACGTTGACGGCGGTGAGGAGAGCGGGCTTGGTGGGGTTGGGAGCGACGTTTAGTTTTACAGGAGCACCGTTTTGGATTTGTTGGAAAGGGGCGTTGACGTTTTTTTGGTGAAAGAAGACATGGTAGGTATTGTCCGATAAATCGGTTTTATCAACAACCCTTTCCGAGTCTTGGTATTTGATCACACCAGTCCTTGTAAGTGGATCAAAGCTTGTCACGGTTCCATCTTGATCTGTGATAGGGAGAAAGTTACGACCATATTCACTAAAGGCAATGTTTGTAGCCATAAGTGTATCGGGGTACTTGGGGTTTTCGCAGAGCTTGAAGGACACTTTACCCGATGGGTATCTCGTTGGAGAGTAAAACTCTGACCTCATACAAAAGATGGTAATACGGGGACCATGTATATCTCCGGGGACTCCATTGAGTATATTCCCATTGTTCGCATCCTTTTCAAGACGAATAAAGCCAAAGCCTTTGTGGAGAAACCATTCGTTGATCCATCCAGAATAGGTATTGTCTTGATTATTCTTTGAGAAAAGGTCCTTCCTTGCACAGTCTTCAAGGGCGAGACGCAACCAGTGTGTGCTCGCCCGTGCAATGAATCCACGGGCGATGGACTGAATAGACGTGACGCGAGAAGCAACAGACATATTTGTGAACGCGAGTTTGTGTGAACGCGAGTGTGGGTGTGTATTGTGTGTATCTGTCTTACTTAAGTGCTATTTTCTTTCATTTTTTAACTAACATGAATTGGGATTTTTTTGGACTTGATTCCGAAACTGCTACGGCTGAGACTTTAAAGAAGGCTTATTATCAGATGGCTATTTTGGTGCATCCTGATAAGAATCCCGGTGTAACAACGGAGGAGATGCAGGTAGTAGTTGATACATATAAGAAGTTATTGGAAGAATTAAGACAAAGAGACTTACAAACCGAGGCTACAGAATGTAAAGATTTAAAGAAACTCAGAGAAGAGCAAGTGAACATTCTTGATTCAGAACTAAGAAGTTTGCCATCTTTTATGGATATTTATTTAGAGACACACGAGGATATGAAAAAATTTAATGAATATTTCCAAAACAAAGATATATTTTGTGATAAAGAGACGTATCCTATAACGTATACCGAGGGATATGAAGTATGTCCATCCGAGTATTCTCGTGGGGACTTTGATATGTCTTATTCTGCGACTATTCCGGTGGAGGAAGCAACGAAAGACTTAAGCTCTTTAAAAAGCCCGGTGGAACGAAATGAGATATCTTGTATTGTAGAATGTTCTGTATTAGATTTGAAGGAGAAACCTAGTACTTTTACACAAGGACCATGTTATGATTATTCAGAGGCTCACGGGGTTCCGAGTTTGTTACATGATAAGATTTCAAAGGAGGTTATTGATAAGTATAATACTAATGGGAATG
>Ga0129324_10002918_pt1 | contig 10266 bp, 9 predicted proteins | sample CPBDNA_7_FD_96879 | JGI IMG/M metagenome (GOLD analysis project Ga0129324, IMG submission 96879) | Freshwater to marine salinity gradient microbial communities from Chesapeake Bay, USA - CPBay_Spr_15_0.2_DNA | ecosystem: Environmental > Aquatic > Marine > Coastal | place: USA: Chesapeake Bay... | reverse complement strand
GTCGTCGATTCTTCTTGCCTGCGAGTTAAATCCTGCAGCGGGAGGTGCGAGCCCGGCTCACGAGGCGTTTAGTTGGCCGCTCGAAAACGATCTTGGGCTGTCGAGCAGTGATCAGGCGGCTGCGGCTGCGTTGGCAGGATTCATCCGCCGACGTCACGATGGCGATCGCTTCAAAGAGCTTATCGTTTTTGGCGGCGTAGTTGAGCCGCTAATCTCAGAGATAGGCCAGAGCATGCCGTACCAGCAGACGTTGCTGGCAAGTCTGTCTGCTATGTTATCCCTAGCGTCCCTAAAGCGCGAAGTGTGGGCCGATCTGCAGCCAGTAATAGCGCGTACAAAAGGTGCGTATAGTTAGAAAGCTGTAACTGACACGCGTGCCGTTTAGAAAGACTAGGAAGTACATTCTCCCAATGCTACCCAACACTCCAGAGAACGAATTTTTCGCCCGAGCGATGAGGTCTAGCGACCTTGATCTCGTCGTTAAAAACGAAGCGGCGGCCTATGTTTCGCCTTGGAGTAAGCGGATATTTGTCGATTGTCTGAGGTCCGGATATCAATGCTGGGTTCTCGCCAGCAAAAATCAGATAGTTGCGCATGGCGTGATGTCCGTCGCTATCGGCGAATGTCACCTCCTCACTCTCTGTGTCGCACCTGAATTTCAAAGGCGTGGGTTGGGTAAGCGGTTATTCAAGCTGCTGCTAGAGAAAGCTGAAAAGCTCGACGCTGAGACCTGCTTTTTGGAAGTCAGGCGCTCGAATAGCGCCGCGATCGCCCTTTACGAATCTCTTGGATTTATGAAGATAGGAGAACGTAGAGGTTACTATCCTGATGGTTTTGGCGAGGACGGAGCTGAGAGGGAAGATGCGGTGGTGATGTCGGCCGCAGTGAGTCGACACAGGAAGAGGCTTGGCTAGACGGGGATTAGACAGTAACTAGCCAGGCACAAATGAAGTAACAGACCATTAGCGGCGAAATTTACTCAGCAAGAAACCGAGTAGCGCGGCAACGCCGAGTATAGCTACCAAGAGTATGACGAGAGCACCGAGTTCTCTTGCCAGCGCGATTAACGGGATGTCTTGCCACATGGAGAGGCCCCATAAACTGCCAGCACCTATCAGGATCCCGCTCAATGCAGCCGCGGTTTTCTTTCGCAATTTTAAAAATGAGAAAATCATAATGCAGGCCTACCCTCAGTATCACTGTAGCTTGCTGTGCACACAGGATAACTGCTGCAGCCCCAAAAAGCCCCGTTCTTCCCTTCTCGTTTAACGAGTAATTGCCCACATTTTTTGCAGCGATGGGCTTGTTTGGGTCTGCCTTCGTGATCGTCGAGGGTGACTTTGCAGCCTTTGTTGTAGCCACTGCAAAACCAATATTCACCCTTTGCTTTATCGGCGCGTACTAGTTTTCGCGTGCACAGGGGGCAGCGGTAATCGGGATTGATATCAGCACTGGGACGGCCATCGACCTCGTTAAGCGTCGTCCTGCATGTTGGGAAATCGCTGCATCCCCAAAAAGGTCCCATGCGACCGTCAATTCTGCGCATCGGCTTTTTGCACGTAGGACAGGGATGAGCCCTCCTAGTAGTCTCTTTGTCTCCTTTTTCTGTCACTGTCTTATCTTCTGGCATCGAATTATCTGCCATTGTTATACTTTCGGATCGTTCACTCAATAAGACTTGCCATGGCGAGCCTACCGCGCGCTCGAGTTACCTTTACAAATCGTCGTTAGCGCCTTAATTAGACGATCGTTTTCCTCTTTGGTGCCAATAGAAATTCGCAGTTTGTCACGCAGCCGTTCCTGGTCGAAGTAACGTACCAATATCCCTTCTTGTTTTAGCGCCGTATAAGCACGAGGCGCGCCTATAGAATCGGGTATTGTGCACAACAAAAAATTGCTTTGGCTGGCCAAACAGGCGAGGCCTAGTACATTGAGTGCGGCGAATACTTCCTCTCTGCTCTGCCTGACTCTGTCCCAAGTGCTTTTCGCGTAGTCTTGGGAGGCGAGGGCGGTGGCGGCGAGTCGCTGGGAAATCGCATCGGTATTGTAGCTATCTCGGGTTTTAAAGAGCATCGGTGCGGCAAGATTTTTAGCCGCGAGGCCGTAGCCAAAACGCAGTCCCGCTAGTGAATACCCTTTGCTCATCGTGCGCAGAATTAGCAAGTTATCGAAGCGGTGCAATAGAGGTACACAATCGTGTTCGAGGGCTGGATCGACAAAGTCGATATAGGCTTCGTCGACGACGAGCAGGCCGTCAAAATTTTCGGCGATCTCGGCGATTACTGCACTCGTTACCAAGCTGCCCGTTGGGGCATGAGGGTTGACGAGAATAAAGACCTTTGCCTTTATCTCACGCAGCTGTTGGATCAGATCGCCGGGGAGTTTCCATTGCGCGTCGAGGTCGATTTCACGAAGCGTCGCATCCTGTATTGCGGCAAGCACAGGATAGAGCGAATATGTCGGTTTAGTCGTCGCCACGACCTCCCCTTCGGCGACGAAGGTAGTAAGCATTAAACGCAGTAATTCGTCTCCACCGTTTGTCGGAATGATATTGTCGAGAGACAGTCCGTGAAGGTCGGCTGCGACTTGCCGAAATTCGTTCGCAACAGGATTTGGGTAACGCCTCAGGCTCGCTACGTCGAAGCTGCGTAGAGCCGCTGCTACCTCTGGGCTAGGTGGGTACGGATTCTCATTGGTGTTGAGCTTAATCGTATTAGGGTCTTGCGGCTGCTCGCCGGGCGCATAGCCCTGCATGGCGGCAATATTAGATCTTTCGAGGGTCATTTTACGCGCTCTGCTACTAATCTGAATCGGAAACTCACGGCTGCAAAGAGTAAGCGATTACAGCTAAAGGTCAATGATTGTTCCTGCGTCGCTACTCGCATGTACTTTCGGCCATTGGCAGGGCTGCCGTAGCCAAGTAGGTATCAATACGGTTGTGCCAGCCTTTGAGCCAGCGCTGTTCCCGTCGTTCGCTAGGCGCGTTGGCTACTCTGCGCGTGAGAGTCTGCTTCGCAGCTGCAGCAAAGCTTTCTAAGGGAGCGTGGCTGTCGTCCATGGCGTTGAGTACCTGCTGAAGCCCCCACCCTTGGCCGGCGTAGCGCTCACCCTCGGAGAGTCCTGTCCCTTTAAAGTGCACGTAGTCGATCAGAGCATAGAGCCCTGCGGGCGAATGACAGTGCGCGAGTCTTTCAACTCGGTATTTTATGCTTTCTCTCTCTGCTTCTGGCGACTGCATGATTATCGCGCTAATGCTGCTCTCTAGTCTCGCGATAATAAACCGGGCCTGCTCACGCTGGGTTGTCGCTAGGAGCGTCCTCAGCTCTTCCATACGATCGCTATTGATATTCGCGTAAAAGTCAGCGCGGGATTGCCATGGAGAGTCAATTTCTGAATAGGCGGGTTGTCGCTTTCCATTTTGTGAGAAATTTCCTGCACGAATATCTTGGTTGTGCCGGTCGCTAACTGTGCCGAGGCCGTTTGTAGCAGGCCCCATTGGTTGCTCCGTAGAAATCCCGGGCAGATGACTAGGTTGTAGCCAGCTCGGAAGCGTGACGCCGGTCTCATGGAGATGAGCTAGCAGGTCGGGGAAAGTTTCAGTAAAAATTTCGTCTTGATTCTGTTTATACCAAATGAAATGGCCTATACCGAGGGAGGGGAAGTCTTCGCCTTCGTTCCAGCTAGTCAGGCATGCGCGCTTGGAGGCGCATTCGTTGGCGAAAATCCTCTCGCCCAGCCAATGCGCCTGCGAGGCGGTAAGTTTGGGTAGGAAGATTTGTGCACTGGCTTGCCCGAAAGCAATTTGGCTAAGCAGCATTAGACAAGCTGCAAGCACAAAATTATTGGAGCTTTTTATGCGGCTTCTTTTAATTTGAGGCAAACGGGTAATTTGAGGCATTCGGGAAATCCTCGCCAATGCAATCGACAGCGACGCTTGGCAGTATAGCGCGCCTTGCCGGCAGAGGGCAGGGTGGTTTTGTTCGACTTAAGGAGTGCTAGCTTGTTGCAGCGCGAAAGAGCAGACAAACGGCTTTCGGATCATGCGTTTTTAGCGGAGCTGAAAACGATCTACAAAGTGATTCGACAATTTGAAAGAATCGATCCCGCTTTAGATTCGGTTGGTGACGCGCTGAGAAAATTGTTAGGCGCGCGCGTACTTATTGTTTATCTCTGTGTCGAGAATGATCGCAAGCTCAATGCGACTTATTGCGGAGTAGACCTTGAAGACAGCATCGGTGATGAGAGTCATGTTTTAAGAACTGCGACATCGCTCGCCGACCATGTAGCTTTAACCCAACGTGCGGTATTGCTTCCCGACACCAATGATACTGAAGAGCTTTGCAGTATTCACCCGGAGCTTCGTTTCGATGGGCAGTTGTGTGCTACACAAGGTTGGCCTGTTAGCTCGGCTATCGCCTTGCCGATTAAAGGCGTAATGCTGCTGGGTGTTTTGCAGTTGTTTCGTTTCGACGAGGATGCGCCATTCGACGGAATCGATCTCAAAAGAGCGGCGCTGATTAGCCAAATGCTTGCCCGCGAGTTTAACGATGAGCAGCAAAAAGAAACGGGTCCATTCGGCCAGTTAGTCGAAGAGGGAAGTCTTAGCAAGCAAGACCTTATGGAAGCCACGGCGTATGCGCGGCAGCATGGTGCATCTACAGCAAAGGTGTTAATGGATAATTATGGCCTTTCGGTTGCGAGGATTGGTCAATTGCTGGAGAGGTATTATCGCGTTCCTTTTGTGGTCTATGACCCCAAGCTAACGCTGCCCTCTTCTTTGCTAAGCAACATAAGCAGAAGCTATTTACGCAAGAACCTCTGGCTGCCCATCGGTAGACATAAAAGCACTGTGGTGATTCTTATCGACGATCCTTTAGATCACCAGCGGGTAAGAGAGATTCACAGCTTTCTTAATGTTCAGCACTGCACGTTAAAAGTTGGCTTGCCTGAACATATTCTGCTCTTCCTAAGCGATGACTCGACTACCGATGCCGACACGGGCTTCGAGGACCTGTTCTCAGTTCTCGCGTCTCAGCGAAGGGCTGTGCAGCCAGAGAGTGAAGCCGAAGACGACTATGGGGCCGAAGCCTCGGGCATGATTCAGCTTATTAATAGGATAATCGCCGAAGCCGACAGACTTGGCGCGTCCGATATTCATATCGAGCCCAGCAGGGAAGGAGAATCCGGGACTGTACGGATTCGTGTCGATGGTCTTTGCCGCCGCCTGTTAGAGATCCCAGAGGAGCACTGTTCGGCCGCGATTGCCCGCGTCAAAGTGATATCGCGCTTAAATATTGCTGAAAGACGGCTTCCTCAAGATGGCAAATGCAAATTAAAACTTGCCGGTCGCACTGTAGAGATGCGTGTTGCGACGCTGCCTACGGTCTATGGCGAGAGCGTGGTTATGCGGTTATTGACACCGGGGACGCCCATGCAGCTTGAGAACTTGAGTTTGAGTCTTGCGAATCAGCGCGCAATCATGAAAATTGCGACGCAGCCTCACGGGCTTTTCTTAGTGGTTGGTCCAACAGGCTCTGGTAAAACGACAACATTGCATGCAGTGCTGAGCAAGCTCAATGTTCCTGAAAGGAAAATTTGGACTGCTGAGGACCCTGTAGAGATAACGCAAGACGGTCTGCAGCAAGTGCAAGTGCAATCTAACATTAATTTTACGTTCGCCATGGCTATGCGGGCATTTCTCAGAGCAGATCCTGACGTCATCTTGATCGGTGAAATGAGAGATAGGGAAACGGCCAATATTGGTATTGAAGCCTCGCTTACTGGGCATCTCGTTCTGTCGACTCTGCACACTAATTCGGCGGCGGAAACCATTACACGGCTATTGGATCTCGGTCTCGACCCGATCAATTTCTCCGATGCGCTGCTCGGTGTTTTGGCTCAGCGGCTTATACGAACTCTGTGCTCAAAGTGTAAGCAGCCTTATGAACCAGACGAGGAGGAAAAGCAGCGATTGCGCCACTTTTATGGCGAGAAAGCGTTTGTTGAGCAGGGTCTTGACGTCAAGGAGTGGAAACTTTGCAGAGCTGTTGGTTGCACTGAATGCGGCAGTACAGGGTACAAGGGGAGGCTGGCGATTCATGAAATGCTGATTTGTGGAAGTCGGCTGCGGAACCTAATCAACAGGCGCGCAGGTCTCGATGAGCTACGCGATCAAGCGGTTAAAGAGGGCATGCGAACCATGCGCCAAGATGGAATAGAAAAAATAGTGTCTGGGTACAGTGACTACAGCCAGCTTATCCAGGTAGTTGGCGTTGGGTTGGGTTAAATGAGCGGCGGCAACGCTAGCGTGACAGGGCGCCCGAGAGTACCGAAAACTCTGTCACAAGCAATTCATTGTCGCTGAGCACGTAGTCTACACTGATTTGCGCAGGGCCTGTTTCGAACGTAACGCGCGCCTCATAACTTGCGCGAGTATTTCCGCCTCCGAGGTTTAATAAAGGACGGGTTATCGTGCTGCTTAGGGCATCGATGCTTGCCAATTTGCCTAATCTAAGGCGTAGCGAGTAAATCGTTCTCGGCCACTCGAGTTCGCTCGTGGTGATAAATAGATCAGGATGCGCAAAGAGCAGAAGGCTCGACGTCTTGTCGGCCGCGAATACGTCCTGAATGAGGTTTAGCGTTCGCGCATCAGCCTCCTTACTCACCGACCAACGGGAAAAAATAGCGTTTAGGAAAACCGCGAGAATGGCTGCTAGCGCGGCTAGCGCAACGAGACGCAGCGCGAGAGAATTTTTGTAAGAGTAAAATAGGGGTGTCATAGCCGTGGTGCCAATGGCGAGGTTGGCAGGCATTGTCGCACAGACGGTTTTAGGATTGCAGCGTGAATACGACAAGCATGCCGGAACGAACGGTTTCTATTTTCGGAAAAAACCATAAAAATCAATGAGTAGCGACTTAGTTGTTTGTCGAAGGCGCGTTAACCTCGTAATTTTATGCACATGCGCTACATTTGCGTCACAAAACACTGTTTTTTTCGGTGTTTAGTTGAATAGTCGGTAAATTTTTTACTTAACTCATTGATTTTAATGAAATTTATAAGATGGTTAAAAATTAATCAATTTAAGCAAAAAAGCGCGTATTTAGCGCCTTTTGAGCGCTTTTTTCATTTTACCCCCAGAGTTATCCACAGTTTCTGTGGAAAAAGCGGTTGCTTTTGCATATTCTGAAAATATACTTAAAAACATGAAGTTAAGGCAAGAATGTCTAGAATCAGTTAGGTCTTGACGCTAACTTTCTCTTTTAGGCTTTCTCTATTGCATGCTATCGATCGATATATACCCCTAGGCATTTGTGATATCTTAGCGTCAGTTTTTGGCGATCGCTGCACACGTGCACATTGACTCACTGGTCACTTTTTCTCGCCATCCGTTTCTAGGCAGACTCGCAAGGCACCTTCGTTTTATGATCGAACTCAACGCCGAAATTCCGTTTCTTTGGAGGCTAAGTCCCGAGAGTAGTGAAGGCTACTGCTCTGTCTCTCTCGTGGTGCCTCGACCGCCAGAGAACGAAGTGCCAGACCTCACTATCGAAACCACGATACTGAGTTTGGCATCGGACAGTTTGCGCTCTGAGCAAGAAGAGACGCTCGAATGGAACGAAGAAGACATTAGCCTCTTCCTGCGCCTGCTCAGCCAGAAAAAGCCAAAAGCAGAACTCGAATCGGTCCCGCCAGAGGGGCGAACTTTGCGGGTTGATCTCTCGGACCCCGACGTCATCGAAATTATTAATATTGTTGCAGCGGCGGGTTTTGGCGTGGCATTCACCTCTACTGGCCTGCTCAGATCGCCATCCGCGCTCTTGCCGGCTTATCGATTTGATATCGGATCAAAAGCCTCGCTCAATACGATAGTCGGCTTTAAGCAAGCGATTGTTGTCGATGTTGATGATGACGACGTGGTGTGTGTCTTGACAGAGGAAATTGATGTACAGGCCATAGATTCAGCCGCAGAGGAGTATGACAAACTCCTGCCGAACGATTTGCTCCTCGTTCAGCGGGCCGACATTCTTCACGCTGATTATTCGGAATCTCGAGAGATTCCTAGCGCAGCGGTGCTGCACTAGATTTTACCCGAGGTTACGCCCGTTGATTAAAGCGTCGGCCAACGAGCGCGGCGGTGATATTCACTTTCTGAATATCAATGGCACCGCCCGCAATCCCCCATCCCCAAGAATCTCGGAGCTTTTGCTCCAACGGGAACTCCTTTGAATAGCCATAGCCTCCCATGAGCTGCATCGCTTTGCCGGTAACCTCGCGAGCGGTTTCGTTGGCGAAGCATTTCGCGACGGAACTCTCTGCAATTGATGGCAGTCCGCTTTCGGCATTGATAACGGCGCGATAGAGCAGCAGTCTCGCCGCTTCGAGTTTCATCTTCATTTCGGCGATCTGAATTTGTACGCCCTGAAAATCAACGAGTGGCTTGCCGAACTGCCGGCGCTCTTGAACATACGCCAACACATAATCGAACGCTGACTGTGCGGTTGCAAGTGACATCGTTGTATTACCGCAGCGTTCTAGGTCGAAGGCATCCATTAGCTTGCCGAAGCCGCCTGCAGGCACGAGGATATCTGCTTCGCTGACTTCGACATCGTCGAAATACATGTCCGCGCTGTACACGCCGCGAAAGCCCATGTGGTGATCGCGTTTGCCAAAGGTAAAGCCCGCACTGCCTTTTTCGACGAGCACTGCGCCGATAGCTTTGGCGCCGGGGCTATCGTCCATGCGGCAGTAAACAACATAGGCTTCTGAGTGGCCAGCTCCTGAGCTCCAGCGTTTGTTTCCGCTCAGCAGTAGCTTGTCGCCTTCTCGGCGTACCTGCGTCTTTAGGTCGGTTAGCGCCGAACCCGCATCGGGCTCTGACATTGAGACCGCGACAACCATTTCGCCAGCGCAGACTTTCGGCAATACTCGCTGCTTCATCGCGTCGCTACCGAAGTGCGCGATGGCGAGTGTCGGGCCAAAACAGGATTCGAAAATAGGGAATGCCACGGCGATGGAAATCTTGGCGATTTCCTCAAGGACTAACATCGCATCGAAATGCGACTGGCCACCGCCACCGTATTCGCTCGGTAAGTTGACGCCAAGGTAGCCGAGTTCACCAAAGCGTTTTCGAAGCTCGAGGCTCGGCGGTTCATCATTGAGCTCTATTTCGCGAGCAAGCTCGGGGAGCTCGCGCTGCGCAAACTGCCGAACTGATTCTTGGAGCGCGCGTTGTTCCTCGTTCAGGGTGAAATCCATGTTGTTACCTGTGTAACCGGTTTTGGGTTGAAATCGTTAAACCCGAGTGTAGGTGAACTCACGCGAGGATTGTAGTCAGTAATTTGATACCATGCGTCCCTCACGCGGGTCAGTGCCTTTTCAAGCCTAGTTCCCGCAGCTTCTCTGATTAAGAAATAGTCGCACTTAGGATTCATCAGGTATGGGTGTTAGCAACTTAGCCAACGAAATTAATAAACGGCGGACTTTTGCCATCATCTCGCACCCCGATGCAGGTAAAACCACAATCACCGAGAAACTTATCCTTCTCGGTAATCTCATCCAGGTTGCAGGGTCGGTTAAGGGAAAGAAGACCGAGAAGCATGCGACCTCCGATTGGATGGCGATGGAGCAGCAGCGCGGCATTTCGGTAACCTCCTCTGTTATGCAGTTTCCCTACAAAGACCGTATCGTTAATCTCCTCGACACGCCCGGCCACGAGGACTTCTCGGAGGACACCTACCGAGTCTTAACCGCGGTTGATTCGGCGTTAATGATCGTCGATGGCGCAAAGGGTGTTGAAGAGAGAACAATCAAGCTCATGGAAGTTTGTAGGCTTCGCGACACTCCTATATTCACCTTCGTGAACAAACTCGACCGCGATATTCGCGAGGCGATCGACGTGCTCGATGAGATTGAGACAGTGTTACAAATTAAGTGTGCGCCGATTAACTGGCCCCTCGGTATGGGTAAACAATTTAAGGGCGTTTACAACCTGTATAAAGACACTATCCACGTATACAGACACGGGCAGGGCAGTCAGCTGCACGAAGTTGAAGTGATCGAAGGCATAGACAGCGACGCAGCGAAAACGCTTCTAGGTAGTTACCGAGACGATTTCCGCGACGAAATTGAGCTGGTGCGCGGCGCGAGCAACGACTTCGATCTGGACGCCTATTTGCGTGGCGAGTTGACGCCAGTTTATTTCGGCACTGCTCTGGGTAATTTCGGTGTTAAAGAAATGCTCGATGACTTCGTTGAGTATGCTCCTG
>Ga0129324_10002916_pt1 | contig 10274 bp, 6 predicted proteins | sample CPBDNA_7_FD_96879 | JGI IMG/M metagenome (GOLD analysis project Ga0129324, IMG submission 96879) | Freshwater to marine salinity gradient microbial communities from Chesapeake Bay, USA - CPBay_Spr_15_0.2_DNA | ecosystem: Environmental > Aquatic > Marine > Coastal | place: USA: Chesapeake Bay... | reverse complement strand
CGGAACCAGGATTGAGAATAATATAATATTCGCCATTGGTCAACTTAGTGCTACTAGGAGACATTCTGGCATTAGACGTTAATACTTTAAGCCGATAAGAGGGGGTATTGTTATTGTCTAATTTTACATCTACTTGACAATAAATATTTACAACAATCTCATTTCCCTCGTCCACGCACAAACATTCTGTTTGTTTAATTAAAACCACCTTATTAAAAACATACGTAAACGTATTCCCATTACTATTCGGCATATTCACATAACTCGCTTGATTTATGACCTGTGAAAGAATGGTTACACTAATTGCAGACGGAATAAAATCTTTAACATAATAGTTCTGCACAGCGTAATTGATTAATAACTTGGTCTTACTTGTGTCTATATAATTATTAGCTGCACTATACGTGGTATTTTGTGGGGTTTCAAAATACCCTGGGAATTCTGTAGGAGTGTATGGAAATGTCGTGTCGGCAATCGGGATAGACGCAATCGCATCCGGTAGAGTGTAATTCGTCTGCAATTGACTAAATAATGTTGTGGTAAATTCGGTTCGGTAAGCCAGAAAATCATCCGGAGTGAGACCGAGGGTTTCTAAAGTAGAGAAATACGTGCCTAGCATCTCAACCGTCAAAGTATTGGGTAAAGTAGATGGTAAATTGGTAGCAACCTGAGTAGAAAATAAATAGGTGGATAACTCTTCTGAATCAGTGTAATAAGTAAATTTGGTGGTGGCAACAACATCATTTACCGATAAATTTACCTCTGTAACTGAACCGGTTACTGCGGGTACGGTGACGGCGGGTACGGTGACGGTTAGTTGAGTACCAGCCGTATTAGCAGACACACCCGTCCCTGCGTTTTCCCCAAACATCACGGTCATCGCACTCGTTAAATTGGTACCAGTTATTGTCACGGTAGTCTCACCGCTAGCGAGACCATACAGCGGGGTGTAACTGTTTATTGTCAGTGGGGGCGTAGGCGTAGGCGTAGGCGTAGGCGTAGGCGTAGGCGTAGGCGTAGGCGTAGGCGTAGGCGTAGGCGTAGGGGTCACTGTAAATGGCACGGCGTATTTTGAATATGATAAAGATTTACCTGATTCTTCTGAATCATACATTACATAAAAGAAATAATCCCCTGCAGAGGTGGGTAAAGTAACCGTGGCTTGTGAATTTTCAATTTCCCACTCAGTTCCGACAGGGACACCACTGGTATTTACGACTAGTATCTTTGGCGATGAGCTATATGGGTTTAAATTTACGATTTCCATAGTTTTGGTCGTTCCTGCACTAAAAATATTATTGGAAACGATGATACCGTCAAATATCAAATCGGTATACGGAATGTATGGATCAGGTGGTGTAACAGGTAATACTTGATCATTAAATGCGACGGGTAACATATTGTCTAAAACTGTTATATTTATGGTATAAATATAATCAGTACCATTATTACTCTCAGCGATGACATAGTCTGTTGCAAGCGAAGTAACAGTGGGCGTACCAGTTATATCACCAGTGTTTTCATCTAAAGATAAACCGTTAGGAAGAGGCGGGGATGAAGTAAATGTATTGCCATTTAAAACCGTAGGTTGAGCCGTTAATGTATAGATGGGACTCCCTAGGTTAAATGTATAAGTGTTAACATTTGCTGAAATTGGCATATAACCATTAAAAGTACCCATTATACTATATGTTTTTATAAAAATATTATGAAAACATATTTTGCTAAATATTATGAAAACATATTTTGCTAAATATTAAAATACGTGTTTTAATACTTCTTTTATATCTTCCACAGGCAAAAACGTAATTTCTTGAAAGAATGATTTATCGCCATATTTTTTCTCTAATTTCTCTAAATCTTTCAGATTTTCTTTCGGAAAAAGGAAAGTTTTCACTCCTGCTTTGATGCCCCCGAGAATTTTTAAATCTAACCCCCCAATCGCTGTGACTCTACCACTCAAACAGATTTCCCCGGTGATAGCTAAATCGTGTTTAATCTGTTTTTGTGTAAATAAACTATACATCACCACCGTAATCGCCGTCCCTGCCGAAGGCCCATCTTTGGGTGTCGCTCCTTCCGGAACGTGAATATGTATACCTTGTTTGACGTCTAAAGCTTTCTGTTCTGTATCTGTTAATAAAGACCAAGCCAATGTTTTTGCCACACTCATACTTTCTTTCATTACATCCCCCTGCATACCTGTGAGGCGTAAATCCAAGAAGGTGCTGGCCGGATAATAATTCGCTTCAATAGGTAGGACACCGCCTTTCCCAAGGGCGTTTGCCCATAAGCCGTTAATACATCCCACAATACTTACGGGGTGAACTTTGGCAATCTTCACTTCATCCCGGTCTTTCAGATACTTGTCCACAATGGCTTGTTTTGTGATTTTAATGGGTAAGGTTTTTATGACTACTTCGCTTGCACCCACTTCGCTTGCACCCACTTCGCTTGCAAGTAGTTCTAAATTGATTTCCCCCACAATATCAAACAAAAGCTCTTTCAATTTTCGCACCCCTGATTCCGCAGTATATTCTTCAATAATAAATTCAATCTCAGCAGCCTCCATCACAAGCACATCCGTCAAACCCATTTTCTTATAAATATCTGGCAAGAGGAATTCTTGCGCAATGACCACTTTCTCCGCCAAAGAGAGATTATCAAATTTAATGCGGTGGATGCGGTCCAATAAAATCTTGTCAATAAGTTGAGCATCATTATAGGAAAAGACAAAGAGAATATTGGACACATCAATATCAATCCCACTAAAGTATTTGTCTTGGAAAGTATCATTCTGACTGGGGTCCACTAAATGCGTTAAAATGCTGATGATTTCCTTTCCGTGCTCAGTTTTACTGACTTTATCTAATTCATCTATAAAGATAACAGGATTCATGCATTTTTTCTCCATCAATATATCTACAACTTTACCCCAGGTGGACCCCACATAGGTATAGTTGTGTCCTTCTAAAGTACTACCGTTGGCCGAACCACCGATTGCAATGAATGAGAAGGGACGGGACTGGCCATCGGCATCTTTCAAACAATCGGCAATACCCTTCTTGGCAAGCGACGTTTTACCGACCCCCGGTGGCCCTTCAAACCCGAAACAATACCCTTTATTTTCCCCATTAATCCATTGCCCGATAATCCGTTCCAATTGCCGTTTGGCCGTGGCATGTCCGTACACCGCGGAATCTAGCGTTTGTTTTACCTGGACTAAAGAACGATGCCGTTCCGCGCATTTGGCTTCAATTATTTGAATACCGAGTGTCACCTTTTCAAAAGTAGTGAGGTGTTGGTGCAACTCTTCGCTGAGGGTGGCAAAGAAATGTGTAAAGAGAGAAAGACCTTCTGGTCCCGTAAATAAATTATTGTCGGTATTGACTGGTAATAGAGTCTTACCCAATTGCAAAATATCTACACGTAGCTCAGGGTTTTTTTTATTTAGTGTGCTAATTTTCTTGATTTTAGTTTCATGTTGAGTCTTCGCGTGAACATTTATGTTCTTAATAAGTTCTAATAAAATTTTTCGGCTTGCAGTATTGATTATAACTTCAAAACAAGCATATAAATCTTGATATAAAGTTGCAATTCCCTGCGTTTTCAGAATATGCATATTCTGGTGAACTTCAAAACTATTATATGTCTGTTTTTTTGGAAAAATACTTACATTTTGCATAAGTGTCGTAAATAACTGGATACATTCTGAATTTATTCGTAATATAGGTTCTACTTTCATTATTTTAAATGGTATCTTCAATAATCCCTCCAAAAAATACCGTGGTTTAGACCCTGAATCATCACCTTTTGCTTTGATTTCTTTTAGTTTTATCATGGCTTTTTCTTTAACCGTGTCTGGAGTTTTTAATAAACAAATACGTTGTTCTAATGGGATATTATTCAAGTCCGTATTGGAAAGCGTTTTCGTATAATTGACGGTTTCTTTCATCGCATTGTGAAATAATTGTTTTACCTTTAAGGGGAAACTGTCAAACAGCAGGGTTTGGTCTATGGTGTCAATATTCCCATTCAAATCATTAGATAATAAATCGTATAATAAATAGGCGAGATACTGAGCCTCTTGATCGGCTGTATTTATGAGGAGGTGCATTAAATAAACCCGCTTATGATATAAATCTTGGTATATGAACTCTTCTACGACTTGGCCAATAGACTTCTCACTAATTCTACTAATATTGTTGGTGAATGATATATAATTATTATGAATGTCTTGTTCACTATAGGTTAATAAATCTTTTAAAGTCAGGCAACTTTTATAAGTCTGAAAGAGAGGTGTTTGTAAATAGTCATACCATTGGGCAAGACCGCTGGCACTTACCGATGTGGCTGATTCGCCTGCCCATGTGGCTGATTCGCCTGCCCCCGCGTTTGTCTGCAAATTATTTATCTTCAATGTAATATAGTCATTTTTAACTATTTCTAAATGAATGTCATCAATTAAACATGTAATCAGAAAAATTTTGTCATGGTCACGAACAACCACTTTCAAGCAATGCACTTGGAAATTAAAGGCTTTATGGAGAAGGATAGTGTTTGTATTTGCGCTTGAACCTTTTTCACTTGTGTTTGAACCTTTTTCACTTGTGTTTGAACATTTTTCACTTGCATTTGACCCTGTTTCGCGTGCAAACTGTATGCAGTCCAAGTGTTTATATTCGCTATATGACAATTCTTCAAACGAAAGAGGGTGAGCAAACTGGTTTAAAAGAATATATTTATTATATACGTTTGTCATACTCAAATTCGTTTTTTGTTCATCTAATAGTAAATAGAATAACTCTTCCAAATTATAAGTACCACATATTTTAATCGTAGCCAGTAACTCACGAGCGAGTTCCGCTACAGCGGTGGCACAAGAGGCTTCATCTACATTTGCATGGTTTTCTAACAATTCCAATACATTCTTCAAATTGGTGGCGATGGTTTGTAAAGTTAACATACAATTGAGTACCTCTCTAGTATCAAGGAAATGGAGCAATTTATAGTAATGAGTGCCGGTAGAAGTGTTCTTTACAATGTCTAATAAATTATGTATATACTCTATTGTATTTTCCATAATATGTATATTTGACATTGTTTTGTTTTGTTTATTATATATAAACACATTTTTTTAAAAACTTTGATTTTATACCTTTGCATATTTGAAACGCCTACTTATTTGCCAAAAAGTGTATAAAGAAATCTACATATATATCTCTAGTATGGGTATTCCAAGTTATTTTGCACATTTTGTGCGGGAGCATAGAGCGATTATTAAACCTGTCAATAGGTTGCCCACCTCTTTGAATAATTTATATTTGGATTGTAACGGCTTTATTTATGAAGGTGTCGTCAATTTTACCTCAGAAGAATTGTTAATTAACTATGTGTGTGACAAACTTATATACTATATAAATTTGTTAAAACCGAATAAGACAGTCTTTATTGCATTTGATGGGGTGGCTCCTGTGGCAAAATTGGACCAACAACGAAAAAGGCGTTATTTATCGTGGTTTCAAAGTAAACTGGTGACGGATTTTGCTAATCCTAAGATGACGGATTTTGCTAATCCTAAGATGACGGATTTTGCTAATCCTAAGATGACGGATTTTGCTAATCCTAAGATGACGGATTTTGCTAATCCTATAGAAGAAAAGACACAATGGAATACCGCAGCCATTACACCAGGAACAGCATTTATGTCCGCCTTGGCCGTGACGATTAAAAACCGGTTTAACAATCCCAAAGAGTTTGGACTAGAACAGTTTATGATTTCATGCGCTGACGAAGTAGGGGAAGGCGAACATAAAATTTACGAGCATATCCGAGAGAAATCCCAGTATCATAAGAAGACTACTACTGTGATTTATGGTCTAGATGCGGATTTAATCATGCTGACACTGAATCATTTACACATTAGTGACCAGCTATATTTGTTTCGTGAAACACCGGAATTTATCAAGAGTATTGACAGTACATTAAATCCCAATGAATTATATTTATTGGATATTCCAGCATTTGGCAAATACATTAAGGAGGATTTTCAAAGTACCGAAGGCACGGAGGAGGGTGTTAACGCTATCAGTGACTATATTTTCCTCTTCTTCCTCCTCGGAAATGATTTTTTACCCCATTTTCCAGCTCTCAATATTCGCACCAATGGGATTGATAATTTAATTAATGCATATAAAGCCACTATTAGTCTCAAAAATCTGTCGTTAATTCATGATGGTAATATTGTGTGGAAACACGTGCGACTACTTATAGCTCACCTGGGTCAGCTGGAACTCGGTATTATAAAACAAGAATATGTCCAAAAAGAAAAGCAAAAAGGTTATAAAAAAAAATATAATAATAACGGCAGCACTCCCAAAAAAGCCTTTGAGGATAAACTCATTAATCTGCCCTCTACTGACCGGGCGATAGAACTCTATATTAATCCCAAAGAACCCGGGTGGGAAGCACGGTATTACCATAGTCTTTTTGATATTAAGTTGGTGGATGACAGTGAGGGTGAACGAGTAAAAGACATTTGCATTAATTACCTTGAAGGCTTAGAATGGACATTTAAATATTACAAGACGGGGTGCGTGGACTGGCGATGGACCTATAAATATCATTATCCCCCCCTGCTGGTGGATCTCATTCGGTATATTCCTTATTTTGACACGGCATTTCTAGGCACAGAACGCTTGCAACATACAGCCGTGAACCCACTTGTCCAGCTCAGCTATGTGTTACCGAAACAAAACTTATATTTGCTCCCGAATGGGCTAGGTGAGATGTTGCTGAAAGAAAAGTCCGAATGGTATACGGATAAATGCGAGTTTTTGTGGGCTTTTTGTAGGTACTTTTGGGAGGGCCATGTAAAATTACCGGAAATAGATATTGAGGTATTGGAAAAAATAATTTTTAACACCGATGAAGATTTACAATTTTCAAGTGCGTGGTAACGGTGCAAAAATATGGTAATAGTGACAATTTTTGCAAGATTTTTATTTCATATACAGTTTTGCAACAGGATTTTGAGGATGAAGTGTTTCGCATTTCATATTATTTACGGTTATTAAAGAATAATCATCTAACAGGACATTGTATAATATTTCACCTGAATAGTTGATTTTTTTAACTTTATCAGATAAATCAAGAAAACGAAAGGCAGGTACTAACTTTCCATCATATAATATTTTATGTTCTTTACTCATTGTTGTGGGTTTATTCGGTATATTATATCCAATTGAATTTGCCTGAAAATGAATAAGATATGTATCGTGTGTTGTAGTTTGTGTAATATGTTTTATAGTTTGTCCTTTAATTGTGTACTTTTGGCAAAAGTGCAATGGCAAAACCTCTATTATAACGTACACATCCTAAATCAGTGTTAATTTTTTGCGGCATTTTTGTCAAAAGTGCGTTTAAAAAACTTCTCAACAGACACAATATCCCCTCCTTCAACCGAGTCATCGGGGATATACCAGTGGTCTCTCTGTTTAGAGCAATCAAATGCAAGTATGACCGGCACCCCCCGCACCATTTTCTTACTCTTAAAGGCCACATATAAATCAATACTTTCATCAATATCAATATCCGCATAAATAATACGCTCTGGAGCCGTCGTAATCCAAGCATCGCAAGTAGGTTTAATCACTTTACATGGTTTACACCACGTGGCGCCGAATTTTATTACCACAATTTTCCCTCGGGCGTTCTGCTGCAAGTGTTGTAAATCCGCAGGGGTCAGCGCAGTGATGATTTGTCTGTCTTTCTGCATTGATTGTGACATCGTATATGTATTATACTATAAAAGCAGTGTCTAAGCCTTTATAGTATAAATAAAATAAAATAATTATAAAGTTTACCAAGTGTAAATCAAGTAAGGGACACAATATACCGCGACAATAAATGTCACTGTATTCACACTCGGACTTTTATTCGCTAAATAATTTGAAATGAGGCATGTAGAAATTATCATCGCACTATCCGACAAGATGGCTTTAGCACCCACTTCCTTGGAGTACGCTTTAAATGTATCTACCATCCTATTCGCTCCTCGGGGCATCGCCGTAATGATACCATTAAAAAATACATCATGGATTAGCTGTATGCCTACTGCGAGCAGTGTGAATTTTAAAAGAGAGAATGGTGTTGTCTTGCCAAAAATATAGGGATAGGCTAAACGCGTTAAAAGTATTCCAATGACGATAATTAGAACGTCCGCAATAACCGCACTTAAATTATATGTTTTATACCAGTCTACAAGAACTTTGGACTTGATGCTGCCCTGGATGAGGAGGATAATAACAAATATATCAGTAATAAGGGCCGCGTTGACAATAGAGAGATAGTTGGAGGTATTAAGAACGGACATTTGTTTATATATACACTTTTAAAAAAAGTGTGGCAAAAAAACACTTTTTAAAAAAGTGTGGCAAAAAAACACTTTTTTAAAAAGTGCAAGTACAAGTCTAATAGATATGGCAAAAAAATAACACTGATTCAGGATGCGTACGCTGTATAATTTATAATAGAGGTTTTGCCACACTTTTGCCAAAAGTGTATAGAGGTTTTGCCACACTTTTGCCAAAAGTGTATAGAGGTTTTGCCACACTTTTGCCAAAAGTGTAAAAGTGCGTTTTGCCACACTTTTTAAAAAAGTGTAAAAGTGTTATATGGACCCAGACTTAGATTTAAATTTAGACAATTATGATTTACCGGATTTATTGGCTCTCTTTAAACTGGACTATGATTTTGACGCAGATGATTTGAAGCGAGTGAAGAAAACGGTCTTACAAACGCATCCAGATAAAGCCCCCGACCTGGGGAAAGAATATTTTTTGTTCTTTAGCGAATCGTACAAAATGCTCTATGCGGTCTATCAATTTAGATATAAGAGTATCCAAACGAATATTTCACACGCGAACACCGTGTATTACGCTGAAAAAGACGAAGAACATGATTTACTCTTAAAACAATTGCGCAGCAAGTCAAACTTTAATAAAATATTTAACGAACTCTTTGAACAATACCGGATGCAAGACGCGGATGCCGAGGGTGGTTACGGTGACTGGTTAAAGTCAGAAGAAGATATAGATACGCGTAGCACGACGTTAGTTGGCATGAATGAATCTTTTCAAAATAAGAAGAAAGAAGTCCAAGCTTTAGTGAAAATGGAAGATATAGTAGAATATGGTGGTGGTAGTAGCACACATAGTAGTAGTCAATACGATTTATTGCGAGACAAACCCGAATACTATTCCTCGGCTCTTTTTAGCCCACTAGGCTACGAAGATTTGAAAAAGGCCCATGTGGAAAGTGTCATCCCCGTCACCCAAGAGGATTATTTACGGCGACCCCAGTACCGGAATGTAGACGAATTTCAACGGAGTAGTGCGTACCAAGACACGACACCGATGGCAGTAGAACAAGCCCGGGTCTATTTAGCCCAAAAACAGTATGGTGAAAGTAAAAATGACGTAAATCGGGCGTTTACTTTGGCGAAACAGGATGAAGAAGCCCGGAAAAAAAAAGAAGAGTTGATGCGTAAATTTAAGAAATTAACTTTTTAATATATATTTTTTCACTTAATTTATAATGAGCATTGGGATTTGTACTTGACGCTATAGAAAACAGCAGCGCACCATATCCTATGCATGAACATTTTACAAAGTGTATATATATATTTATATATATATTTATATATATATATAATGGCCTCCGTAAAATCCCATTTAACAGATACTAATTTTTTTGGCACTATTAACCTTTGGTTTGAACAATGTACTTTTGATAACACCACCACCACTCTTACAGAAAATACTCAGGATATCGTGTATACAACCTATGGACCCATTGCGAATTGGGACACAAGTCAGGTAACCAATATGAGTGAAGCGTTTTACCTAAATAACTCAACTTATTCTGATACTACTAAAGGGTTAATACCATATTTTAATCAAAATATCAGCTCGTGGATCACCAGTTCAGTGACAGATATGAGTAAAATGTTTAGTGGTAGTGGTAGTGGTGCCTCTAAATTTAATCAAGATATCAGCTCGTGGATCACCAGTGCCGTGACAAATATGTCTGGAATGTTTAATGCTACCTCTGCATTTAATCAAGATATAAGCTCGTGGAACACCAGTTTAGTGACAAATATGAGTTATATGTTTTCTTACGCCGTCGTATTTAATAAACCTTTAGCAACTCAAGTCAATCAATGGAACACCAGTTCAGTGACAGATATGCGTTCAATGTTTAGTGGTGCCTCT
>Ga0129324_10002914_pt1 | contig 10277 bp, 9 predicted proteins | sample CPBDNA_7_FD_96879 | JGI IMG/M metagenome (GOLD analysis project Ga0129324, IMG submission 96879) | Freshwater to marine salinity gradient microbial communities from Chesapeake Bay, USA - CPBay_Spr_15_0.2_DNA | ecosystem: Environmental > Aquatic > Marine > Coastal | place: USA: Chesapeake Bay... | reverse complement strand
GATCCTGAAACGGAAGTAGTTATTCCACGTTTGGAAACAGATATTTTGGACCTATTTGTGGCCATGCACGAGGGGACGCTGAATGAAATCAGCGTCGCGGTGAATCCGCAAACGGCTGCTACGGTTATGGCCGTAAGTGGAGGTTACCCTGGTTCCTACGAAAAAGGAAAGGCAATCGAGGGTCTTCGCAGGTTTGAAGGGACTACCGTTTATCACGCAGGAACCAAACCGGGTGAAACTATTACTACCTCTGGTGGACGTGTTATGGCGTTTACAAGCTTTGGTGCAAATAAAGACGAGGCCTTAGCGAAAAGTTATGCTGCCCTTAAAGAGGTGTCGTTCGAAGGCATGAATTACCGTCAGGATATAGGATTCGACCTTTAAGTACAAGATAAAAACTGCGTCGCGCCGCAGGCCGCGAAAGCGGTGTCCATAAAAAAAGCCCCGGCGTGAGCCGGGGCTTTTTTTAATTCGTTTCTTAGTGATTAAGCTTCACCGTTGGCTTTATGCTTTCTCATTTGGATGATCCAGTATACTAATCCACCCGCAATGATTAACATAAACAGACGGTTTACGTGTTCACCTGCCATGGGCAAGATTTTAAAAGTTGCTTGGAACAAATCACCTAAGCCTTCAAAGAAATTTCTTAACATAGCGCGAGCGTTTAAAGGCGCTAAAATAAAACAAAAAGCTGATGCTTCTTAGCTATTTCCGAAAGATTGATGCGTATTCTGGTATTCGAATATTTGTACTAGCCATTGCGGCCTTGGTATTGACGGGAACAGATGTATTTGTGCAGTGGGAGCGGGTGCTTTTATCAACGCTCTTGGGCGGTGCCTGGTTGTTTTTGTCATGGACGGTCATGCGCGACCGCTGGGTGGTGCGCGGCACACTTTTTCGGTATTTGATATTCCTATTGCTCGCAGTGTATTGGAGCGGGGAACAATACTTGACCGATTTGTTGTTTTTTAGTTTGTTTTTCGAATTGAATTGGCACCTCGTCGAGCTCCATAGACGCAAACCCAAAACAGTATATGTCCTTCATAGCGGAACAATAACAGCAATCGCTGGACTTTGGTCGGCTTATGAGATCTTCAGTATTATCGCACCGGCTGTGATTCTTACCTGGATCGTTTCGGGCAGAGTAAAAATTCGAACGCTTTTCCAATGGATGGTTGCTTTTGCCCTTCCTATGGGACTCTTGTATGGTCTCGATCTAGTAGAATGGTCTTTGATCCTATTAACGGACTCCAGCACACCCATTACTTGGTGGATACTTCCTTTACTCTTGGCAGTATTCGCTTTGTTCGAGTGGTTTCAATCCTACAGAAAAGCGAATCAAACCAATAAATCTAGAGCAATGGTTGCTGGATTTTGGCTCGTATTGGGTGCTGCCGCCGCATTATACGGAGCTGCTTCTGGCGGGGTTTTATTTTTCCTTGGGCTGAGTTACCATTTGACCAATGGACTCCGATATTTGAAGAATGAGCGTTTGGCAGATCTATTGGTGGCTGGGCTTGCTATCTTTATACTCTGCTCGTATTTTAATTTGATACCCTGGTAATGTCTAAGGTCTCTTCCATTTTAGTGGTCCGATTATCCGCGATCGGCGATCTCATCCTCGTCGCGCCTATCACCGCCCAGCTGGCAAGCGAAGGTCATCGCGTAACACTCCTGTGTAAGGATGCCTACCGCTCGGTAGCCACGTGTCTGCCTGGGGTAGCCGAGGTACTGTCATGGGAGAAGGACCGCACTGGAATTAAAGCGCCAAACTCGCCCTATGACCATGTTATAGACCTTCAGGGCACATCAAAGTCGAAGCGCTGGTGCCGTAAACTCAATCTTCCGGTGCGTACCTATCAAAAGCCGTATCTACGGCGTGCGCTTTTACTGGCAACAAAACAAAAATCGTTTGCGCTAACTCCTGTTGTTCATAGGTATGCAAATGCGGCAGCTCCCTTTTTTGCTGAAGGCTTTAGGCCGGAAGCAATGCAGTACCAATTGCGATTACCAGAAGTACGGCTTGCATTGCCGCAACAGCCTTATATCGCTTTGGTTTTGGGGGGCTCTTATGCCGGAAAGCGTTTAGATTTTCAGGCGTGGCGACAAATCATGGACGGCTTATCTGCTTTCCAAATGCCGTTGGCCTTGATCGGCGGTCCAGAAGAGGCAGGGATGGGTGAAAGTCTCGAGCAGCCATTGGGTAGTGGCGCTAAGAATTATTGTGGAACGACGACCGTAATTGAAGGATTCAAAGTCATAGCAAACGCCGCTCTAGTGATTAGTGGCGATACTGGATTCATGCATGCGGCGGCAAATTTCAATAGGCCACTCATCAGTTTATGGGGCGCCACACACCCTAACTTAGGTTTTGCGCCTTGGCCGTCTTACGACAAGCAGCGTTCCATTTTGACAACGAGCGTTTTTAGTCCCATCAGCAAGCACGGAAAAGTGCCCTGGTGGATGCCCAATCCCATGCAAAAATTGCCGCTTGACGAAGTTATTTCGGCTGCTGCGTCGATTCTTCAGGATAAAACAATGCCTTAAGTTCCGTGGCATCGTTCGGCTTCATTTTCCCTGCGATAATTAAAGCCAATTGGCGTCTGCGTAAAGCAGCTGCATAACGTTCCTTTTCTAATGCCGTTTCCGGATGGATCGCCGGCACGTTGATGGGACTGCCAATCTGGTCTACGGCTACAAAGGTGAAAATCCCTTCATTGGCCTTGATACGACTGCCGTTCGGGTGTTGTTCCTCTAGGTACACGTCGGCAATCACCTCCATGGAAGAGGAAAAAGCCCTAGAAACTTTGGCTTCTATAGTTACAATGGCCCCGTGCGGTATTGGATTTTTGAATGCAACATTGTTAATGGTTGAGGTAACTACCTGACGCTTGCAATGGCGGTGTGCAGCGATTGCGCAGCAGCGGTCCATCCAACTTAATAATTGGCCTCCAAAAAGGTTATTCAGCGTGTTTGTATCGTTAGGCAATACAATCTGAGTCATGACCGCAAGGCTGTCCTTGGGCGTTCTTAAATCTTCCATAATGTATGTTCTTGCTAGTGCAAAGGTAGCGCCCCTAGATTAGTAGGCGTATATCCAAGCGTAGGAATTAACTTCAGCTTTGATTCCTGCAAGGGCCGATTTTGCTTGATCGCGAGATTCGAAACCACCTAAACCAACTTTCATCAAAGAGCCGGGCAGAACCTTTACTTCATGCCCTTCAGCTTGCAGCTCTTCAGCCAAGGTGAGCGCGTTACTTTCCATTTTAAAAGACCCAACTACGATGTAGTACTTTTTACTATCCGCCTTAACTGGGGTCAAGGAAACCTGATTCTCTTCAACGTTTGTTGCGTTGATAGGGGTTACCGATTCTGAAGGAGCAACGGTTTCTGAATTAATCGACTCGAAATTATCGAGGGCTTCTTGCGCTGCAGGTGTTGGAGTGAACCAACCTGCCATGGCTTGAGGCGTAATATCACTTTGGTAAATACCCAAGCTGATCAAGGCAGTGATTGCTGCTGCTACTGCGGCCTTACGCCAAGACGATAAACCATTCTCTCGTTGCTCCGCAACCATCTTTAAGCTCGCTACTACCTTGCTTTCCAAGGCACTTGGTTCGCTGATGCGGTGCATCATGACGGCGGTGAAGCCAAAGCTGTTAGCGTCAAATTGGTTTTCACGTTCTGGTTGGAACATGCCGTTCTTGCGGAAAGAGCCTAGTCCGGATAACATCAGCACACTACCAGAATCTAATGTCGTTTGCCATTGGTTCACTTTTCTACGTATCCAGCTTTCAGCTATTTCCATAGAACCTCCCAGTGTGCGCATGACGGTAGGTAGAAGAGTATTTTCGATTGACGAGCGCGCAGGGTTGAATGCAACATATTTTCCACGAGGAAATGCCGTGTTTGTAGCGGCGTCCCAACGGGCCTCTTTTTCCACCAAATAGAACGCTCCCCATCCTGGGATTTGGACGCGATTTTTGGCGTTTAGGGTTTGTATGATTAACTGTTCAATCTGCATCCTTACAAATATGCGAAACTTGTGAGTAACTCTATTTTATTAGCTCGCATTCGGGGTGTAGTTTTTATACACAAACTGTTAATAACTGAGCATGAATACCCTACTATCACTACACCTATTTAAAAAATGGCCCAATCGTATTAAAAAAGAGCTGGTAGTCGAACACGGAACCTCCGAAAAGGACCTTCAAGCGTTCCTGAATCGTCAGATTTCCTTAAACGATGAGTTAAAACGCGATTGGGAATGGGCACAAGAGAAAGCGCACATCGAAACAGCACATGCGTCGCGCGAAGGCTATTCCATATTGCCCTTTTCCTCCACAGATTACCCCGATGGTCTTAAGGAAGTTGCGGATCCGCCCATGGTCTTGTTTGGACGCGGCGAATGGCCAGCGAGGAAATCACCCTTAGCTGTTGTGGGAACGCGCAAGCCCACGGGATACGGCAGGGATTTTTGTCGCCGCCTCGCAGTTGAATTGAGCGCCTTCCCGATAAATTTCGTGAGTGGGCTTGCGCTCGGTATAGATGCTGCGATCCATCGCGAAGCCCTTGACATGGGAGCAACTACTACTGCTTTTTTAGCCGGTGGTTTGAAGGCAATTAGTCCAAAACGTCATACGGTATTGGCCCGGGAGCTAGTGGACGAAGGCGGCGGGTATTGGACGGAACAACCCTTTGATCAAGCCCCTCTGAAGCAACTTTTTCCAGTTCGCAACAGATTAATTGCTGGTGCCTCTATGGCAACTTTTGTTGTCGAGGCAGCACGCAGAAGTGGTGCACTTATTACCGCTCAGCAGGCCTTTGATTATGGCAGAGAGGTATATGCTTTACCGGGGGCCTTATTCCAGCCAATGAGTGCCGGACCAAACGCTCTTATTGAACAATGTTGCGCTCAGGCTGTGACTGGGGTTACGGCTTTTTCGACTCGATTTAATCCAAGTTGGTTGAAAAATGACGCTTACGGGGAAGCAACGGAGGATATTACGCTTCCAATGATGCGCCAATTCGCGCCTGGTCGCAAGCTCTCATCGCTTCAATTGCGAATGGCTTTAAATTGTGATAACTCTATCGTTTTCAGAGAGTTGGATTGGATGTTGAAGCAGGGTGTATTGGAGAAAATTGGCCCGGATAAGTATGCTCGTAAAACTGTGTAGCGCATGTGTGCAAGCGTGTAGTTTTGTAATACATTTGTCTATGAAACCTATCAATATAAACAGACATATGTCGAGCCAGTACCAAGCTCAAATCGACGCTTTCATTGCAAAGGTCGAGGCAGCAAATCCAAATGAGCCTGAATTTATGCAGGCCGTTCAGGAAGTAGCAGAATCTGTTATTCCTTTCATTGAAGAAAATCCAAAATACAAAGGCAAAAGCTTGCTAGAACGTATCGTGGAACCAGAACGTACCATTATGTTCAGGGTGCCATGGACTGACGATCAAGGTAATGTTCACGTAAATAAAGGCTACCGCGTTGAATTCAATAGCGCTATTGGCCCATACAAGGGTGGGTTGCGCTTTCATCCAACGGTGAACCTTAGCGTCTTGAAGTTTTTAGGATTTGAACAAATATTCAAGAATTCGCTCACCACATTGCCGTTAGGCGGTGGTAAAGGCGGTTCAAATTTTGATCCCAAAGGAAAGTCTGATGCGGAAGTGATGCGTTTTTGTCAAAGTTTTATGACAGAATTGGCGCGTCACATTGGGGCAAACACAGACGTTCCTGCAGGAGATATAGGAGTCGGTGGGCGTGAAATTGGCTATATGTTTGGTCAGTATAAGCGTCTGCGCAATGAGTTTACAGGCGTTTTAACCGGTAAAAGCCTTGCTTGGGGTGGGTCGTTGATCCGTCCTGAAGCGACGGGCTACGGAACGGTCTATTTCACCCAAGAAATGCTTGCCACGAAGGGAGAGACGTTCGCTAATAAGCGCGTGGTTATTTCGGGTTCTGGAAACGTTGCGCAATATGCTGCAGAGAAATGTATGGAATTGGGCGCTCACGTAATTACGATGAGTGATTCTTCCGGCTACATTCATGCAGAAAACGGCTTGACCTCAGAGCAATTGGCTTTTGTCATGGAACTCAAGAATATCCGTCGCGGACGCATTAGTGAAATGGCAACTGCATTTAATGATATTACCTTCCACGAAGGAACGCCTTGGGGTGTTGCTTGTAATGTGGCGTTGCCATGTGCTACCCAGAACGAACTCAAAGGTGATGATGCACAACAACTCATCGATAACGGACTACTTGCCCTAGGTGAAGGCGCTAACATGCCGTGTACACCAGAAGCGGTTGAGTTGTTCCTAAAGCACGGTGTAATGTTCTCGCCAGGAAAGGCGTCTAATGCTGGAGGTGTGGCAACATCAGGTTTAGAGATGAGCCAAAACAGCCTGCGTATGAACTGGACGCGCGAAGAGGTGGACGGTCATTTACATAGAATTATGACAGACATCCATTCTGCGTGTGTGAAGTACGGTACTCAGAAAGACGGATCAGTAGATTACGTCCTAGGTGCAAACATTGCCGGTTTTGTGAAAGTGGCAGATGCAATGCTCGATCAGGGTATCGTGTAAATCAAAAAAAATAAAAGTGTAAAGACAAAGGGCGCCCATCGGGCGCCCTTTGTCATGCCTTGGTTTTTGTGACGGACCGCCACCACTCAAGCACAGCATTTGCACATCCTTCATGATCTGACATGTGTCCCATATGTCCGTGTGGCGATTCGTATCGAAATGTGACCCCTGGGGCTCCCCACCATTGCTTTACCTGGTCAAACGGCACAACGGTATCGTATACGCCAGCAAAAACGGCGATGCCACTTTTTTTGAGATTATCAGGAGGAGTATACAGCACTGAGCTGCGGTCCACTCGTTTTTTCATTCCGTGCAGGGCAGCGATAACACCCTGTGTTTCCATTTGCAGTGCGCGCGCAATCAATGCATCGATATCTGATTTGATGGCTTCCCGGGTGTTTGGGTCAAAAAGTTGTGGAATTGACGCGCGAATAAAGGTGTTCTTATTTTGCTTCACTAAGGCTACAGAGCGGTCCCGCATAATTTTTCGCTCAGTGGAATCGGGCTCTGGGGTTGAGAAAAATAGCCCTAGGCTGGCCAACTGATCGGAGTAATGTACTGCATATTCAAGGCCAACATAACCGCCCATGCTGTGTCCTAAAAGGAGGAATGGTTTGAGTTTTAAAAATGAGGTAAGTGCGTAAAGCGCGTCGGCCATAAACTCCATGGAGTGTTCGTAACCAAACGAGGGTGTAGCACCGTGACCTGGCAGGTCTACCGTCAACACACTTCCGTAAGCAGTCCATTGCGGCAATAAATTCTCCCACATGTGTTTGTCTTCGAGGAAACCGTGGACCAATACAAGCGGTGGATGAACGGAATCGGTCGAGTGAAATTCGTAGTGGATTGAAGCGCCGTGAAAATCTAAGTACGGCATTAGTTTGCCATAAATGCCTCGATCTCTTCCACAGTCTTAGGAATTGCTCGAGTCAAGTTTTCATGTCCCTCCTTCGTGATCACGATATCGTCTTCGATGCGAATACCAAGACCTTCCTCTGGAATATAGATGCCTGGCTCTACGGTGAAGACCATGCCTTCTTCAACAGGAATGGTCCACAAACCGTAGTCGTGCACATCTAGTCCTAAATAGTGGCTGGTTCCATGCATGAAGTACTTCTTATAGGCCGGCCATGCGGGGTCTTCGTTGGCAACATCTTCAGCGGTTATCAACCCCAATCCCAACAATTCTTTGGTCATCAGTGCACCTACCTCTTTATGGAATGCGTCAAGCATAGTTCCAGGTCGTAGCATTGCTATAGCACCTTCGTGCACGCGGAGCACTGCGTTATAGACTTCTTTTTGGCGATCAGTAAACTTTCCATTAATTGGAAAACAACGAGTGACGTCACAAGTGTAGTTGCCGTATTCAGCGCCTACGTCAAACAATATCAAATCGCCGCTCTTGCATTGGTCATTGTTCTCAATATAATGCAAGACATTCGCGTTGTTTCCAGCCGCAATGATTGGTGTGTATGCAAAGCCACGACTACGATTCGTTAAAAATTCATGCATGAATTCTGCTTCCAATTCGTATTCCCAAACTCCCGGTTTTAAGAATTTAAGCACCCGCTTGTAGCCTTTGGTTGTTACATCAGCCGCAATACGCATTACCTCTAGTTCATGTTCGCTCTTTGTTCCTCTGATGCGGTGCAAAATGGGTTGGCTACGCTCGTACTCATGGCCCGGATAGTTTTCTTTGAGCCACTTGTTCATGCGGTCGTGTCGCATTTCTGTTTCGACGTGGGCGCGAAGGTGCTCGTTTCCGTTAATGTAAATGCGTTCCGCGTTGACTGCCATTTCATTGAACACACGTTCAAAATCGGACAGCCAAAAAACGGTTTTAATACCGCTCATTTCAAAGGCCTCGTCTTTACTGTATTTAGCCCCTTCCCAGACGGCGATAAGGTCATTTGTTTCCTTTAAAAATAGCACTTCACGAAGACTTTCCTTGTGCGCATCCGGGAATAAAACCAGTATGCTTTCCTCTTGATCTGCCCCGCTTAAGTATAAAATATCACTGTGTTGTTTAAAGGGTAAATGCGCGTCTGCCGACGTTGGGTACATATCATTTGAAGTGAATATGGCCAATGCGTTTGGCTTTAGGTGCGACGTGAATTTTTTGCGGTTTTCAATAAAAATTGAGCTGCTGAGCTTGTGGTAACGCATGATTGGTATGACTAAATTAATTTAGAATAGTTCTACAAGTGATTTACATGACAATCTTAGATAAACCAAAGTCTGTGATGTAAATTTGTTGAGTCAAAATTAGGCTATTAAACTTTAAATTGCTCATGGCAACAACTTCTAAAGGGCTTTTTGGCTCTTCCTTAGCACGAAAGTACTGGATGGCGATATCCGGACTCTTCCTTTGTACCTTCCTTGTAGGACACTTGTTAGGAAATCTTCAACTTTTTGTTTCTGGTGAAGAAGGCAAGTTGGCCTTTAACGAATACGGTCACTTCATGACCACTTTTCCAGTAGTTAAGATACTTTCATGGGTTACTTATGGTGCTATTTTCTTGCATACAGTTGATGGGATTATGCTCGCGCTTCAAAACCGCGCAGCACGACCTGAAGGCTATGTGAAAGAAAAGCAATCGGCCAACGCCTCGTGGGCATCGCGCAAGATGGCACTCTTAGGCACACTCACATTGTTCTTCATTGTTGTTCATATGAAAAGCTTCTGGTACGAAATGCATTACGGTGAATTGGGCCTAGATGCCAATGGCAACAAAGATCTATGGAGTCTTACCGTTAAGGCTTTTGAGCAGTGGTGGTACGCGGCATTCTATGTAATTGCAATAACGGGATTGGCATTCCACCTAAGTCACGGCGCACAGAGTGCTTTTCAGACGTTGGGAATAAACCACCCGAAATATACTCCGATCATTAAAATGACTATGACAGCATTTGCCTGGTTGATTCCTGCGGGATTTGTTGCAGTGGCGGTATTCCTGTATGTCGTTCAACCGGGTCAAAACTTATAAATCGCTTATTATGGCATTAGATTCTAAAGTTCCAGCCGGCGCAATTGCCGATAAGTGGACCAAGCATAAAGGTGAGATTCCATTAGTATCTCCTGCAAACAAGAGGTTGCTTGATATCATCGTAGTAGGAACTGGTCTTGCTGGTTCTTCTGCCGCCGCCTCATTAGCAGAAATGGGATACAATGTGAAAGCATTCTGTTTCCAGGATTCTCCGCGACGTGCGCACTCCATTGCAGCTCAAGGAGGTATCAACGCAGCGAAGAACTATCAGAACGATGGTGATTCTGTATACCGTTTGTTTTACGATACGATCAAAGGCGGTGACTACCGCTCAAGAGAGGGAAATGTACACCGTTTGGCTGAGGTAAGCCGCAACATTATAGACCAGTGCGTTGCTCAGGGCGTTCCTTTTGCACGCGATTACGGTGGTTTGCTCGACAACCGTTCTTTCGGTGGTGTTCAGGTAAGCCGTACGTTTTATGCGAAAGGTCAGACGGGTCAGCAATTATTATTGGGTGCCTATTCAGCACTCAACCGTCAGATTGCTAAAGGTCGTGTGAAAATGTACGCACGTCACGAAATGCAGGAGCTTGTTGTCGTAGACGGCAAAGCTCGTGGTATCATCGCGAAGAACCTCGTAACAGGAGAATTCGAGCGTCACAGCGCACATGCAGTGCTGCTTTGTACAGGTGG
>Ga0129324_10002912_pt1 | contig 10279 bp, 8 predicted proteins | sample CPBDNA_7_FD_96879 | JGI IMG/M metagenome (GOLD analysis project Ga0129324, IMG submission 96879) | Freshwater to marine salinity gradient microbial communities from Chesapeake Bay, USA - CPBay_Spr_15_0.2_DNA | ecosystem: Environmental > Aquatic > Marine > Coastal | place: USA: Chesapeake Bay... | reverse complement strand
CGTGACATACGATATACCAATTCTAAAGGCAAAGCATTAACTTTATATTATGATGGACCATCCCAATGTGAACGTCATCTTCTAACCAAACTTCCACAGTGTGTACATGAAAAGTGGCATCGTCGTACAGTAACCAACGCAAGTACCACACAAATTGTATCACAGTAAAATAATCATATACATATAAAAACGAAATGTAATTGTACAGTATAACCATTACACTTCGTACTTTTATCTCACACACCACACCACACCACACAAACCAGACATATCATCGTATGCTCTTTCGCAGCAACGGGTATTCCGTACAGAAACCGATTATACAATCAATTCGTAGTTCAACTTCGTTCATTCCGCCGAAATTCCCTTCGGTTGGAGAATCTGTAGAAATGTCAAATGTGAACCCGAATAGTAATTCTATATATCAACAATCTAATTGGAAACTAGGAAGTGGATTTGATACGCGTTGTTCTCGTGACTTTGATTTGGATGCATACCAAGGTCATCATTGTTCTGTACATGATATACATTATTATTACATGCTACATAACATATTACTGGAATTATCAAGTTCTCTTATCAATACTTCGAATAAGGCAATGTTATCGAATCAAGTATTAGATGCATTTGGGAAATCATCAGATAGTGTCAGAGGAATGCGTATTACGGCAGGTGGGTTGTTGGATGATTTCCCCGAATTTTTATGATGCATTTCCAATATATGTACGTACATCAAGGGTATTGTATGCGTGTATAATATGTTCTATGCGGGTTGATTCTATCTGTATTTCGGCGAGTTTTTCTCTCAACTGTATGATTACAGTATTCATATCATATCTTAATAAATGAAAATGGATTGATACTCTTTTTTCGTTTATTATTTTGTTTTATGGGTTTACAGTTTTCCCATTATTATGTTTACTTCTTCTTTTTATTTTTGGATTTGGATTTTTTGGATGATGGTTGTGGTGTTTGTACAGTAGAAGAGCCAGTTCCTTCGATATCTGCAACTAATAGGTCCAATTCGGCTTGTGTGGTTTGTTCGGTAATAGGTCGGATGGATGACCTTTCTTGGTTTTCTCCAGTAAGAGACCTGTACACAAGACGGTTCGGGTCACTTCCATGTTGTTCCAAGACATAATTTTGGTTTTGGTTTTGACGCGCAATGGCATCTTGTTCTTTCTTTCGTGCTAATTTGGCGCGAATACGGTCTTTGGTAGATTGCATTTTCACCATACGGTCAATTGCGTTGGTATCTACCCGTGTGTTTTTACCGAACATACCTGCCATTTGTTCCATACCGGCTCCGCCGCCCATGGTTTGCGCCATATTTTTAAACATTTCTTTCATTTCTTTCGAATTACCGCCCATATCTTTCATCTTTTTCAGCATTTCCCCGGCTTCTTTCATGATTTCGTCTTGAGACAAATCGCCGCTTTGCATTTTATCTTGAAATCGGGTTTGAATTTTCTTTACAATATTCATGAACTTATCAGGATGTCTCATCAATTTCTTGAACACATCTTGTGGGTTTGCATCTGAACTCATATTCTCTGGATTGAATCCCAATGTTTCTTCTAGGTCTTGTGTCAATTCTTCCATTAATTCACTTGCGAGAGAACCCAATTTGCCACCAAATAGTCCTTTCAAATGGTCATGTATGTTATCCGCATTTGGCATATCTTCTGTAGAGAAACCACCTGGTGTATTATTACTTGGTTCTCCGTTGGATTGTGTGTTGGGTTCTTGTGTACTAGGTTCTTGTGTATCTTGCGTATCACCAAATATCTTTTCGAATGCTTGATTCATGTTTTCCTGCATATGTTTCATGGCTTCTTCATCTGGCATGTTTCCAGACATATCAAAATCAAGACCCATTTCTTTTGACGCTTCTGCCAGTTTTTCAGTAAAAGAATTCAATTCAGTTTCCATATTTCTTTTACAGGAATCAGATTCACTCTTCATTTGTTCATCCATTTTCTGGAAATAGTCACTAATGCCGGTCATAGCATTCGCCAATTTTTCCTGTAAATCTTCGTCTTTGATGCCTTGGAATAAATTCGCAGATGCACCAAATTGTTCGCTATCTTTGATATCACCAATGACTGAAAAGAGAATCAACTGTAAATACTTCCAAATAGATGTTTGTGTATTTTTACTAACACCTTGGCTATTGTACAGTCGACCGAAATCGACTTTAGGTAAGAAATGTACGTTGGCTTGTGCAGTAGGGTCTGTAAAAATATCATCATTTTGATATAAAATATCAAAAAACCGTTCGGGATATACATCGAGACAGTAATTGTACAGTTCAAGCCATTCGAGTTCAGTAGTAGAAGTATGATTGTATTTGGACCATAAAGATGAAAATTCGGGGAATGTCGTTGTTAGTGCAATGGCAAAGTCGGCAATTAAGGATGGGAATTTCTCGGGGTATGTAATGTCATCTTCTGCAGGTGTTTTGTGATTTGTTGATGGTTCCATGTTATATACGTGTTTTTACAGTATATCGTGCACAATAAGTACACAAATCACAAAACTTTCTTTTATACTATTCTTTTCCATTAAAATAATTCGCTCAAAACCATTGTTTTATTTCTAAATGTTTATGGTCACGGTCAGTCGGTTGGGGTCTCGCCATTGGCATGGCGAGAGAGCTTTGGTCTTGACAATATTTTAGGTACCCAATGGCTTCGTTGTATACATTCTGTACAGCATAATCCAGTACAATTTCATTTAGGCGTTCTACTTGTTGGGTAATTGTCAAATGTTCCTTGAATTGTCCATACTGTAAAAAAATACTACGCATGATGACTTTAAGATTGTCAAGGTTTTGTGGTGGAATGACTAATTTCTGGTCACCGGACATATGATATACCCCTGCGCGTAATCCGTTTTGCAGAATCTGGATATTTCCTTCTGAAAAATAGACTTGTGAGAGAACATTGTTTTCTAGAATACCTTCTAATGGTTGGCGATATTCAGTTGCACGATTACGTGTGGCGATTTTCTCTGCCATTTGAAATCGAACATTTGGATCGGAATCATCTAAAATATTAATCCGACCATTATATCTCTCATTATTCAAAATGGTTTCTACAGATGGCTCTGCTTTGGATGACCATGTACTACCAGTGGCGGATTGTCTCGAAGAAGATATTGACGCCATTTTTTACTGTATATGTATAACACTCTAAAGTACTGTTTTTTATAGTGTTTATTTAGAAATAAAAAACAGAGATTTATCTGTACAATATATATACAATAGAATACATTACATTCGAATCATTATGGACCCATTTTACAAAACCGTAGTAATTGTTGCCATTGTCATGCTTATTTTAGCATTTGTTGGATTAGGCGTAATCATGCAAGAACAAGATGGAAATACCGAATATCCCCCACAACAGAATTCTTGCCCTGATCATTGGAGTTCTACAGGCGATAAATGCAAAATTAATACAGACAGCGGCGGTATAGGATTAAATGTTGGTAACTTCAATCCGACAAATGGCGAGGATGACGTCTACATGACGTATAGTGAGGATAGTAGTAGTGGTGACAAACTAGTGACTTTCAAATCATCATTATTAGTGTGTGATAAGAAGAAGTGGGCAAACAAGTATAATATTGTATGGGATGGTGTATCAAATTACAATCAATGTTAAACCCTCGAAGATACAAAATGGGACATTTTCAATCATCGCATTAGTGTATATTTATATTTGTTCATCTTCGTGGTCGTCATCATCGGAACCCCAATCAAGTGAATCCTGGTTAGATGCATCATTACTTTTTACAGTAAAAGAATCATCATTCGTATCATTATCCCCATCCTTATAAAAATCCGGTCCTAGTTCATCTACGGTAGCATTTGCAGTTGGCTTTTGTTTATTATTCGATTTCTGTGTATCCTTGTTATTTGTCTTTTTCTTTTTATCTTTTGAATCTTGTTCTGGGGTGTCATAATTGGTTGTTCCAAAATGTTCTATATACGGTTTTCCTTCCAAAAGCGTATCTAGTGTGATTGGTATTCGTTCACATTTGTGTAATCGGAATACTTGATTGGCGGTATCTTCTTCTGTAAAGATATTGACATGTTTCTCTCGTTGAATGAATTCGGATAATGGACGGATTTCTTCATGTTGGATACGGACAATTTCTTCGGTTGGATGTGCATATTCGCCAGTATGGCTATTTAGGATGGTTTTGATTTGTTCGATTTTTTCTTGAATTTCGGTTTGTTTCTGTAGAATAAGTGTTGTGGTTTGTTCATTGTAAAAAAGGTGGTCATGAGTTGCTAAAAAGGTTTTCAGATGGGAACTATATAATTCGTATAATTTCATGCGTTTATCGAAATTGGCTTTTGCCATGGAATCCTGTAAATAACGAAAGAGAGAATCCATTTTACCTTCGATAAACAATTGTTTCAAATCTTCTAAATATTCTAAATATTCGTAAATCATGTTCTCTCGATTTGCATAGAAACCCCGATGTATAATAATTTTCCAATCACAAGCGGGTTCGTTTGCGCAATATGCCGTATATTTGTTGTCTGATATTTCAAATGTCATGCCTTTTTTCCCGCCACAACCTCGGCAAGTCGGATTTTCGCGTATTCTGCGTAGTCGTTTGCCTAAACGGTCATGTAAGATAATTTTCGGATTTTTCTTCTTCATATACATGCCATTTAGTAAGGATTCGTTGGCTTTTCGTTGGGATTTCCGTAAACGTTGTTCGTAATCATGTTTGTACGAGAAAAAGGTCCGTACACGTTCATTGTATTCTTCATCATTGACTACATAATCGAAATCGACACGTTCGCCTTTATAGTTACTGGATTCGGATTGTGTATCTTTACTGATCATATGACGGTAATCTCCGTAAATAACTGTTTCGGGGACATTTGATAATTGCAAATCTGGATTTTGGCTGCAATATAATTCTCTCAATTTTCGTGTACTGGAAAAATCTAATTTCTTTAGACGATTGTATTCGCAATGCAATATTTGGAGAGATTCTGGCAAAATTCCAGCGGAATCTTCTAATTCGGATAATTGATTGTATGCAACATCTAATGAGACAAGTCGGTCACAATCGCCAATCGCGATAAATGTCAATTGGTTATGATTCGCTTGTATGATTTCTAAAGTATCTGGTAATGCATCAATATGAGACAATTTATTATGAGAAATATGAAGAACTTCGATCCCTTGTGGGATATTATCAATGGCGGTTATTTCACCTGGAGAGAAAAAAAGAGCTTTTATGTGTCCAAATCCATGGTCATTCAGTACAGATAAATCGACAATACCACGCATACGAGGAAGTTTTAATTCAGTCACTCGTTTATTTTGTGTTTTCAACCATTTTCCTAAAAACTCTGTTGCATCTGCGTCGTCGGTGTCATTCGTATCATCGTAACTATTATACGCAGTTTTTTGTACAGGATTTGATTTCGTTTGTACTGTAACAGATGATTGTTGGGATTTATGTTTAGGTTTAGGTTTTGGGGTTGGTTCTTCTAAATCGGAGAGACGAATATCTATTTCTTCCATTTTCTGGATGTATCTATAACCGTGTATATGCGCGATGGTATAGTATAGATACATACTTTCTATGTCTGTAAAAAACATGGTGTTGGGTGATTGATGATGGGCGATGGTGACGGTGTGATGGTGTGTCATGTCATGTCATGTCATGTCATGTCATGTCATGTCATGTGGCAGATTTGTCTAGGGAATACATATGGAAGCGTGTTAGTGTAGTTTGGAAATTGCAAATATGTTGTAAGATGACGAATGCATGTAGAGCCATGTTGTCTCGTAATGGTGGATAATATTGAGTTAGTGGAGGTATTTCTTTACGTAATATAATTTGGTCAATTACATAATCAGATTCATGATTTTGTATGAGTTTTTGGTAATAATGCTGTATAGTAATAAAAGTGGAAGTGGAAGTGGAAGTAGGGTTGTCATGTGGGATACGATTGAGGTTGACACACCAGTCGTTTATGGTGATTTGTGTGATGGATGTCTGTACAGATTCAGTGGTATTTGGATATTGTTTGGTATAGAACATATCTAAAGTAAGTGTGATTGTATCTGAAGGTAAATATTCGGAAATGTATCGTTGAATGTCGCATGGTAAGCATTGGATAGGATAATGGGTAATAATAGGAATGGGTGATTGGTAAGTGATTGTGTACTGTAAGTGAGAGTTAGAATTATTAAGTATTTGTAAATTGATTCGTATTTGGTCCCATGGGATGTAGGGTGTGCAAATTGGCTGATATATAGGAGTATGTTTGCCATAGTAGCGTGATTCTAATTGTTGTAGATGGTCTACGGCGCCGTCAGTGAATTCGGTCATGTATTGTAAAGTATAGTAATTTGATAGATATCGTGACTGCGATAACATGGTGGGTAAATCGAGTTAATTAAAATCTGGTATTTTTTTACAGGATGTATCTGGGGTGATATTTGTATTCCTATTTGTAAATCAATTTTCGGGAAGAATCATTTATACAGGTATACGGGTGGAATATGTCAAGGGAATATCGCTGGTGACGCTATTGGGCATAGGCATTTGGGTAATACTTTCTCGGCTCATGAAAGTATTTTTTTGATATTCTAAAGCTCGTATTTTTTCTAAAATGAGTTGTTGGTCTAAAATGGCTTGTCGTTCTTTTTCTGCGGGGGTTTTCTTTTGGGTTCTGCAGAAGTATAGAACAATCGCGGTAACAATGATAAAAACGGTAACAATTACAATATTAAATACCCATGAGTACATGCGTTGGCGATTTGCATGGCATGATTGTAATGTTTGGTGTAGATAGTAACCGGTATTGCGTTCAATAAGTCGTGGGATACTGGTGCTTACGTCGGCGAAGCGTTGGAAGTTCATGTTCATGTTCATGTTCATGTTCATGATTATGATGATGAGAGGATGATATGTTTACGGTGGTTCTATATGTATTCCAGTAAAAATATCATGGATGTTATGTCGTACTGAGGAGGTACAAGATAAAGGTATATGAGAGAATTGCCATAATGATAGCGACTACCCAAATAGGAATTACCGTTTTATGTTTATAGCCGATACCGAATTGTCTAAATCCTCCGTTCTGTAGATACGATATTCCAGGTTTCGCGAAATGAAATCCAGTAAATAATATCAGAAAGAGTAGAATGGATAATTGGACTTTGTATACTCGTAGTACTTTTCGGGGTATTAATGGTGGCATTCTGTACAATCTATATGATGAGAGTAGATAGTTTTATCGATAATTTATGTGTATGATATAAAATGGAAGATAATTTATGTCATACGTTTTATATGGCGTGATTAAAAAAACTTGATATTTGGGTTTACAGTGTTGGGTAGTTTATGTCCAAAGAGTATCATATAAATGAGAACTAGGGCACCCAAGAAAAGGCTTCTATCTTCGGCAACACGTTTGGATTGTTTCAATAGGAAAACCATGATAATGTAAAGGATTATAGTAATAATAACTGCGTGCAGAAGCATCATAAGACCACCTTCTTGCATGTTTGAGAGAAATGAAATGAAATGTATATAGTACGGTGTAAGTTGAAATCAAGGAATCAATATATGATAGATACAGAAAATGATGGATACCGAGAAAAATGCCTAAATGCGAATAGAAATCAGGAGTATGTGTATGGGTGTATATGGGTGTGTTTATGATTGATAGAAAGCAGCAATATCGGCGGCGTCATCATCTTCGCCACGGGGTCCTTGTGGTATGATGCCGAACATGTCATCATCGTCATCACCGTAATCTAATGATGCATAGAATGGGTCATAATCAGGATGGTTCTCTGGGAGTTCGTTTGGCATAATTCCAGTAGAAGATGTGTCTGGTACGGTATCATCCATGAACAATTCTTCGGAGGTTTGTAGAGTTTCACCTTCCATAAGTTCTCTCGTGATGGCTTCTGGGTCGGAAGTGGTAGGTTCTCCTGCATCTGTAAAGACGTCGGGGAGTGTTTTGCCATATGTGGCTAAATCTTTGATATTAATATTGTATTTTCCTAAACGCATGCGTTTCAGAAGCATTTCTGCGCGAAGATGTTCAGGACCTTTTTGTTGTAATCGTAAGAAATGTTTCTTTACTTTATTCTTTTCGATTTCACCGGCACGGTCGACGATGGAGAGAACATGATCATAAGAACTGTAAAGAATCGCTCTGTCTGGACCAGCGGCATATTGTAAATAGTGTTTTAAGAGATTGGCAACTTCGGTTTGTAATTTACGTCGTGATTCGTAAAGGAGGTCTTCGTGCATATCTTGTATTTCGTTATCTAGGTCTAAATCATCATTATCGGGATATGCATTTATACCGAGGGATTTGTCAAATTCGGCTTGGCGTTGTTTTGAGAGAGCCATGGTTTGTTGTATGATGTATGTATTTTGAGACAAATCGACATATGTTTTGAAAATCAGTAAAGTGAAGAACAAGTATATTCTGGATTGAATGCTTTTGTGTTCATCGTCATTTGGTACAATATTGGACAAGTATGGTAGAATGCGCATAATAGGTTCTAGTTTTTCATGTACAGTAGATAATACATTGGATAGAATATGATTATAATGGTCATCGGTGTCTTGTGTTTGGTCGAAGTTGCCGTAGCACCATTGTAGGAATTTGGTGTATTCGGTAGTATCGGAGCCGACAAGGTCGGATGGTGCGGAATGGATAGATGGGTCGCTGTAATTACGATAAGATGTGCCAATGCGTAAAGGGAACATGATGCCATAATGGCGTAGTAAAGAAATCATGTGATGTTGTATGGTGGTGGGGGATAGGTGTTGATTATCGAAGTAAGCTTGCATGAATTGTTGTATGATGGTGGTGATTTGTCTCGCATTGGTATTTTGAAGGTGGTCACGAAAGAAGAATTCGAGTTCTTTTTTCCAATTGGTGATATGGATGTACAGGCGGTTGTTGAGATGGGTTTCATTTTCAGAAGTGGATTTTTGGGAATTATTGGAGTCATCTGTGTTTTCTTTATCATGATCGGATTCGGTATCATTGGGTTCATTAGGTTCATTGGTTTCGTGGCTGGTTTGGGTGAAGATATCATCGGAATCTAATAATTGAGAGAAGGCGTCGATGACGTCATCGATGGTGAATAGAAGTGTGGTATTTCCGGTATTCATATTCTCTCGGAATTGTTCTAATTCGCTGATGAAAAGGGATTTCCAATGGATTTCGATAGGAGGGTTAATAAGAATGGTATTTCTACGGTTTATGGTAGTCATCATATGAGAGAATTTGGTGGGGGTGACGGATTTGCCTAATTCGGTCATCATATCGATTTTTTGTTCGAGGGATGCATGTGGGTCGTATTCATTGGGGCGTTCTGTACAGACATCTCTCAAGTCTTCTGGTAGAACGTATGTTTCGGAGTCATATTTACAGTAATGGAAATAGATTTTATACATCATATCTTTATCCATGGTATTATAGTATTGATTATGAGAGAGAGATGTTGTTTTTTTGGCTAAATCGGAATCGGATTCGGATTCGGATTGGGAGTTTTTTTGTGTAGTGGAACGTAGAAAGGAGGTTTTGATGTCATATTTGAATTTCCGTAGGAGTCGCGAAGCGACGGATGTGCTTTTAATGTAAGTGGCAATATTGTCGTCTTCTCTCGCAAAGTATTGTAGAGTGGTTATTTTTTCAGTAGAATCATTGCAACATGCATTTTGTTGAAAGGGAATTTGAGAGAAGGTATTGAGTAATGTTTCTTTTTTCTGTAAGATATTTTCTAATAATTCGATGATTCCGTATGCGAATAATTCGACTTTACTGGTGTATACGCTTAATGCACCCCATTGGGATTCATTGCCGCGTTTAAATTCTTCTTCTAGATTTTTATGGAAATCGGGACTAATGAAGGAGAGTGGTTTTCCGTCAATGACGTTCACGCTTTGGGTTGGGGGCGCGAAGCGCTCCCAACGGACACGTGTTGTTAATTCGGTAGGGATATCATGTTGTGTCTCGTGTTCTTTTGCATAATCGTTTTTTTCGGTAATGAGAGTCTGTACATATTCTAATGGCATGAGATATTTTTCGATCATGGTATAAATACGGGTATCGAGTTCGTCACCCTTGGTTGGGACAACTTTGGTATTTTTTATCATTAATTTCAATATACATGAGACATATGTGATGCCTTTTTGTCCACCGGAAGTGGGTTCAAGTGGGTATCCTGTAAAAGAAGGTCGACAATTTTTCTCGTATTTATTG
>Ga0129324_10002910_pt1 | contig 10280 bp, 5 predicted proteins | sample CPBDNA_7_FD_96879 | JGI IMG/M metagenome (GOLD analysis project Ga0129324, IMG submission 96879) | Freshwater to marine salinity gradient microbial communities from Chesapeake Bay, USA - CPBay_Spr_15_0.2_DNA | ecosystem: Environmental > Aquatic > Marine > Coastal | place: USA: Chesapeake Bay... | reverse complement strand
GATATGCGTGTAATTATCGTCTGCACTGCAATAAATGATGTCTTTTATAGGCAGTACTTCAAAACCTTCTTGGGTAGGAATGGTGATTTTATCAGTGAGCTGTGAACTGTTTTGTTCTTTGATACTGAGGTCCACATTTACTTCGTTTTCACGTTCTTTGATCGCCCTAACTAGTTCTGTTGCTTTGATCAGTTCATCAATTTCAATTGGCTTAGTAAGGTAATAAGCTGCTTGCTGATTCAGCGCATCTTTGGCATACTGATCGTAAGCGGTGACAAAAACAGTTTCAAAAGTACGATTGGGCAACTTATCCAGTAAATCAAATGCAGTTCCAAACGGCATTTCTACATCTAGAAATACCAAATCGACCTCTGTTTTTTGAAGCAATTCAAAAGCCTCTTCTACATTAGTTGCTTCGTGAAGGACTTCCACTTGCGAACAGTATTTGGATATATAGTTCCTTAAGATGTCTCTCGATATCTGCTCGTCTTCTACTATGATAGCGGTTAGTTTCATGGTTTTAATTTTTGTAGATTACTTTTTATAACTGGTTATTCATGTCAATAATATCAAAAACCAGCTCTAAAGTCAGTGGCTTCTCAGTTATCTGAGAGGAGTATTCCTGTTGTGACAAAGAATTAGATTTCATTTCTTCTTTTAATTCTTGATCGGTCATTCCAGAAAAAGAAGGCCTGTTATTGTACAATCGCATCATTCTTTGTCGGTATTCAAAAACAAAGAAATCTCTTTTATTGCGAGCTAGCGCATTGTTAATACTTTCAAAGGCTCGTCTAACATTTCCGTCAAATTCATAATCTAAAATGGCTTTTAAATAGTAATACGGATAGTGGAAATCTGTGCTAGTTGCAAAACTTTTTGACTTTTCAACCTTTTCTAAAGATGTTCGAGCGATCTTTATGGTTGCTGTTTTATCTTCTTTAGAAAGGCCGTCATAATAGGCTTTTCTTAAATGAACTATGGTATTTATAAAATGCCATAGTTCGTTCTTATTTTGAAGTGCTTTAAAACGATCCCATAAGTCACCATCTATTTCTTGTGTTTGACCTATGGGAGAGCCGACAAATAAGTACAATTGCTCTAGAAATAATTCATCATTCTCTAGCTCTGATGTGGTATGACCTCTTGCAAGCATTTGATATACTTCACTATAATTTTCAAAATTATAAGTGTTAGTGACAGGATCGCGTGTCGTATAGGCACTCAAAGAATGGAGAACCTTATGTGCTTTTTTAAATTCTCCATCTGAAATATAAAAATCAACCAGTTCATAAACCCTCTGAAAAAAAACTACTCGCTGTCCTAGAATATATCCTATAGAAAATTCTTTTAATTGTTGCGTAGTTCCTTCAACAGCACTTTTGTAATTTACAAACTGTCTAAAAACACTGGCTTCTAGTGGTGTTTTTCTGGTGATTGCTGCTTTCTCAGTGATCGTAAGCTGTTGCGAATTAAAAGCTAGCCCTTTTTTGTGATTCAAAACTTGTAAAATTTTTTCATCAACCAACTTTCTACTATGAGGTTTCTCACGCAGTATTTGTATGTAATCTTCAATTGCTCCTTGATAATCCGTATGCTCAAAAAGTCTAAAATCACCTCTTAGTACATAAAGTTCTTCCTTAGTAAAATCTACATCTGTACTATCGTTTTCTAAAAGATGATTCACATAGGAAAATGTGGCTTTATGATTTTTTGCCCTTCTTTTTTCGTGAACGTCAAGATAAGTTTGTAGTCTTAATTTTTCTTCTTTAAAGCGAGTCACATCTGGATATGCTTTTATAGAGTCTTGCATACGTTCCAAACCTTTTTGAGCAGACACAACAGGGTCTGGTTGCGCAGAAACACTTAAAACCATGAATAATATGAAAATCTGAACGCATCTCATTAGGTTTTCTGGATGCTTACCACAACCTCAGTCCCCACATCAGGAATTAATCCAGCATCTTTTACTTCCAAATGTATCTTACAATCGTGCAACTCGTTCAATAGCGCCACACGGTTGTTGATATTGCCCAACCCTTTAGAGTCTCGTTTCTTTTGATGTGCTGTTTTTATGGCCTTGGATTTTTCTCGACCGATTCCATTATCGGTGATGGTGACGGTAATTCCTTGTTCCGCTTTCGAGCTGCGTGCTGAGCCTGTCGAAGTAAAAGCAACATTTAAAAAGCCTTTTTCTTTTTTGTAACGCAATCCATGCCACACCGCATTTTCTATGATAGGTTGCAGCAACATAGGTGGCACTTGCATTTTGGTATTTTTTAAAGAAGGGTCGATCTCTAAAGTAAAGTCAAATTTATCTTTAAAACGTTCGTGCTCCAGCTTTAAATACAAGCCTAAAAGATCGATTTCTTTTTCTAGCGGTATAAAGTCCAGCTCGCTATTTTCTAAAACACTACGCATCAATTTAGAGAAGTCTGCCAGGTATTTGTTGGCCGCACGCTCGTCATTTTGTGCGATATAGTTATTGACAGAATTGAGTGCATTAAAAATAAAATGCGGGTTCATCTGACTGCGCAATGATTTTAATGCGAGTAAATGGTTGTTGATTTTTTGCTGCTTGTTGTTGCGGTACATAACATATGCCAGCGTGAGCAGCAACAGGCTCAAGGCAACAAGCGAATAAATGATCCAGCGCTGCCGTTGGTTCATTTGCTGTGTAAGTTCGCGCTCGGTATTGATCAGGGCAATTTTATTCTCGGTAAGTTCGCGATCTTTTTCTAGGGTTAGGATCCTGGTCTGTTTAGAAACCAATTCTTTGGTTTTTCTAGAGCTTTCTTCTAATTCATGTTCTTTTTCTAGATACAAGGCATCGACCGTGTTGATGTACAATTCATTATAAGCCAGTGCTGTTTTAGTATTTCCCGCTTTTTTATTGAGTTCATACAGACTTTTTGCAGCGTCCTTTTTTACTTCTAGGTCATTATTCTTTATGGCTTCGTCCAGACTGGATTCATAATAGGTGATCGCCTCTTTAATTTTGTTTTGAGACTCTAAAGCTTCGGCAATGTTGAGTTGTTCTTTTTGCTTGGACAAGCGAGGTATTCCATTTGAAGGGGAAGGCTCATAAGCAGGTTTTATAGCTCTTTCTTCCATGACATCCTCGGCTATAGCCACCTCGTTTAAAACACCTGCTTTATTGGTATTTTTTTGTGGTGCTTTGGCTTCGTCGCTTTTAATTTCATCCAGAATTTCAATATTATTCTTACGCAAGGCAATTTCCTTATCAAACTGAGAGTTGCTGCGGTAAAAGTCGGCTGTTTGTGACTGGGCAACAACATTAGCGCTACGGCTTTCTTTTTTAGATTCTTGAATGGCTCTATTGTAATAGGCTTCTGCCTTATCTACTTGACCTATTTCATTTAACAGCGCAGCAATTTTTGAATTGATGGAAGTCACCTGTATGTTTAAGCGTGCGTTTTGGGCGAGCAGCAGTGCCTGTTGGTACGTTTGCAAGGCCTTGTCGCTATCGTTTGTTTTTGCATACGCAGCAGCGAGACCGGTCAGCCTTTTTATTTCTAAAGTAGAAGTACTTCCTGTGCTTTGCTTCTTTTTTGATCTTGTGGTGTTGTAGGCTTTTGCACCTATATAAGCAGCAATAGCTTCTTGATAATTGCCATTGAGACGCAGCATGTCTGCTTTTTTTATGACAATAGAAAGGCTGCTGTTCAGCTCTTCTGCCTGCGTATAATTAGCAATGGCGAGATCGTATTGTTGATTATAGCTATAGAGGTCGCCTAGTTTTTCATAAGCGGCACTTTCTTGGGTTTTGGTAAGTGATTTAGGGTTGTTAGATAGCGCAGCAATAAGGAAGTCGGCTGCTTTTTGCGCGTCTTTTTTGAGAAAGATTTGTGCGCTATCCATAGCCACTTGGTAAGGGACGCTGCTGCGGTTTTTTTGATCTTGGCTATCACTTTGTACGCGTATTTCTATGCGTTCATTACTTGTTATACGATAATAAACAGTTTCAAAATTCAGACCTTTAATAACGATTTCTTCTCCCATATTTGCGGGTAAACTAAAGGTACCGCGAGCATCTGTAGTGGTATAACGGCCCATTTTCCCCTCTATATTCACTCCTGGAATAGGCGCACCGCTTTCACTCAATACACGTCCCTGCAGTACCATATTGGTCTCTGCAGTTCGAGGCGTTGCAAATTCCTTGTTTTGTGCCACTGCTATTTGAAAAGTAAAAAGCAGGAATAATAACGTGATTATGTGTTTCATCAGGCTGTAAACTTAGTCATAAAAAAATATATGATTTCTTTGAAAAGCCATCTTTAGGTAGTTATAGACGGTGTTTTGAACGCTTTCGCGAAAGCGAACTCGTCAAGAATAGCATTACACTCATTCAAAGGCTGTTTTCACTCATTGGTTCTATGTAACGGTTTTTTATACCAATAGATTTGATGCAAAATCAATAGAAAATGAAACAGATCACCACCTTTATTCTCCTATTTGCCGTACTTGTTATGAATGCGCAACACATGGGTAATTTTAATAACATGGCTGAAGACATGAGTATTTCTAGAGCAAATATTGTAAGCAGCATGGGCAATGGCGCTGCTTTTGGAAATCCGTATGCTCCACAATACACCGCACCTCAACCAAATCAGATACTGCGCATTAATTTACGATCGCTTTACAATGTTGAGGCCACCGATTATACCGCCGTATTTAATATCGTTCAAGTAGGTAAAACTGCCGAAGAAACCACCCAATTGATAAACGATAAAATCGACCTGATCAAAGAAGAGTTGCGTGGCCAAGGTTTTGAAGGGCAGTTTGCCCTGGACATGATTTCTTTTGTACCTCAATACGAGATTGAAGTCACTAAAAAGCTGTTTTCCAAAACCTATACCGAAGTTCCCGTAGGCTTTGAACTGCAGCAAAACTTATTGATCAGTTATAGAAAAGACAGCGATTTTCAAAATATCCTAACTGCCTGTGGAAAAGCTGAGGTGTACAACCTGGTAAAAGTTGATTACTATGTAAAAAACCTAGAAGCAATTTATGAAGACCTTCAAAACAAATTGCTTGCTGAGGTAACAAAAAAGAAAGCCTATTATGAAAAATTAGGCTTTGACATGAGTAATTACAACGTCATGATGGGCGATAAAAAATATTACTACACGCCTAAAGATTTTTATAAAAGCTACCTCGCTGCCGAAAATATAAGTATGGAGGCTCTTAAAAATCAAAAAAGTGTGACCACCGTGCGAAAACCTACATCTTATTACTACGACCCTATTCCCTACAACGGTTATGACGTAGTCGTAAATGCATCGATTACAATGCCGGTTATCCAATTAGGAATGGATTTGAGTTTGCAGTACACCCTCAAACCTGTGGAGAAAAAACCAGTGCCACAACCAGAGCCTGTAACAACACCTAACCCTAAAGTCTATGTAGTAAGTCCGAGTGGACCTATTGATATTAAAGAACTACCTAATAATTAAGGGGAGCAAAATCAAAAATAAAATCAAAATCAAAACACATTTCCTAGCCCTGAATGGGAGGTTTTTAAGAGGAGAACGGAAATAAAAACAAAATTTAAATATTATGAAAAATCTAAAAACAATTGCTTTTACATTAAGTGTTACCGCATTAATGGCCTGCAAAGGCACTGCGGCTGAAAACGGAGTAGAAATCGCAACAAACGGGATAGAGATTCCACAAACTACTGCTGCGATGGCAACAGTGGTGGAAGAGCCGGCAACCATACAAATCGCCTTACTTCTAGACACCAGTAATAGTATGGATGGGCTGATTGATCAGGCCAAAACCCAACTTTGGGACGTGGTCAACAAAATGTCTGGGGCGCATTGCAACGAGCAACAAGCCTTATTAGAAATTGCACTTTATGAGTACGGTAACAGCAGGTTACATTCAGAAGAAGGTTTTGTGCGTCAAGTACTCTCTTTCTCTACCGACTTGGACTTGATCAGCAAAGAGTTATTTAGCTTAAGGACCAATGGTGGAGAAGAGTATTGCGGGACTGTAATTGGAACTTCTTTAAAACAATTGGAGTGGAAAAAAGGGAAAAACGATCTTAAAATGATTTTTATAGCTGGGAATGAAGGTTTTAATCAAGGTACGGTGCCTTTTTCTTCGAGTATTGCTCAGGCTATAGAAAAAGACGTGGTGGTCAACACCATTTTTTGTGGAGACTGGAATACGGGAGCACAGTTGCAGTGGAAAGAAGGCGCCACTTTAGGAAAAGGACAATACATGAACTTGGATCACAACCAGAAATCTGCCTACGTCGCTACTCCTTATGACGATCAGATTTTGAATTATAACCGTCTGCTTAACGATACGTATATTGCTTTCGGCCGTCAGGGGTATGAAAATAAAGCCGTACAAATGCATATGGACGAAGCGGTTCAGGAGGTGTCTGCTCAAGCCAATGTGAAGCGTACCTTAGCAAAATCTTCTGAAAATTATCGCAATTCCAGTTGGGACCTGGTTGATGCTTTAGATGATGAAGACATGAAGGGAAAAGTGCTTACGGAGGAGAATATAAAGACCTTACCAGACAGCATTCGCACTAAAAGTAAGAAGGAGATTGCCGCTTTCGCGAAAGCGAAAAAACAAGAGCGCACCTCCATACAAAACAAGATCAAAGAACTCAACCAAAAAAGAGATCAATACATCGCGACACAATCACTCACCGAGACCAATGGATTAGAGTCGGCTATGTTTAAGGCAATCAAAAAGCAATCGGTCTCCAAAAACTTCCAATGGGAATAGTGATAAGTAGGTATTCACTGTTGAAAAATGTTGAGTAGTTTTAGATTGATCACAGTGGCTAAATCGTATTTTTGATATTCCTATAAAAGCATCAATTTGGCCACTAATTCAAATAAGGTAACTCCTTTAATGCAGCAATACAACAAGATCAAGACCAAGTATCCTGATGCCTTATTGTTATTTAGAGTGGGCGATTTTTATGAAACCTTTGGAGAAGATGCTATTAAAACAGCTCGTATTCTCAATATTGTATTGACCAGCCGTAACAATGGTGGTGATCATGTAGAACTAGCTGGATTCCCCCATCATTCCATAAACACTTACTTGCCTAAGCTGGTAAAAGCAGGGGAACGAGTTGCTATTTGTGATCAATTAGAGGATCCTAAACAGACTAAAAACATTGTAAAACGAGGGGTAACCGAGTTGATTACTCCAGGAGTTTCTCTCAACGATGAGGTGCTGAGTTCTAAAACAAATAATTTTCTTGCCGCACTTTCTGTCAACAGGAATTTATATGGAGTGGCTTTTTTAGATATTTCGACAGGGGAGTTTTTAGTTTCTCAAGGCTCAAAAGAAGAAGTGGATAAGTTATTGCAAAATTTTGATCCTAGCGAGCTTTTAGTAACTCGTAGCGATAAAAAAACACTGGCAAAAGAATTTCCATATGATTTACCATTCTTTCATTTAGAGGATTGGGTATTTCAAATCGACTTTGCCACGAAGTCACTTCTCAAACATTTTAAAGTGAATTCTTTAAAAGGCTTTGGAGTAGAAAAGTTGGATCAGGCGCTTATATCGGCGGGTTCGATTTTGTATTATCTAGAAGAAACTCAACACAATAAGTTGGATCACGTTTCAAATATTTCTCGTATTGAAGACGACAATTTTGTATGGATGGACCGTTTTACGGTACGCAACTTAGAATTATACACCCCGTTAAGTCAAGGTGCGGTAACCCTAATTGACGTTATCGATCAGACCACTACAGCAATGGGTGGGCGCATGCTCAAACGGTGGATGGCATTTCCATTAAAAGATGCCGCGCAAATCAACAAGCGTCATGATATCGTTGAGTTTTTTACAAAATCCCAAGAACAACAGCAAGAAATCAGGTCCTACCTAAAACGCATGAGCGATTTGGAGCGACTGATTTCAAAAGTTGCCGTAGGTAAAATTTGCCCTAGAGAAGTTGTACAGCTTAAAAACAGTTTAGAGGCTATAATTCCTATAAAAGAAAAAGTGCTAGCCTCAGGTAACAAAGCGCTTCATTTAATAGGAGATAGTTTGAATCCTTGTACTCACTTAATAGAGTTGTTCAAACAAGCTATTGATGAGCATGCCCCTGTAAATATTTTAAAAGGGAATACCATTGCTCCTGGATATCATTCAGAATTGGATGAGTTAAGAGGCCTAGCAACTTCAGGAAAGGATTACCTGGATAAGATGCTTGCCAGACACGCCGAAGAAACTGGGATCAGCAGTTTGAAGATTTCTAGTAATAATGTATTCGGCTATTATATAGAAGTACGCAATACACATAAAGATAAAGTTCCAGCAGCATGGACGAGAAAGCAAACGTTGGTCAATGCAGAGCGGTACATCACCGAAGAGCTTAAAGAATATGAAGGCAAAATATTAGGTGCCGAGGACCGCATCCATGCCTTACAACAAGAGCTTTTTGATAAAATTGTTCGGGAGATCATGCCTTCTATTACCACCATTCAGAATAATTCTCAGTTAATAGGGCAATTGGACTGTTTGATTTCTTTTGCTTCCCATGCGGTGACGTCCAATTACACCAGACCAGAATTATTAGATACCGACGAGTTAATCATTAAAAACGGTCGACATCCTGTGATAGAAAAAATGCTTCCAGCAGACTTGCCTTACATTCCTAACGATGTACAGCTGGATAGAGACAGCCAGCAAATCATCATGATTACGGGTCCTAACATGAGTGGTAAAAGCGCCATTTTAAGACAGACGGCGTTGATTGTTCTATTGGCGCAAATAGGAAGTTTTGTTCCTGCCGAAGAGGTGAAAATGGGAGTTGTAGATAAAATATTTACCAGAGTAGGAGCCAGTGACAACATATCTCAAGGAGAATCTACTTTTATGACAGAGATGAATGAAAGTGCGAGTATCTTGAATAATATCAGTGAGAAAAGTTTGGTGCTGCTTGATGAGATAGGCCGCGGGACAAGTACTTATGACGGTATTTCCATCGCATGGGCCATCACCGAATATTTACACGAGCATCCTGCTAGTCCCAAAACCTTATTTGCTACTCATTATCACGAGCTCAATGACATGACGTCTCAATTGGAACGCATTAAAAATTTTAATGTAGAAGTGAAGGAATTAAAAGATAAAGTGCTCTTTATGCGCAAATTAGTTCCTGGGGGTAGTCATCACAGTTTTGGAATTCATGTGGCTAAAATGGCAGGAATGCCACAGCAAGTGATCTCAAAAGCAAATAAAATACTTAAACGGCTTGAAAAGACGCACAAACAAGAAGATTCTAAAGAAGCTATGAAAGCCATTCAGGAAGAAGAAATGCAATTGAGTTTCTTTAATCTAGACGATCCCTTGTTAGAAACTATCAAACAAGAAATTTTACAGGTAGACATAAATACCTTAACGCCAGTAGAGGCTTTGATGAAATTAAACGAGATCAAACGCATGCTGGTAAAAAAAGAGAAAGCAAGTTCATAATTTTTCATTTTTTCCTTTGCAGTATAAGGAAAGTTGTTAAATTTGCAACCGCTTTAAAAAGTAGATGTTTTTTAAATTTGCGAAAGTAGCTCAGGGGTAGAGCATCACCTTGCCAAGGTGGAGGTCGCGGGTTCAAATCCCGTCTTTCGCTCTAAAGTTTGTTCTTTAATAAGTTTTTATAATACCAATGATGTGTCGCTGACACAATCGCTCGAGTGGTGGAATTGGTAGACACGTTGGACTTAAAATCCAATGGGTAGTAATGCCCGTACGGGTTCAAGTCCCGTCTCGAGTACTAAGAGGTTGTCTAGAAATAGGTAGCCTCTTTTTATTTACACCTAAAATTTTCCCTAGCCGTTTTGCGGCACTTGATGTGTAACTATTATCTCGAGCAGTTGGGATATGTGTGCATGGATAGCGCGTTGGAGCTGGGTTTCAAATAAGGATAACAAAAACAAAATCACCCAGGAATAGCGGCAATCAACTTCTTAGTATAAGCACTTTGCGGATTTTCATATAACGCATCGGCTTCGTTTTTTTCTTCTATTTTTCCATGGTTCATAACGATGACCTGATCGCAGAAGTATTTGACTACCGCCAGATCATGGGAGATGAACAAATAAGAGAAGCCAAAATATTCTTTGAATTCGTTGAGCAAATTTAACACTTGGGCTTGTACCGAAATGTCCAGCGCACTGACGCTTTCGTCGCAAACGATCAGCTTGGGTTCTAAGGCCACAGTTCTTGCGATTCCTATACGTTGTCGTTGACCACCACTAAATTCATGCGGATACCTG
>Ga0129324_10002909_pt1 | contig 10280 bp, 9 predicted proteins | sample CPBDNA_7_FD_96879 | JGI IMG/M metagenome (GOLD analysis project Ga0129324, IMG submission 96879) | Freshwater to marine salinity gradient microbial communities from Chesapeake Bay, USA - CPBay_Spr_15_0.2_DNA | ecosystem: Environmental > Aquatic > Marine > Coastal | place: USA: Chesapeake Bay... | reverse complement strand
GTGATTGTGACTTCATGGTGCTGCCCGAATTGTGGAATGTTGGAGCCTTTGATTTGGCAGCAAGCCGTGAGTATGCCCAACCAATTGATGGGTCGTTACCAACTGCTCTCGCACAGAAGGCACGCGAACATGGCATCTGGTTACATGGCGGGTCATTTTGTGAACAAAATTCTGATGCGTTGCACAACACGAGTGTGTTGTTTAACCCACAGGGAGAACTGGCCGCCTACTACCGCAAGGTGCATGTTTTTACCTATGCGCGAGAGCAGGACACTATGACCCCAGGACAGGATTACGTAATGGTGGAAACACCGTTGGGGTTAACCGGCCTAGCCACCTGTTATGACGCTCGTTTTCCTGAGATGTTTCGGGCCATGCGCATTGCGGGAGCCCAAGCGTTTGTGATCCCCTCCGGTTGGCCGGTGCCTCGCATTGGTCAGTGGGATGCATTACTTCCCGCTCGGGCAGTTGAAAACCAAGCTTGGGTCATTGCCTGCAATCAAATAGGCACTCAAGGTAGGCACCAATTGGGCGGTCATTCAGTGATCATTGATCCGCTCGGAAACACTCTCGCCAATGGTGGAGAAACTGAGACCGTGATTAGTGCCGTGATTGATATTCAGGTTGAGCAAAATTGGCGGTCAGAGTTCCCAGCAATCGATGATGTCGTTGATTGCCCCGTGATCACCGTTTAGTCAGCTTTTTACCTGGATCACGATTACCGGGTTCTTTTTTGGTTCAAGCCATTGAAGTATTTCTTTCATAGACCCTTCAGGGATTGCAATACAGCCCGCAGTTTTCGTCCCATTGCTGACATGAAGGAAGATTCCGCCACCCCGACTGGTATTCGCGCTTTGATCCGTTCGGTTAATCCCGTTTGCGCCCTTGGTTATTTTCCCCGAGGGGAGATTGAAATCAAGTACTGCGACGTAGTTGTATTGCTTACGGTAGGTGGAGAGAATCTCAACGTAATTGCCGTAGCTTGACCAATTTTTGTTTGCAGTCTGAAGAATGTTGTAGGTGCTGGGAAACTTGGGGTTGTAAGTCCAAGCATCATTGTTGTCCACCTTTAGGTAACTCAACTTGGTCCCAGGATCAGACCTAATGCCGAATGCCGAGGTGAAGGCGTAGGTTCCGGTAGGAGTTGTTCCCGTTCCTTGCTTCCGCTTGTTACCAGGTACGAGTCCACCGTACCCCAAGTTTGCCTTCACCGAATTTTGTATAACCGACCAAGATGATTTCTTCTTTTCAAAAACTTGAACAGTTCCCACGGTTGATCGCCATGACTTAGCTGTAACCAACACCACTTGGTCACTGTCGGTGATCTCGTTGAGCAAGGCCGGAGTCGCTTGACTACTCACTGGCGAAACAAGGCCGATCAGCATCACTGCCGACATGACGGTCGACATGACAAGGGCGGGCGCTTTATACGCCCGCCATGCCTTGTTCATGTGTAGCAAACTACAGGACTCCGAAAATAAAGGACTACGAAACCAGAGGAAGGCCTGCATTCTCCCAACCAATGATTCCGGGTTCGAGTTCAAAAATGCTATTAATACCGACGTTACTCAATTGGGTAACGGCGGGTTGCGAGCGATTTCCACTTCGACAGTAGACCGCGTAAACGCCTGCGGGATCAAGCCCCATGATCTGATTTGCAAAATCAGGGCCTTGAACGTTGTAGTTGACGGCTCCTTGAATATGGCCTTGCGCGAATTCTTCCGGGGTTCGGACGTCAATGATTGTGACTCCGGGAGTGGTTACTACTTCTGAAAACATGGCCGCATCAACTCGCTCTGGGGCCGTTGGGGCTTCAACAATGACGTCCACTGGCGCGGCTACCGCTTCGGTGTCTGTACTTGAACAGGCGGTCAATGGGGCGGTGAGTGCCAGGGCCGCGACCGCAAAAGCAACTCCGAGTGTCTTATTTCGCATACCCCCTAGGGTATACTACTCGCTGCGAGTTCGCCCCTCGGACCCTTGATTTAAACTCGCCAACCGATCGTTGTAAGCCGTGAGTTCGGCATCGCCGTCACGCTCGGCCTGACGGTCTTTGCGCTTGGCCTCACGGTCGTCACTCCGTGACCACTGCACCATGATCGCAATGAACACGATCAATGCAGGGAATTCCGCGACCCCCCAAGCCACTTGCCCACCAGAAACGGAGTCCGCGAGCGGATCGACCACCCAGTCCGGGCGCACGATCCCGTACCACTCGATCGCCATAGGTGTTGTACCCATCATCAAAATGACACTAAAGAAAGCGTGAACACTGATCGCAAGTAGCAACAAAATAATTCGACCCCAATACGGCAGTGGATGCGGCCGAGGGTCTATCCCGATTAATACCCAGTAAAAAAGGTAACCGGCGAAGATGAAGTGCAACTGCATAACAACATGGCCAATATGAGATCCCATAAGCCAACCGAAGGCCGGCGTTAAGTAAAGGCCGTACAGCCCTATTACATAAATAAAGAAAACAAAAAATGGGTTTGTAGCCAATGCATTGAGTTTGCTGTTGAGAAAAAGCACTAACCATTCGCGGGGACCTCGTTCGCCAGTTCGCGAGGGTTTAAGTGCGCGAAGTGCAAGAGTCGCCGGTGCACCCAAGACCAAGAAAATTGGTCCGAGCATTGTGAGCGTCATGTGGTTAACCATGTGAAGACCGACGGAGACTTGTGAATACAGCGCGATCCCTGAGTTAGTGCACCAAATAATCACCGAGATCCCTGCGAGCCAGGAAACCAAACGCATGATGGGCCAGGCGTCACCGCGCGTGCGCAGTCGGATGAAAGCGGCGACATAGAGTGCGGCTGCAATCAAACTTCCAGTTAAGAAAAAAGGTTCGAAATAGAAGCCGAGAGCAACATTTGCCGCTGTTGGAGCTGGTGGATAGAGATAACCCAGAAGGGACTCACCGAACGTTGGAAGAAGTTCCTCAACTCGAGGGTACGCACTCGTGGCAAGGGCAACCCCGAGCCCAATGGCTGAAGCCATGATGAAAACTTCAACGACCGCAACCTTTATAAAACGCTTCCCTGCACCAGGGGCATCCATGGTGGGGAGTACACGGCGTCGATGCTGGTAACCCAATAATCCAAGCCCCAGAATAAGTGCGACTTTTACGAGAATTACCTGTCCGTAACCGTTGGAGAAGAGTTCACCAAATGAGTTCAGTCGGGTATAGGCATTGGAGAGTCCACTCAGGGCTAGGAGCACAATCGCTATAAGTGCAAGTGGTGAAAATCTCTCGAGTGCACGTCTCAGTGGGATATCTCTTTTAATTGCATGGAAAAGTAAGACGGCGAGCCCGCCAACCCAAATAGCGGCTGCAACTACGTGGGTGACTCCCGCCGTGAGGGCCAGCGCATGATCACCGAGCCCGGCGCCGTGTCCAGCGAGCGAGGGAAGTGACACTGCAATAAGAGCCAGAATCACGCCGGCAGCACTCACATCTGTTGTTGCCGTGATGAACCCGCCCAGGGCAATGACGGCTGCAATGAAGAACACAACGATCAGTGCCCGCGTTGCCGGGACATCGGTTGCGTAAGTACTGACCACACTAGGAGTGATGGCCTCTGCGAGCGAAACGCCTAAGACATAGGCCAATAAAAAGACAGCTTGGATTACAGCCAATATCGCCCAGACGGCACCTGACCATGAAGCACGAATAACGTCTTTGCGTCCTGCGGCAGAAAGGACACCGTCTTTGCCAGAAGGATCTAGGAAAGCGGCAGAGATTAAAAAGCCGACCGTCAGGATTGCTGCAATGTCGGTGAGGATCCGCAGAACCGCGACACCCCAGCCAATGAATGGACCGGTATCGGTGATTCCTTCCGGTGCAATTTCATAAGCACTTCCGGTCACGATCAAACCAATTGCGGTCGCCGCGATAGCGATGGCAACAACTATTGAACCGAAGGTGAGTATTCGTGAACGAGGAATGGCTTGCGTTCCCGGACTTAGGGTTGTTTTCACGTTGAGCGCTTTCGCCAGATGAAGTACCCGGCAACAACGAGAGCTAAGGCGAGGAAGCCGAGTACCCAGACCAGCATGGATCCTGATTCAGAAGGCGACTCAGCAGATGTGGGGACTGCAGGGGCCGACTCCTGGGACGGGGTTTGCATTGTGCTGACCTCGGGCTCAGCAGTTGTTAAATCAGGCGCTGACTCAGAAGGCGACTCGGAAGGCGACTCGGAAGGCGACTCGGAAGGCGAGGCTGTTTCCGCAGTTGGGTAACTAAAACTAAATGAGCCGGTGATCGGGTGTCCATCTTCAGAAACAATTCGGTAAGCAATTTTGTATGAATCTCCGGGAAGGTCCACCGGCCATAGGGCAGTTGCTGTTGTTTGTGCGCTTTCAGCAATTACACCTGTGACGAGTACTCCTGCAGAGTTAGTAACGGCCAGTTCTGCCATGCCATCGAGAATTTGCGAATTGAAACTAAGAGTTATTGACTCCGGCGCGCTTTGAAGTACTGAACCGTCTACTGGATCAGTGCTGACCAAATCCGCATGGGCAGAAGCTGGGACGCCAACGCCTACGTAACCCGCGTAACTTGCGAACAAGAGGAAGAGGGCGGCAAAGAAGGCAATAGTTTTATTCACTCCCTCAGGGTACCTCTGGCGGCAAAAAGGGACAGAGAAAACGTGAGTCCGCGCACTTTGGACAGACCCAATGTGCGCGGACTCACGTTTTACTAGAAAGCAGCTTCAGAGATTTCCATGATTTCACTGGTTGTTGCCTCAGCGATTCCACGCTCTGCAGCAAGCAGTGGCAAGCGGTTGCGGGCGAACCAGCGAGCACTTTCCACCTTGCCGGTGTAGAAGTCCTTGTCCCGCTCACTGGGATCAGCAGCGAGGGCAGCCAAGGCGACTTCGGCTTGACGGATCAGGAGCCAACCAATTATGAGATCACCGGATGCCATAAGGAGACGGGTTGAGTTCAGACCGACCTTGTAGATCTCCTTGATATCGGTCTGGGAAGCCATAGCCCATTGACCCATGACACCCAAGATGGCCTGAACGTTTTCCAAAGCCTGACCAAGGAGCTCACGCTCAACGGAGAGTTGACCTGAACCTTCGTCACCCTTAACCGTTTGGGTGATTTCTTGGGCCATGAAACTGATGGCCTTGAACTGATCCTTGACCATCTTGCGGAAGAAGAAGTCCAGACCTTGAATCGCGGTCGTTCCTTCGTAGAGGGTGTCAATTTTTGCGTCACGGATGTACTGCTCAAGTGGGTAGTCCTGCAGGTAACCCGACCCACCGTATGTCTGAAGGCCAACCGCAAGCATTTCGTATGACCGTTCCGAGCCAACGCCCTTGACGATTGGCAGAAGCAGGTCATTGATCCGTAGTGCTAGATCCAAATCGATAGTGGTGTCACCAGCCTCACCCATCTCGATCAAGTCCTGCCAGTAGGCGGTGTAGAGCACGAGTGCTCGCATGCCCTCTGAGTAGGACTTCTGCAACATGAGTGAACGGCGAACATCAGGATGGTTCGTGATGGTCACACGGGGTGCGGTCTTGTCAGTCATTTGAGTGAGGTCAGCACCTTGTACGCGTGTCTTCGCGTAATCCAATGCGTTGAGGTAACCCGTTGAAAGTGTTGCGATTGCTTTCGTACCGACCATCATGCGTGCGTATTCAATTACCTTGAACATTTGAGCTATACCGTTGTGGACGTCTCCGACCAACCAACCAACAGCAGGCTCGTTTTCACCGAAGGTCATTTCGCAGGTGGTGGAAACTTTCAGGCCCATCTTCTTCTCAACGTTTGTCGCGTAAACACCGTTACGTTCGCCAAGCTCACCCGTTGCTAGATCAACATGGAACTTGGGAACAACGAAGAGTGACAACCCTTTTGTCCCTGGTCCAGCGCCTTCAGGGCGAGCAAGTACCAAGTGAACAATGTTGTCAGCCATGTCGTGCTCACCACTGGTGATGAAGCGCTTGACGCCTTCAATGTGCCAAGAACCATCAGGTTGCTCAATCGCCTTGGTGCGGCCAACGCCGACGTCTGAACCGGCATCAGGCTCGGTAAGGACCATCGTGGCGCCCCAACGCTTTTCGATCATGAGTTCACCCCAACGCTTCTGATCCTCATTGCCGAGGGAGTCAAGGATTGCAGCGAAACCAGGACCGGACATGAACAGGAACGCCCCTGGGTTTGCACCAAGTAGCAACTCTGCAGCCGCCCAGCGAAGTGACGGGGGAGCACCGGAGCCACCGAGGTGCTCGGGGAGATCCAAGCGCCACCACTCGGCATCCATGAGGGCGTTGTAACTCTTTTTGAATTCCTCTGGCATGACGACCGTTTTGGTTGCCGGGTCATAGACGGGTGGAACCCGATCCGAGGAAACAAATGAATCGGAAAGAATCCCTGTTGCCAAGCGATTAACTTCGTCCAAGACGTCGCGGGCGGTATCCACATCCATTTCGGCGTATGGTCCTTTGCCCATTCGTTCGCCGGCTCCGAATACCTCAAAGAGGTTGAATTCAAGGTCGCGCTGATTGCTCTTGTAATGTGTCATTGCCACTCCCTGGTACTGGAATTCGGGCTAAGTTACCCGCCAGTAACAATGATCCCCCCTCGTGGCAACTTTTGCAAGCAGAGATTCGGAACTATTTCAAGATTTTTTGGTTTTGCCCCTAAAAAGGGGCTGAACCTGAGACACTCCCCACACGTGATCGCTGTTTTTGACCTGATTTAAATTCAACCTGATTCAACCCGCGGAGGATTCCCCATGATCGTCTTTAAAAGCCAGCTACCCGAAGTTGAGATCCCCAATGTCTCGATCACTGAATTCATTTTGCGCGAGGCAGATCGGGTACCCGACCGGGAGGCGTTGATCGATGGCCCAACCGGACGCAGCTACACGTATGGACAACTCAAAGGCATGATCTATTCATTTGCCGGTGGACTTGCGGCAAAGGGTTTAGGTAAAGGCGACACGATCGCACTGATGGCGCCGAATATTCCTGAGTTCGCCATTGTCTTCCATGGCGCTGCTGTTGCTGGAGTTGCGGTCAGCACGATCAATCCGACGTACACAGCGGATGAAGTTAAGTTTCAACTCAATGACTCGGAATCCAAACTCTTCGTCACAATTGGAATGTTTTTAGAAACTTCTCAATTAGCTATTCAAGGAACAGCGGTTTCCGAGATCGTAATAATTGGCGATGCTCCAGAGGGCACAACACCTTTCACATCACTATTCGGCAATCCCATAGCGCAGGTTGACATTGACCCGAAAGAGCAAATTGTTGTTCTGCCTTACTCTTCCGGGACTACAGGTTTTCCCAAAGGCGTAATGCTCACCCATCACAATCTTGTTTCAAACTTGATGCAGGTCGAAGACGCCCTTGAAGTTGAAGACGGTGAAATAGTCCTTGCGGTTCTTCCGTTTTTTCACATTTACGGAATGCAAGTTCTCATGAATGAATTTCTTTCCCGCGGAGCAACGATTGTCACCGTGCCACGTTTTGATCTAGAACAGTCACTGTCAATTATTCAAGATCGCAAAATCACTCGGTTCTTTGTTGTCCCGCCAATTGTGTTGGCGCTCGCCAAGCACCCACTCATTGATCAGTATGACCTCAGCAGTTTGAAGCAAGTTTTCTCTGGTGCCGCACCGCTGGGAGCCGAGCTTGGTGAAGAAGCAGCTGCACGAATTGATTGCAGTGTTGTTCAAGGGTTCGGCATGACCGAACTTTCACCCGTGAGCCACATTTCACTTGAAGGTCGTTCAAAGGCAGGCACGGTAGGACTAACAGCACCCAACACCGAAATCAGAATCGTCGATCCTGAAACCGGTGAAGACCAAGACGTTGACGGTGTCGGTGAACTGTGGATTCGTGGCCCGCAGGTCATGAAGGGCTATCTCAATAACCCAAGCGCGACCGAGGCCACAATTGATCCAGAGGGTTGGCTCAAGACAGGGGACATTGCATCAATTGACTCCGAAGGGTTCGTCTCAATCGTTGACCGCCTCAAAGAACTCATCAAATACAAAGGTTTCCAGGTTGCCCCGGCCGAACTCGAAGCCTTCTTGCTCACACACCCGGCAATTGCTGACGCTGCTGTTATTGGCGTCCCCGACGTTGAGGCCGGTGAAATCCCACGGGCATTTGTCGTGCTGCGCCCAGGCCAAGAAGTGAGCGCCGCTGACATCACCGAATTCATGGAAGGTCATGTCGCTAAATACAAGGTAATTCACGACATTGTGTTCATCGATGAAGTCCCCAAAAGTGCATCGGGAAAGATTCTGCGTCGCATGCTGCGGGACTAGTTCACCCCGATCTTCACCATTACACCTATGCTCGTTGGCATGTTAGAAATCCAACGCTCACTCGTTGATGCCATCGTGGCCCATGCACGAGCCGATCACCCGGATGAAGCATGCGGGGTAATCGCCGGGCCGGCCGGATCTGATCAACCGGAGCGATTCATCCCTATGGTGAATGCGGTGAGGTGTCCAACACTCTACGAGTTCGACTCAAAGGACCTGCTTCGCCTCTATCGAGAAATGGATGATCGGGACGAGATCCCCGTTGTTATTTATCACTCACACCCAGCGACGCAGGCATATCCCTCGATCACCGACATCACCCAGGCATCTGAACCAGATGCCCACTATGTTTTGGTGTCAATTCGTGAGACCGGCCCCCTTGAGGGACCATTTGAATTCAGATCCTTTCGAATCGTTGACGGCGAAGTCACCGAAGAGGAGATTTCGATCCGTGATTGACGGATTCGTCCCTGGGAAGTGAGCCCTGAGCAGTAGGCATGGGATACTCCGAATGTCGTTTACCCCGGATGGAATAAGCCCGTCCAGAATGAGAGTGCCTGATCATGTCCATTGAAGTCCGCATCCCCACGATCCTTCGCCCGTACACATCGGGTGAGAAGTTAGTGACCGCACAGGGAATTACACTCGCCGAGGTAATCAATGACCTCGAGATCAATTACCCGGGCATTGGTGAGCGGCTTCTCGATGAAAATGGGCTACGCCGTTTCATTAATATTTACGTCAACGACGAAGACGTTCGTTTTCTCGATGGTCTGCAGAGCGTGATTGGCGAGAACGACTCGATCACGATTTTGCCCGCGGTCGCTGGCGGCTAGTAATCAATGCGCTTTGATTCCCTGCTCGACTCCGTTGGGCACACTCCACTTGTCGGGTTGCCGCGTCTTTCACCCTCACCCGATGTTCGCCTATGGGCCAAACTAGAGGACCGCAACCCAACCGGTTCGGTCAAAGACCGGGCGGCTCTGGCTATGGTCCTTGACGCTGAGCGCAACGAAATATTGACGCCGGGAGCAACACTTCTGGAACCTACATCGGGAAACACCGGAATATCGCTGGCCATGGTTGCCAAACAACGGGGCTACCAACTTGTTTGCGTCATGCCCGAAAATACTTCGGTAGAGCGCGCCCAATTACTAGCGATCTGGGGGGCCAAGATTATTTACTCCCCGGCGGCGGGTGGATCAAATGAGGCCGTGCGCGTTGCCAAAGGTTTAGCTGCCGAGAATCCTGATTGGGTAATGCTTTACCAATACGGCAATCCCGCGAATGCGCTTGCTCATTATGAAAATACCGGCCCCGAGTTATTAGCGGACCTTCCTTCGATCACTCACTTTGTTGCGGGACTAGGAACAACCGGAACGTTAATGGGGGTCGGAAGATTTTTTCGAGACAACAAACCAGATGTATCAATTGTTGCTGCTGAACCGCGCTACGGGGAACTTGTCTACGGACTGCGCAATCTCGACGAAGGATTCATTCCCGAGCTCTACGACGAATCCTTGCTTACTACTCGATTTTCGGTTGGCCCCAGAGATGCGGTGCGACGAACACGTGAACTACTTGAACTCGAAGGAATTTTTGCAGGTGTCTCGACCGGCGCGATCCTGCACGCGGCTCTGGGCATTGCAGCCAAGGCGGTGGCGGCCAAAGAATCCGCAGACATTGCATTCATCGTGTGCGATGGCGGCTGGAAGTACCTGTCGACCGGTGTTTACGAGGGGTCACTCGATGAAGCTGAAGATGCCCTCGAGGGTCAATTGTGGGCGTAACAGTCATAATGTTCTAACAATTAAAATGTCCTGCACGACACATCCCATTCTTCCCCGAAGTCATTGGAGTCATAAGTGAATCTGCCGCCGCTCGTTGAACCCGCCCCTGAACTCAGCGTCGATGAAGTCCGTCGATACAGCCGCCATCTGATCATCCCTGACGTCGGCATGAGCGGACAAAAAAGACTGAAGAACGC
>Ga0129324_10002908_pt1 | contig 10287 bp, 6 predicted proteins | sample CPBDNA_7_FD_96879 | JGI IMG/M metagenome (GOLD analysis project Ga0129324, IMG submission 96879) | Freshwater to marine salinity gradient microbial communities from Chesapeake Bay, USA - CPBay_Spr_15_0.2_DNA | ecosystem: Environmental > Aquatic > Marine > Coastal | place: USA: Chesapeake Bay... | reverse complement strand
GCATTTGAGAAGGCATCACGCAAGGTCGCAAAGTTGCTGGGATGCGAGCAAGTGTTGCGTGTGAAACGAGTCAACATGGCAGATGATCACCCATTTGCTGTTGTCACGGTGTGGTGTTCATTTGATTTAGGCAAGCATTTATCGCGACATGATGTTGAACACTCGTCGTTTTACAATTTACTCAAGGTCAATCTTGGTGGAGCAACGCAAACGATTGGCGCAGATGCGGCAACAACCACTGAGGCCCAATTGTTGGAGATTCCGGTTGGGTCACCGGTATTAAGTTGCGACAGAGTGACGCAGGATATTTCAGGCAAAGCGGTACTGGTGTCGCATCACGTGTTTCCAGCCCATCGCACCAACTTTGTTGTTGATTTGCCGGCAGTTACTGCTTCAATTGCGCCAACTGGCTTGCGCCTTGTCGACTAGCGACTACCACGTATCCCAGTGCAACACGCTTTCGAGCGGCTGGCGTTTGGCTGGCTGAAAGTCGGTTCCCTTGGTGTAAGCGATAGGGAACATTCCACCTTGAGTGATTTTATCGTACGGAATTCCGAGCAGTTCGGCTGCCTTCTTTTCTCCATCAAGCATCAAGTGGATGGTTGTCCAAGCAGAACCAATTCCGCGATTGCGCAGTGCCAGCATGAAGCTCCACACTGCGGGGAGTAGTGAACCCCAGCCGCCTGCACCCGTAGCAACGTCAACATTTTCGAGCCGGCCCTTGATGCACGGGATCATCAGCATTGGTGCTTTTTCAAAGTTCTCAGAAAGAAATGTCGCTGAGTCGCGAACGCGTGTCATCTGATCGTCGGCCAATGCCTTTCCAGCACCGCCTTGGGGAAGTGATGCATAGAGCGCCCAGTTGGCCCGGTAAATCTCGGCAAGTGCCTTCTTTTTCGCCTCATCTTCAACCACGATGAAGTGCCAACCCTGCTGGTTGCCACCTGTTGGCGCTTGAAGTGCGATATCGAGGCACTCTTCAACAACGCTTCGTTCAACGGGGCGGTCGAAGTCAAGGCGCTTACGCACGCTGCGGGTGGTTTTGAGAACTTCATCGGCTGACAGGTTGAGTTGCATGAAGTCAAGTGTGCCATGCCACGATAGAGACGAACCACCTGAAGGGAGATTTGTTGTGAGTCAGATGCGTGTGATTCCAGGAGTTGTCGAAAATCGTGTCACGATTGAGGTCGTTGATGGTGTTGCTGATGTGCGGTTGAATCGCGCAGATAAACGAAACGCACTTGACAATTCCATGTTTACATCGCTTGCTGCAGCAGGCGAGTACCTCAAGACGCAGTCCGAAATTCGCGCCGTGGTGTTGTCGGGAGACGGGTCATCGTTTTGTGCTGGTCTTGACTTCGGTTCATTTCAGGCAATGGCCCAAGGCCCGAAGACCGAATCGGGTCCGAAGACCGAATCGGGAATGAATGCAGGAGCAATGTCTGAAGGGCGGATTACGCACCTTGCTCAGCAGGTGTGTTGGGTATGGCAGGAAGTTCCGGTGCCGGTGATTGCTGCGGTGCACGGACACGCGCTGGGCGGAGGAATGCAAATCGCACTCGGCGCCGATATCCGATATGTGCATCCTGATACTCAGCTTTCGGTACGCGAAGTTCATTGGGGTCTCATTCCCGATATGACGGGAACATTGATGTTGTCTCGACTTGTCAGGCCAGACATTGCAAAGGAATTGGTGTTCACCGCAAAAATCATCTCCGGCAAAGAGGGTTATGAAATAGGACTTGCGACACATCTGTCAGAGAATCCGCATGCAGACGCCATGGTGCTCGCGCGTGAAATTGCGGGACGCAGTCCAGATGCTGTGCGCGGAGCGAAGAAACTGCTTAATCTGCAAGCCAATGTTGGTGCTGCGCAGCAGTTTGCAGATGAGCGAGAGGTCATCGGGCGATTGATTGGTCAGGCAAATCAGGTGGAAGCAGTCATGTCACACTTTGAAAAACGACCAGCTAATTATCAGCAGGCATCGTTGTTTTAAGGATTTCTCGCTAGAATTTCGTTACGGGCCAACGTCGTCCCGGTGATCAACCCGATAAGGACGACAATGCAGCATTCGATGCCGCCCGCAAGCGGTTTATACGACCCACGATTTGAACACGACGCATGTGGCGTCTCCTTTGTCGTGGATGTGCAGGGTCGCAAATCGCATGACATCGTGGCGATGGGTATTGGGGCACTCTGTCGAATGGAACATCGAGGTGCCACTGGAGCCGAAGTTGAAACGGGTGACGGAGCGGGCGTGCTCATCCAAGTACCGCATAAGTTTCTTGCTGCGGTGGCGCAATTTCCGTTGCCCCAAGTTGGTGCTTACGGCGTGGGCATGGCGTTTCTGCCAACCGATCTTGGGCATCGTTCGTCGGCGCAATCTGCAATTGCACGCATCCTGAACGAAGAGCGCCTAGAGCTACTCGGATGGCGTGAAGTGCCCGTGAATCCCGATTGCTTAGGGGAAAGTGCGCGACGCGTCATGCCGTACTTCTCACTGATGTTTGTACGTGGTGTCGATGGCGAAAGTGGCATTGATCTTGACCGTTTGTTGTTTATCGCACGCAAGCGAATTGAACACGAGCTTTCTGCCGACGAACAAACATATTTTCCATCATTGTCAGCGCGCACGTTGATTTACAAGGGCATGTTGACTACGCCTGAGCTCGCACAGTTCTTTCCCGATCTCATTGATGAGCGAATTGAGTCGGCCATGGCATTGGTACATAGTCGCTTCAGCACTAATACATTTCCTTCGTGGCCACTTGCACACCCGTATCGCTTCATCGCGCACAACGGCGAAATCAATACAGTGCAAGGCAATCGAAACTGGATGCGCACACGCGAATCAATGTTGTCCAGCTCATTGTTGCCAGGTCTCGAACGTGCGTTTCCTATTTGTGCAATGGGTGGCTCTGACTCGGCGTCGTTTGACGAAGTGCTCGAGTTACTGCATCTGGGCGGTCGTTCCTTGCCCCATGCAGTGTTGATGATGATCCCTGAAGCATGGGAAAATCACGCCACAATGGACGCACAAAAACGGGCGTTCTATCGCTATCACGCTTCGTTGATGGAGCCTTGGGATGGGCCTGCGTGTATTGCATTTACTGATGGCACGTTGATCGGTGCTGTGCTCGACCGCAATGGACTGCGTCCAAGTCGCTACTGGGTAACTGATGATGACGTGGTGATTATGGCCAGCGAAGTGGGTGTCGTCGAGATTGATCAAGCAAAGATCGTTAAGAAGGGCAGGTTGCAGCCTGGGCGGATGTTGCTAATTGATACGGCTGCGCAACGAATCGTGAGTGATGAAGAAGTGAAAAGCCAACTGGCTGCTGCGGCACCGTATGCGCAATGGCTCGAAGACGGGCTCGTCGAGCTTGCAGACTTGCCTGATCGCGAACACGTTGTATTCAGTCGCGACAGTGTGCTTCGTCGTCAACAAGTGTTTGGTTATACCCACGAGGAATTGAAGATCATTCTTGCGCCGATGGCAAAGAGCGGCATAGAAGCAATCGGCTCAATGGGCACGGACACCCCACTTGCTGTGCTGTCAACACGACCACGATTGTTGTTTGATTACTTCCAGCAACTCTTCGCTCAGGTAACGAATCCTCCGCTTGATGCGATTCGCGAAGAGGTCGTTACGTCGGTGGGCACTGCTGTTGGCCCAGAGGGCAACTTGCTTGATGCCACAGCAGAACACTGTCGACAATTAGTGCTGCCATTTCCAGTTATTAATAACGATCATTTGGCAAAGATCATTCACATCAACGAAGACGGACGATACGCACATTTGCGCAGCCTTGTTGTGAGTGGCTTGTATCGAGTTGCAGAGGGCGAAAGCGGACTGCGCGCCACGCTTGCACAGATTTGTGACGACATCAGTACAGCCATTGATGAAGGTGTTCGCTTAATCGTTCTCTCGGACAGAAACAGCGACGAAGTATTCGCACCGATTCCATCGTTGCTGTTAACAAGTGCCGTGCATCACCATCTCATACGCACGAAGCAGCGGACCAAAGTGGGCTTGATTGTCGAAAGTGGAGATGCGCGGGAAGTGCATCACATGGCATTGCTCGTTGGATTCGGGGCCGGGGCAATTAATCCATACCTGGCATTTGAATCAATTGAGGACATGATCGCTGCTGAAGATGGCAGAGGAATGCATGGCCTCGGTGGAATGGATCCTAAAAAAGCGGTCAACAACTACATTAAGGCTGCTGGCAAAGGTGTGTTGAAGGTGATGTCGAAGATGGGCGTTTCGACCGTTGCCTCATACACCGGTGCACAAATCTTTGAAGCAATTGGATTGAGTAAGTCGCTGATTGACGAGTTCTTTACGGGAACTGTTTCGCGAATTGATGGAATAGGGCTCGAGCAGGTGAGTGCAGAAGTGGCAGCACGTCATGGCGTTGCTCACCCAAGTCGACCTGATCAACGCATCCATCGCAAACTTGAATTGGGTGGCGAGTACCAGTGGCGCCGCGAAGGCGAGCATCATCTGTTCAATCCCGAAACGGTGTACCGACTGCAGCATGCAACTCGCTCGGGTCGCTATGACTTGTTTAAGGAGTACACGCAGGCTGTTGATGATCAATCCAAGGTGTTGACGACGCTGCGAGGGCTCTTTCAGTTTGCGCCCGATCGCACTCCTATTTCGATTGATGAAGTTGAACCCGTTTCGAGCATCGTGCAGCGATTTTCAACTGGCGCAATGAGTTATGGGTCAATCTCGGCCGAGGTGCACGAAACGTTGGCTATTGCCATGAACCGAATTGGCGCAAAGAGCAATACGGGAGAAGGTGGGGAAGACCCCGAGCGGTATCAGCAGTTGAGTAACGGTGATTCAAAGCGGTCAGCGATCAAGCAAGTGGCTTCTGGCCGGTTCGGTGTGACGAGTGAGTATTTGGTGAATGCCGATGACATTCAAATCAAGATGGCGCAAGGTGCCAAGCCCGGTGAAGGCGGCCAATTGCCGGGACACAAGGTGTATCCGTGGATTGCCAAAACCCGACACAGCACTCCGGGCGTTGGACTGATCTCTCCGCCGCCGCACCACGACATTTATTCAATTGAAGACCTCAAGCAATTGATTCATGACCTCAAGAACTCAAATCCCGCAGCACGTGTGCACGTGAAACTGGTGTCTGAAGTGGGGATTGGCACCGTTGCTGCAGGAGTAAGTAAAGCAAAAGCCGATGTGGTGTTGATCTCTGGTCACGATGGAGGAACTGGTGCTTCACCATTGACTTCACTGAAACACGCTGGGGTTCCGTGGGAACTCGGTCTTGCTGAAGCACAGCAAACATTGTTGCTCAATGGCCTGCGTGATCGCATTGTGGTGCAAGCTGATGGTCAAATGAAAACTGGTCGCGATGTAATCATCGCGGCGCTACTTGGTGCAGAAGAGTTTGGTTTTGCGACAGCACCACTTGTGGTGAGTGGCTGTGTGATGATGCGCGTATGTCACCTTGATACGTGCCCCGTGGGAATTGCGACACAGAACCCAGAGTTACGTAAACGCTTTAACGGAAAGCCCGAGTTTGTTGTCAACTTTTTTGAATATATTGCGGAAGAAGTGCGCGAATATTTAGCCCAGCTTGGATTTAGAACGTTGCAGGAAGCAGTTGGTTGTGTTGAAGCCCTTGACGTGAAGCATGCCGTTGATCACTGGAAGGCGCAAGGCTTAGACATTGAGCCAATTCTGGTGATACCTCAAAATCCTTATCAGCAGACTCGACATCATTCTGTGTCTCAAGATCATGGATTAGATGAAGCATTAGACACCCAGCTGCTCAAGCAATGTAAGCAAGCAATCGAAGAGGGAACGCCAATTGTGATTGAGTCTCCGATTTCCAATGTCAACCGCACAGTGGGAACCATGTTGGGAAGCGCACTAACAAAAAAATGGGGTGGAGCAGGTCTTGCTGATAACACGATTGAGTTGCGGTTCACCGGCTCAGCGGGGCAGAGTTTTGGAGCATTTGTTCCGCGCGGAATCACAATGCAGTTGGTGGGTGATAGCAACGATCACGTCGGCAAGGGTTTGTCGGGAGGTCGAATCAGTATTCGTCCAAGTGAACGAGCAACATTTGCACCCGAAGACAACGTCATCGCGGGCAACGTGGTTGGCTATGGCGCAACCTCTGGCGAAGTATTTATTAATGGAATAGTTGGCGAGCGATTCGCTGTTCGTAACTCGGGGGCAACGCTTGTTGTTGAAGGTGTGGGGGATCATGCGTGCGAATACATGACAGGTGGACGAGTCGTGGTGCTTGGTGCTACCGGGCGAAACTTTGCTGCCGGAATGTCGGGCGGAATCGCCTATGTGTTTGATCAAGATGGTGATTTTGCAACGCGGGTAAATCCCGAAATGGTTGATGTGCTTCCTGTAGATGATGAAGATGTGGTGTGGTTGAAGTCAACACTTGATGAGCACGTCGCAATGACCAATTCGCCGCTAGGTCAACGTGTGCTTGCTGATTGGGCGAAATCCCAATCTCAATTCACAAAAGTTTTGCCGCGTGACTATGCACGAGTGATGGCGGTGTTGGCCAAGGCTGCTGGAGATGGAGCTGACGAAGAGGAAACGTCAAAACGAGTAATGGAGTCAGTCCATGGGTGAACCGACAGGATTCCTTAATTGGAAGCGCGCAACACCGAAGCGTCGTCCGATACCAGTGCGCGTCACTGATTGGCGCGAGGTATACGAGCCTTTTGACGCAAGTGAGCTGAATCATCAAGCAGGACGATGCATGGATTGCGGTATTCCGTTTTGCAACAACGGATGTCCACTTGGCAATTTGATACCTGATTGGAACGACTTGGTCTATCGCGGTCATTGGCGTGATGCGATTGAGCGCTTACATGCAACCAATAACTTTCCTGAATTCACCGGTCGTTTGTGTCCAGCACCGTGCGAGAGTGCATGCGTACTCGGTATCAACCAAGACCCCGTCAGCATTAAGCAGGTAGAAGTAGAGATCATTGATCGAGCGTGGAACGAAGGGTGGGTGCAGCCCTACATTGCGACAACTAAAACGGGCAAGCGCATCGCGGTCATTGGTTCTGGTCCCGCTGGATTAGCGACTGCGCAACAACTTACTCGCGCAGGGCACGAAGTTGTGGTGCTCGAGCGAGCAGATCGAATTGGTGGACTCTTGCGCTACGGAATTCCTGAGTTCAAGATGGAAAAGAAGTATCTGGATCGTCGTATTGAGCAAATGCGCGAAGAAGGTACAGAGTTCAGGGTTAACGCAGCTGTTGGCGAAAATGTTGACATTGAAGTCCTTGTTGCATCGCACGATGCAGTGGTGCTGGCATGTGGCTCAACGATTGGGCGTGATCTGCCTGTACCAGGACGCGAGCTTCGGGGAATTCATCAAGCAATGGAGTACTTGCCATTTGCTAACAAAGTTCAGCAGGGCGACATTGCCGATTCACCAATTGATGCCAACGGTAAACACGTGGTCATTATCGGCGGTGGCGATACTGGTGCGGACTGCTTAGGCACTGCAATTCGTCAGGGTGCTGCATCAATCACGCAACTCGAGATCATGCCGATGCCTCCGAGTGAGCGTGCAAGCACCAACCCATGGCCGCAGTGGAGTTTGATTTACCGAACATCGTCTGCACATGAAGAAGGTGGCGAGCGAATGTTCAGCGTTAACACTGAGCGGTTCGTTGATGACGGCAATGGCAACGTGAAAGCCCTCGTATTAAACGAGGTGCAGATGGTTGATGGCAAGTTTGAAACGATTGCTGGATCAACACGTGAGATTCCTGCGGACTTAGTGTTTCTCGCACTTGGGTTTGTTGGACCTGAAACTGGATCGTGGATTGAACAACTTGGGGTCAACCTTGATGCTCGCGGCAATGTCGCACGAGCAGATAACTACACAACAAATATCCCTTCTGTGTTTGTTGCAGGAGACATGGGTAGAGGCCAGAGCCTGATTGTGTGGGCAATCGCTGAAGGACGTGCGTGTGCGTCCGCGGTGGACGAGTATCTGATGGGTGAGACATCTCTTCCATCGCCAATTGCCTCATCTGCCCGCCCTCTGGTGTGATCATCAATTACTCTGATGGGCAATGAGATTTCCGCATAAAGCCGTATTCCATGCATCCGCAGTTCTTGCCGCGGTTGCAGTTCTTGCCGCCTGTAGCACCGATGTTTCGGGCACGGCAACAACGGTGGTTGCTGTGGAGTCCACCAATTTTCAAACTATTCCACCAGTCAGTCCAACCACGGTTCCGGTTACCACAACATTGCCGATAGGCGCAGTTGGGGTAGAGCAGTCATACTCCGTTCGTCCTGGCGACTCACCAAGTTTGGTTGCGACCTTGTTCGGGCTAACCATGTCTGAGCTGTTGATGTACAACGGCCTGGTGGCCTCGGGTCAGTTCCCGTTCCCCGGATCAGTTCTCAAGATTCCGCCATCGGCGATGGTGCTTAATCCGGTGATCACGGTTGCGCCAAATGTGGATGCTGGGCCAGCAGTTGCTGGTTGCGACGCACGTCCGGCAGGAACATATCAAATTGCTTCTGGCGATTCGATTTATGTCATTCGCAAGAAGTTCTGTGTTTCTCTCGCTTCATTACTTGCTGCAAATAACTGGCCAAGTCAGAGCGTCAATATCCGACCAGGACAGATCATCAACATTCCAGCTTCGGGCTCGTAGCAATCGCTTAGCGTGCGGTGTTGCGGCGACGTCGTGAGTGGCGTTCAATCGCCAAATCAATGAGTTCGTCAAGCAGCTCGCCATACGACAATCCAGATGCTTGCCACAGTTTTGGATACATCGAAATTGGAGTAAAGCCAGGAATCGTGTTGATTTCGTTGCACAGAAAACCACGACCGTTTTTTTCATAAAAGAAGTCCACTCGGGCCATTCCTTCGGCACGCAGTGTGTGGAAGACCACTATTGCAAGTTTTTGTACGGCCTCAAGTTCATCTGTTGTCAGATCTGCGGGGACAAGGAGTTGGGCGCCGTCTGAAACATATTTGTCGTCGTAGTCGTAGAACTCATTGCTGGGAACGATCTCGCCAGGGACTGAAGCACGAGCAACATCATTGCCAATGACAGCGACTTCAATTTCGCGACCCGAAATCGCTTCTTCAATCACAATCCATTCGTCGTATTGCAACGCGACGGTTGCAGCGGCTTTCAGTTCTTCGGCGGATTTGGCTTTTGAGACACCAACAGAAGAGCCCATGTTTGCTGGTTTGACAAATGCTGGCAAGCCAAGCGTGTCAATCGCATGTTTCAAGGATGCGTCATTAACGTGTGACTCGCGAAGTGAAACATAGTTTGGTTGAGGAATCGAGTTGGCATGAAGAACCTGTTTGGCAACGCCCTTGTCCATGGAGACTGCGCTGCCCAGCACGCCCGTTCCAACAAAAGCAATGTTTGCAAGCTCAAGTAATCCCTGAATCGTTCCGTCTTCACCAAGTGGGCCATGCAGCAGAGGGAACACCACTGTTTGTCTGCCTTCACGAGCGTCTCCAACAACTACTGAAATAGATGTTGGTTCACCTTCGGTTGACAGTTTTGGTCCGACATGCTCTGGCCCACGCTTGAGATCGGACATGGCTTGTGATGCCAAATTCCATTTACCCTCGCGAGTGATTCCGATTGCGCTAATGCGGTACTTCTGTGGGTCTAGAGCGCGAAGCACATGTGCTGCGGTGACGCAGCTGACATCGTGTTCGGCGGATTCACCACCAAACAACACGATTACGTGTGTTGGAGTTTGTGTAGTCACTATGAAACACGGTACTCGGTAATAATCGGTATTCTCGGTGCATGCGCTTTATGGCTGCCGATGTGGCGAATGCAACCGGAGGCGCACTCATTGGACAAAATGCCCACCTATCAGGTGTCAGTTTTGATTCGCGAACCATTACGCCGGGACAGTTATTCGTTCCAATAGTTGCCGTACGCGATGGACACGAATTCATCGAAGTCGCATTGAAGTCTGGTGCAGGTGCATATCTCACTCAACACGATCCAGTGGGTCGCACTGCCATTGTTGTTGACGACACGCTGTCTGCATTACTCAAGCTCGGCGCGTGGGCCCGTGCCCGTCTGGAACCAACTGTTGGCAGCAAAGTTATTGGAATTACAGGATCGGTTGGCAAAACCTCGACAAAGGATTTCATCGCCGCTGCGTTGTCGAGTGAGCTCATAGTTTCCGCCAGTGAGCGTTCGTTCAACAATGATCAAGGATTGCCAGTCACATTGCTGAACGCAGCAGACAACTCGCAGGCGTTAGTGCTC
>Ga0129324_10002904_pt1 | contig 10295 bp, 6 predicted proteins | sample CPBDNA_7_FD_96879 | JGI IMG/M metagenome (GOLD analysis project Ga0129324, IMG submission 96879) | Freshwater to marine salinity gradient microbial communities from Chesapeake Bay, USA - CPBay_Spr_15_0.2_DNA | ecosystem: Environmental > Aquatic > Marine > Coastal | place: USA: Chesapeake Bay... | reverse complement strand
TGCTACACCCCCCATACCAGACTCCACCCGGAAAATGTTCCAATTGACTGCATACACGTATGCTTTATCGCCCGTCAAACCAAATACATCGATCTTCCAATCACGAAAAATCATCGATGCATTATCCAATCTACTGAAATTACACGATCCGGTTGGATAATTTTTCGCAGCATCCAATGCGAATGAATATATTCCAGATGTACCATCTTGGCTACTGGTTAAAGAAAGTTCTCCTCCATGAAAATATGGTTGCGTAGTTGCGAAAAACACTTGAGGCATTGGATCATCGAATAGAGCTGTACCATTCAGATATATCTGTGCGTCTTTAAACTCATAGGGTTCAATCACAGCGTCCGTCTTACTACCACCGAACATAATTGCTTTTACTGGATGATTCAATAAAGAAAGATCGAAAGCAGGATCATTTGCGTCCCCCAACGTCACCGGAATCTTTTGCACCTGACCGAACAACAACTCGTGAGGTGTTGATGCAAACCAATCTCTTTCCTCCTTATCCAATACCGTATAGCATGCGTAGATTTCAGGTATAGCTAAGTTTTCAGCAGCAAATCTTGATGCAAGGCTGTTTAATTTAATACGTATCTCAACTTCGTGGTACTGTAGAGCCACGAGAGGGATTGCGCATGTATCGAAGAATGAAAACGCTATAGGAAACATTGGAGCCAGCTCGGCGGCACCATCTGGTATGCCGCCGATTTGTGTATAAAAGGGAGCCGCATAAAGGGGTCCCGTTTTCGATTCTCTATCCAAAAAGTATTTTTGATAAAGGATAGTATTGTAATACCCATCTATATGTTCAACTAATTGACCACCTATGTAAAGAGAATAAGATACATCTCCATCATCGTATGGTGATAATCCAAATACTCCTATATCACCAAAAGGTGCGGGTGCGATCCAACTCGACGTATCTATCCAAACATAATTAAGGAGATCACCCCTTACAGGAATTTTAAGTATTAATTCACTATCGTTCGTCCATTCACCTGAATATGGTATTCTACCATGCCTAAATGCAAAACTGGTATGTCTTTTGAACTGTTGGCGGAAAAATGAAACTTCAGGATTCCCAGTTATATAAACGTCCTGAATACCTTTGCTGACAAGATTTACAATCGATCCAGACATTTATAATAGTTTAAGATTAAATTTGTAATAAAACAATAGCAATATGGCTACCATATTCCAAGCATTGTCGTGGTATGATCGTGATATCGACGACAATTACAACATCCACGTTTTCGGTAGAACCGAAGATGGCAAGTCTGTCTGTATGACGACCCCTTTTAAACCTTATTTTTTCGTCAAGATTGAATCCGATCTCGACCGAAGGAAACTGGAATTAGAGGCTCATGAAGCTTGTGATAAATGCATCATCAAGAAGAAGGATCTATGGGGTTTCCAGAATTCAGAAGAAAGTTTGTTCATGCAACTCCGATTCAAGAGTCTGATGAAGATGAGGGTGTGTCAAATGAGACTAGCCAGGAAGAAATGGAGGCTCTACGAAACCAAGGTGGAACCCGTGATGCGATTTATGCATAGAACGGGAATTCAATCGACTAGTTGGATAGAGGCTACTTGCTGTGAGCCGAGCGACATGGCATACACAGATATCGACATCATATGCAAAGACCCAAAACCCATCATAGACCGGGATGATGTAGCTCCTTTTGTGATCGCATCCTTCGACATAGAAACGTTCTCTTCTACTGGTAAATTTCCCGATGCGAATATTCCTGGAGATGAGTGTTTCCAAATCGCAATAACTCTAAAGAAACCCAACGGCGACATTTACGACCGAACTTGTTTATGCTATCCAACGACCACCCCAAGGGACGATTGTACTGTGTGCTCTTACAAAAGCGAGAAAGACTTGTTGATTGCTTTCAAGGATTACATCCACAAATGGGATCCGGATGTACTAACGGGTTGGAATATATTCGGTTTTGATTTGGAATATCTTTGGTACCGTTCTATATGCACACAATGCAATTCATTCTTCAACGAGTTGGGAAAGCTGAAGGATGTTGAGTCCGAACTCGTCACCAAAAAGTTATCATCCAGTGCTCTGGGAGACAATCTACTCAATATAGTTCGAATGCCTGGGAGATATGTATTCGACCTGTTCCAGGAAATCAAACGCGAGCACAAGTTTGAATCATACTCGCTGAATTTTGTAAGTAATGAGGTACTGGGCGACAAGAAGATTGATATGACACCAAACGAGATGTTTAGGAGGTTCAAACTCAAAGACCCGGACCTGTTATCAGAAGTAGCAGAATATTGCGTCAAAGATACAGAATTGCCTCATAGGATAATGGACAAACTTTGTACATTCTTGAATATGATAGAAATGGCCAAAGCGACGTGGGTACCCATCGACTACTTGTCGGAACGAGGTCAGCAAATTAAGGTGTTTTCGCAGATTGCAAAAAAGGCGAGGGACTTGGGATTCATGATACCCACTATGAAGTATCAACATATTAGTTCTACATACGAGGGTGCAACCGTCCTCGAAGCGCACACCGGTGCGTATTACGTCCCAATAACAGCTCTGGATTTCGAGGGGTTGTACCCATCTATTATGATTGCTCACAATTTATGCTACTCCACGATCGTACTCGATTACAAGTACGCAAATATACCTGGCGTGAAATACGATGAATTTAAGATCGGCGACAAGGTGGTTCGATTCGCACAGAATGTACCAAGTCTATTGCCAGAGATTTTGACGGAATTGAAAACTTTCCGCAAACAGGCAAAGAAGGACATGGCAAAGGCGACCGGTAGTATGAAACAGGTATATAATGGCAAACAGTTGGCGTACAAGGTAAGTATGAACTCGGTATATGGTTTCACGGGCGCCTGCAAGGGCATCCTTCCGTGTATGGAGATTGCCGCCACGGTAACGGCCGAGGGGAGGAACATGATCGAACAGACGAAAGAACTCGTGGAGAGGGAATTCCCCGGGGCAAAGGTTAGGTATGGGGACACGGATTCGGTCATGGTGGAGTTTGATACAAAAGTAAAGGTGGGGGAGGAGGAGGATGCCATCAGAGAGAGTTGGAAATTGGGGGAGATGGCGGCGGAAATGTGCAACAAGATGTTCCGTCATCCCAAAAATCTGGAACTAGAGAAGGTGTATTGGCCCTATATTCTATACTCTAAAAAGAGATATGCTGCAAAGCTTTGGACTGTGGAGGGGAAGGACAACGAACCCAAGATGAACTACATCGACGTCAAGGGATTGCAACTGGTTAGGAGAGACAATACGGCTTATGTGCGAGAGGTTAGTCGGGACGTATTGGATATAATCCTAGAATCGAACGACCCCTCCCCCGCAATTGAGTTGTGCAGACAACGAGCAAAGGAACTTTTGAGTGGAAAAGTGCCGATGGAAAAACTCGTACTGTCGCAAAAATTAGCAGATCATTACAAAAATACAAATCTGGCACATGTCAGGGTCCGAGACTTGATGCGCGAAAGGGAACCCGGGTCCGAACCAAAATCGGGCGATAGGGTAAGGTATGTACTTTGCCATACGGACAAGAAGGCTGCAACCATGGGGGATAGGGCGGAGGATCCCGTATGGGTCGAAAAGCACGGGTTGGCATTGGACTACATGTACTACTTTAGCAATAAATTTATGAAACCCCTCGCAGATCTAATGGAACCGTTGGTATCTACCGACGAAATATTCAAGGATTTGTACAAACCCAAGAAGAAACGGAAGCAGAAGCAGAAGCCGGAGGACGATTTGGAGGGGAACAGAAGATTAGATGAAATATGGTCAAATAGAGCTAACGAACGTTAGTAAGGTAAGTAAGCGCGATGGATAAGATTCAAGAACTAATCGAAGCGGAGATACAAGACCAATCAGCCAGAAAAATTGCGAATTTCATGTCGTACATATCGAAAAGGTATCATATACCAAAGGATGCACTATTACGAGACTGGTGCAACTCTTACGACTTGCCCCCTCGTAAGAATTGCTTACTTTGTAATAATAAACCAAAATACAATGGATACTGTAAAAAACACGTTCCGAGATTAACACCACCACCCCCACCATCTGACACCGATAATAGCAAACTTGTACATACACATACATTTCCACCCATGTATTTGAAAGGATGCCCAGCATGTGATGCGTTGCATTAAAGATTCGAATTGTAAATAGTATAGAGAGAGATGAGTAGATCTGATGTCTTATTGGAATCTATAACATCATTTTTCGAAGAACCTGAAAACGAGGCTATACTCAAGGATATACTACAAAAGAAGGTTGGTATATCATTGAGAAAACTTGAATGGTTTATAACAAATTATTCCAAAGATAAAAATATATGCTTTGGAAATTTTTCTGTCCATTGTGCATATAAATCAACTCTGAATGGATACTCTAAAAAGTTATTCGATCCATTTTGTAGGACTTCGAAGATTGACTACAAGGGTATAAGTACCACGGTAGCTCAACTTAATTTTATAAGATGGTGTATAAAAAACAAAATTATAGATTATATAATCGATAACAAGAATGATATATTTTTAAATAAACCGAGTACGAACAGATCCGTTCTGATACTCGATAATCTTGATGGCGACGTAAAATAAATTGATTATGTAGTTGTGCTTTTGTGCCTTGTCATAATATATAGATCCAGGGACAAGTGTATCCCTCGGTTGTAATTGTGAAAAATTTACAGACCCATTTGGTACAGGATCTTTTGGTCTCAATGCAAAACAATAATTATATATATTCCTAATGGGTGGATTGAGTTCATGAATAATCGTTATTATATTTTTCAAATAATTGGGTGAGTTGTCTGAATATCTGGATTCATTCTTTATAAACAATTCACTACGTTCTACAACTTGATTAGCATCCTCTTTATATGGATCATATGGTACATCGGCTGGAACACTACTAGCTGGATTGGGTGATTCTGCTTGTGATGAAAAGTCGAATCTGTACCTCCAAAATGGTAGATTCATGTCAGTCTCGTAATGGTATCGTCTAGCGAAAAAGTGTATAGATTTTACAGGTCTGTTGCAAGATAAAAAGTCTTTAAATTTATTTGGGTAGGGACCTGTATCACCCGCTTCGTTACCAGGTTGTTCATCAATATCGAGTTTTGGTTGAATTTCAATTGCATCCACGACTGAAGTAATTGGATTTTGTCTGTAATAATTTCTCTCGGCTGGAGTCAATACAATTTCTTCAGTTACTAAATAAATTGCATCGAGTTGTAGTGGAGATGCTGTGTAATTTGTAAAAAATGCTTGCTTAGTAAATACGACAGAGAATGAAATAATCTGTTCATAGGATGCGCAGGTGTAGAAAAATGGTTTGAACCTATTTACCTTTGACGTCGTGTGATAATGGTTCCGCGAAAAGAAGAAAGAGAGGGGTATATATAAAGGTATTGGTGTCTGACATGTTGTCGGTGATTCCGACAATACGCCGTCACCCTGTATTTGACCAGCGTTTATTATAGAATCTGTGGCCCTTCTTATAGAATCGTCCGCGAAAATTTCATTTTGCAAGAGTAACCAATCACCATAAACTGTATCTATGGCTTCTCCATTTACGGACATCGTAATCTTATCTATGAGTGCATAACCCAGACGGTCTGTGTAACAGTAATCATGTGGTTGGACCAGGTAATTACCAGGGTTGGCGGGGTCTGGGACTCCCGCATCCTTTCCGACTGGTAAAGCTGGCATGGTTAGTTTTAGATAGGCGTTGGCCAACAGATCACCGCTAACTTTCGGATTTAACGTAAAAACTACATTCTGCTGTTCAAATGGCCATGTAACATTACCCTGTGGATACAATGGATAGGAATTATAAATCAAATTAAAGTAAGTATGTTGCACATTTTTCTTATTGAAAAAATTAATTTCATCACCGTTTAAAAAATTAGCATCTTGGCTACCGAAAGCATTTAATTGTGTTGTACCACCAGTACCAAAAGTATAACAACTAGTAGTTCTCCCCGTCTCCTCCCCCTCAGTATAATAAACGTTGCTGCTCATTATTATAACTTAATTATTTTTAAATCCTCGTTCCACAACGTTTTATTAGTCGAACTTTCCAATACTACTAATTTTTGTTTCGCAACCTCCTCTTCCCTCATCAACTTGTTTATCGAATCGTTCGTATAACTGAGTGTTGGTATGGAAAGAAGACTATCGATATTTGTAAAACCGTTATTATGCAACTCTTGACGAAGTTCATCGGTGCGACGCTTGAAAATGACAATCTTTTCATCGCACACCATCTGTATGAATCTCGTCTTGTTGGATAAATCTCCAATCCGTTTTGTTATAGTGTCTATCATATGGGTGCGACGTTTGATGTACATCTTCAATCTTATTCTCACAAAGTCGCCAAGTATCTCCTCAGCGTTCGAGTACTTCGTAATTCCCTTTCCCGGATGAATAAGATGCATGTTGTTGCTAGATATCGACACCGACAGTTTAAAATCTTTGATAGGGTCCTCACCATTCCACCCCAATATCTCAAACTTAACCTTTTCTGTGGTGGATGCATTTACATAACCACTAATTTTTTTCGACTCCACCAAAGTATCCAAAAACTCCTTGTAGTCCTGAGTCCATCTCCCTGGTGGTAGCTCTTCGATCGTATGAGTTGCAGAGTTCCACACCCCTGTTGCTACCCACCCCTTGTTGGGTACAGTTTCGACGGTACCATTGAACCCTCTCCACCACGGTTTCATGGGTGTTGTTTCTTCACCATTCAATATTTTCTGTATATTTATCACAATGTCTGCGGGGTTGAATGGTGGTATATAACTAGAGAAGCCCGTTCCGATACCCTCCGTACCATTTACAAGTATCATAGGTAGAGTCGGTATGTACCACTTGGGTTCTATACGCAAACCCTCGTCTTCTAGGTATGTTAGAATTGCATCATCATCCACAGAAAACACCTCCCGAGCCTGTGGAGTTAGTTTGGTAAATATGTACCTCGTCTGGGAAGCATCCTTACCACCCATGAGACGAGTGCCAAACTGACCACATGGTTCCAACAAACGAATATTGTTGGAAGCTCCACCTACATAATCCTGTGCCAATTTGACGATCGTCTCCGCCAATGACACCTCTCCGTGGTGGTAGGAGGTTTTTTCACTGACGTAGGCGGCCAACTGCGCCACTTTCATCTCCGACGTCAGGTTCTTCTCGAAGCATGCAAACATAACTTTCCTCTGTGAGGGTTTGAGACCATCGCAGATGTGAGCGATCGATCGCCTAACATCGGATATGCTGAAATTAATCAAGTCGTTGTGGATGAATTCGCTTATGTCGATACTCCTAATCTTTCCATAATCCACCTCTTCGGGGGTGGCCTCTATTATCCAATTTTTTCTAGCATCGCTCTTCGTCTTGTCGAAAGCTAGTACGATATTTTCATCCGCCTTGGAATCCTTCTGGAAAGATACAGTCAAGGAATCTATAGCCCTAAAATATTCTTGAGCCTCCTTCGAAGTTGAAGTACCCAAACCCATGTAATTTTTAACCTTCCATGAAGGAGGTGGGGGGTTTCGTTTGTATGCGGCTTCCGTGTAATAACTCTGCACCTTTTTCCCCCGGGGGCAGAAAGCCTTCAGGATGGGAGTCACCATACTTACGACGAAACCAAGTTCCAATAAACTCGGCCAGAAGAAATGAATCATATTCAGTACCAGACCCTTGATATGACTACCATCCGCGTCAGCGTCCGTCATAATCATCAACCGACCATATCGCAAATCTCCGAGGTTCGTATATACCTTACCTTGTTGAAGTCCAAGGATTTTCTTAAGGTCGTTGAACTCCTGATTTTCCAACAACTGTTTCACGGACGCATCTCTAACATTTTTGCATTTCCCCCTCAGCGGAAATACACCCCATTTACCCCTCCCGACTACCGACAACCCAGCAATCGCCAAAGTTTTGGCCGAATCACCTTCGGTTATGATCAACGTGCATTCCTTAGCCCTCGAAGTGCCGGCACACGACGCATCTTCGAGTTTCGGTATCCCCATTATGGTGCTCTTCTTGGATCCATCCGTCTTCCGGAGCTCCTTCTGCTCCTTGAAATGTGTAAGTGCGATGAGTTCGTCGAAGATACCAATCTTGGAAACCTTTGTCAGGAACTTCTGAGGCAGTATAAATATACTACCGAAATTCAAAGATTTCAGTGTGCATTCTGATTTAACCTGACTACTAAATGTAGGATTGACTAACGTGGAACGGACAAATACGAACAATGTACTCTTGATCTGTCCCCATGTGGTTTTGAGTTTGGAATCTTGGGTAAATGTCCTACATATCTGGTTTGAAATGTAATCTACATGAGTGCCTCCTTTCGTCGTGCATATACCATTTACAAACGATACCTGCGAAAACTCCCCGAATGGACTTTTAGCTACACTAACCAACCATCTACCATCGTCGGATTGGATCGTGGCAACAGAATCCGTATTAATGTACTTTTTGACATATGCATCCCACGACGTTTGATGAATCTTTTTTCCCTGGAACCAGACTCCGCATTTAGCAGACGTACATACGACAGCATCCCATACCCGCTTCTCGATGATTTTCTTGAAGTGGTCATCCATACCAGTCATACCAAACTTACCCCAGTCGGGTGTAAAACTTATCTTCACAGAGGGTTTTGTGGTCGATGACTTTGTTATTTTCGGAGGGGATACAGAGGACATATTTTTCGTCCATGATTGTACATAGCATTGCGTACCGTCATTAATCTTGATCGAAAATTTGGTGGAAAATATATTCGCGAGCTTAGCCCCGTAGCCATTTCTACCACCAACAATACGATCGGTTGTATCGTTGTAATTTGTACTCGTCAGTAAATGACCAAAGGTTAATTCGGGTATCCACACACCCCCCTCCTCATCACTTTTTGTAATCGACAATCCACCCAGTGGGCCATTATTTTCGACACTTATTTCGTCATCAATTACAGATACACTTATCTTTGTAGTGTCTGTGGGGTGAATAGAGTTTCGATCGAGAGCATTGACGAGAACTTCGTCAAATATCTTCAAAAGTGCAGGACTATAGGTTACCGGTGAAAGTTTAAATTTGTCGCCTTCAACGATCCAGTACTCGTCAGATATACGATTTACAGACCCAACGTACGAATCCGGTCTGAGCAGTACATGTTGAAGGTGAGAAATCTTGCGAACTTTCTCAGTCATCTTTACTTGCTTTTGTATATGTTTTTTTTCTTAATCTATATTAATTATGAACTCTACGTTACTTGCAATCTTGATTTTTGTAATTAGTATTATGGCTATTGCTGTCGCTTCTATCGCGATTCAATACAACAATAATTGTGAGACTTGGAAGGCGGATGGTCCGTCAGAGAGTAGGCGGAATAATAACAAAAGTTTCGTCATTCTCGTCCTCGTCAGTGCCCTCCTAAGCATGATCGGTACCGGGGTGTATGCGTACAGTACCGTAGGGGGGAATAGGAATTACAGTGTGAATTCATAGTTAAGGGTTAGCGACGGGATTATAATAAGAATAAGATGGAAATAATAGGAAAAGATTTACCTCTTTTGATTATATCCACATGCTTCGATCAAAGTGGTTATATAAATGTTCGGAAGTTGGATCTTCGTACGTCCGAATATATTGTCAAGACTAATAATAATGGCGATGTTGTCAAAACGACTAGAGGATTGAATGAGTGTATTTTTGGTATGTTGCACCACGTGGGGTTGCTGCATAGAGTCGAGGGTACGCATCGCTATTATTATAATTCGTGTAGTCAGGAAGTTGAGTTGCCGCCAATAGAAATATATAAAACAATGTTGGAGGAAATCATATCCAGATTTAAAAATTTCTTGATTCGTTATCAATCCGATGTTCAATTATATAGTTCGAGGGTAATTGCCGATATGTGCAAGGAGGTTTCCTACACACCGGATGGGCAACGGAATTGGTTGTATTATTCATTGCTGGAAATATTAACATGTAGGAATTTTTTGTACAAAAGATTTTCATTGATGACAAATACAAAGAATGGGATTAATTGGTATCATCCTCTTCCCATACTTGAACCATGCCCGACGAAGTTGAAGGTTGTCTATAAAAATGTATTAAATCGACTCAAGTCTGTCCATCCGTTTGAAGTAATAGAAGACAACAATGTCTGAATACGAACAAAAACTTGCTGAATCCATCACAAGGTTGAAGGCCAATTATGATAAATTGTACAATTCGAAACGGTGCGT
>Ga0129324_10002899_pt1 | contig 10308 bp, 10 predicted proteins | sample CPBDNA_7_FD_96879 | JGI IMG/M metagenome (GOLD analysis project Ga0129324, IMG submission 96879) | Freshwater to marine salinity gradient microbial communities from Chesapeake Bay, USA - CPBay_Spr_15_0.2_DNA | ecosystem: Environmental > Aquatic > Marine > Coastal | place: USA: Chesapeake Bay... | reverse complement strand
TTCCAGGTGCAGTTATAGATAAAATCCCACCAAGCAAAAATAAAACATAAAATATTAAAAGTTGTTTAAATTTTTTTATATTTTCTTTATGATATAAATACATCCAATAAGAACTAACCACAAAGCATCCCACAAAGACCTGAATATGAGATGATCCTGCTAAGAAACTAGAAATTAAATAAAAAAAATTTAATAGAATATTTTTTTTATCATTTTCATAATTTTGATTAAATATTCCTAGATAAAAAATAGAAAGTATTAAAGGCATCAAATATGAGAAAGAACCAGCAGTCCAAAAGATCGTTTCATCTATTGCAGGATAGATAAACCATAAACATATAAATAATATGATAAAATCAACTGAAACAAATTTAATTTTAATATTTATAATATTTCTTAGAAAAAAATAGAATGCTAATAGAAACAACGGAATTATAGAAAATTTATATAATACTAGGTTTAAATTATCAGAGTAAATCCAGTATGATATAATCAAAAACGAAAATCTACCTGACCAACTAGAGTAAAAAAAATTAAAATATTCAATGAAGTTATTACTATTCAAAACAATATTTTCAATCCCATGATCATCTCCAGCAAAAGGTTGAAAATATATAGCTAAAAAAATAAAAAATAGACTGATAAAGAAAAAGACACAGAATAAATTAACTAAATTTTTATTTAATATTAAATTAAGTAATCTCTTAATTAAAATAGGATTCATAATATTATTTTATCGTAATTGATAAGTTTATATTGCTTATAAAAAATTTATAAAAAATAGGTATGTTTTAATTTATATTTATTTAAAAAAGAATAAAAGAATAAAATTTATCAATTGATTGCTAATTTCCAATATATTTATATTAAATAAATATATAGTTAATATAAAAATTTTAATGATAAAAAAAAATTGCCCTATATGTGAAACAGATAAGTATTCTTATTTAGTTTATGATAAAAACCTCCCTGAGAAAAAAGAAGATATAAATTTTTCAGGTAGCAAAAAGCCTGATGGTTTTCATTATGAAATGGTAAGATGCAAGAATTGTGATTTACTTTATGCCTCTGAAATTTATGATGAAAATTTTTCCAATAAATTATACGAAGAAAGCGTCTTTAATAATTCTGTTGAAGTTCATGGGTTAAAAAAAACTTATATTAATTGTATTTCTTTGGCCCTTGAAAATTTAAACTGTAAATCTAATTTTTTAGAAATAGGATGTGGTAGTGGTTATATGTTGGAGGCAGCTATGGAGTTAGGGTTTATTTACATTGATGGAGTTGAGCCATCGAAATCAGCAATAGACTCAGCTAATGAAAATATTAAGAATAAAATCAAACATGGTGTTTTTAATGAACAAAACTTTAAAGAAAATTCATACGACCTAATTTTTATAGCAATGATTATAGAGCACGTTACTAATATTAATGAATTTTTATCAAGTTTATATAAAATTTTAAAACCTGGTGGGTCCATAGTGTGTGTTTGTCATAATGAAAGGCATATTTTATCCAAATTATTAAAAAATAAACATCCAATTATAAATGATGAACATGCTTATGTTTTTGGTAAAGATACTTTATTTAAAATTTTTTCAAAAAATAAATTTAAAGATATTAAAATAAATGATTTAAAAAATTTTTATACAATTGAATATTGGTTTAAAATGTTACCCATTCCAAAATTCATCAAAGATCCAATAAAATTTATTACAAATTTAATATTTAGAAACAAGTCAATAGGCATTAAAGCCGGTAATTTATATTTAATTGCAAAAAAATATTAGTGAAATTTTGAGATCATTGGATAAAATTTATATAATAAAATATATTAATTATTAATGAAAATTCATAATAAACTTAAACAACCAATACTCATAACAGGTGCCTCTGGCTTTGTTGCTTCAAACCTTGTTAGATTTTTTGTGTCAAAAAATATTAAAGTTAATTTGTTACTAAAAAAAAATACTAATATATGGCGTATAAAGGATATTATTCATAAAACAAATTTTTTTTATTTAGACTTGGGAGACTCAAAAAATGTAAAAAAAATTATTAAAAAAATTAAACCCAAAATAATTTTTCATTTTGCTGCACATGGAGCATATTCAAATCAAACTGATCTTTATACTATTAAAAAATCAATTTTAGATGGGACTTTAAATTTACTTACTGAATGCAAAAAATATGGATTTGAAAGTTTTATAAATACAGGATCTAGTTCTGAATATGGTTTTAAAAAAACAAAAATGAAAGAAGACAATTTACTAGTTCCAAATAGTTATTATTCAGTTTTTAAAAGTTCAGCAACATTGCTTTGCCAATATGAGTCAATTAAAAATAATTTGCAAATTGTAACCATTAGACCTTTCCATGTTTATGGTCCTTATGAGGAACCATCAAGATTAATACCAACATTAATTCGACAGCTTATTGATAATAAAAAATCAAAATTAGTTTCACCAAATATAAGTAGAGACCTTATTCATATTGATGATGTTGTAGATTTTTATTTGTTAGTTTCTTTTAAAAGAAATTTAAAAGGTTATATATTTAACCTAGGGTTTGGAAAAAAAATTACTATTAAAATGATTTATGATCATTTAAAAAAAATTACTCATTCAAAAGTTAAAGATAAGTGGAATACTATGAAAAAAAGAAACTGGGATCAAGCAGTATGGTATTCAGATATGTCTAATGTTAAAATGAAATTTAAATGGAAACCTAAAATAAATTTTAAAAATGGTTTATCTAGAACATTAATTTGGCATAAAAATTTTTATAAAGAAAAATAATAATATGGATAAATTATTCAATCTATCGAATTTACTAAGAAAAAAAATTATTGAAATTTTATTTAAAAAAAAAACTCATCATTTTGGTTCATGCCTTTCTTGTGTTGAGATAATAGTGGTTTTATTTTTTGGAATAATGAAATTTTCAAAAAAAAACGCTCGTCAAAATGATTTTTTTATTTTAAGCAAGGGTCATGCAGCGTTAATCTATTATTTAATTTTAATTGAGAAAAAATTTTTTACTGAAAAATACTTATTAAAAAATTTTTTAACTAATAATGGTACTTTAGGTGGCCATCCTGATCGTAATAAGAAATTAGGTATTGATTATTGTTCTGGTTCTTTAGGTCATGGAATTTCTGTTGGTTGTGGTGTGGCTCTTTCACATCTTAAAAATAAAAAAAAAAACAAAGTTTTTATTTTAGTTGGTGACGGTGAGTGCAACGAGGGTATGGTATGGGAGTCTTTCCTTTTTGCAGGCCATCATAAACTTCATAATCTTTTTGTTGTAATAGACTACAATAAATTACAAGGTTTTGGTTCTACAGATAAAATTTTAAATTTATCCTCATTAAAACAAAAAATTAAAAGTTTTAATTGGAACGTCTACGAGGCTGATGGTCATGATGTCAAAGATTTACTGTCTAAATCACAAAAACTAATTTCAAAAAAAAATAAACCTAATTTAATTATTGCTAATACAATTAAAGGTAAAGGAGTTTCATTTATGGAAAATAAATTTGAGTCTCATTACCAAGTATTAAACAAAAAAGATTATTTATTGAGCTTAAATCAAATATCAAAAAAGAGTAAAAAATAAAACTATGAGATTTGTATTTGTAAAAGAACTCATCAGATATGCTAAAAAAAATAAAAACGTTTATTTGGTAACGTCTGATTTGGGTTACCGAGCATTCGAAGATTTTAAGTCACATTTTCCTGAAAGGTTTATTAATGTTGGTGTTGCTGAAAATAATATGGTTGGTATTGCTACTGGATTAGCCTTAACTGGTAAAAAAGTTTTTGTTTATTCTATTCTTCCTTTTTTAGTTTTTAGATCTTTAGAGCAAATTAGAAACAATATATGTCACAATAATCTAGATGTTACTTTGGTTGGTGCTGGAGGAGGATTTAGTTATGGTCCACAGGGTGTTTCTCATAATACTTCTGAGGATATTTCAATAATCCGATCATTACCCAATATTAATGTCTTTAATCCAGGAAGTCGACATGAGATTAATGAGATAATGAAAATTATATTTAAAAATAAAAGACCTTCATTTTTAAGATTGGGAAAATGCCCTGAAAAAGATTTTTATAAAAAAAATACTAAATTAAAAAATGGAAATGGCCTTATTGTATGTAAAGGTAAGGATTTAACTATTTATTGTACAGGAAACATTCTAGAAAATGTTTATACTGCCATGAATAAAGTAAAATTAATGGGATTTAGCATAAACTTAATTAGCATGCCGATAATAAAACCAATAAACCCACAATTTGTAAAATCTAACTTGAATTCAAAAAAAATATTAACTATTGAAGAAAATTCAATAATTGGAGGACTTGGTTCCATTATTTCATCTATTTTTATAAAAAGTTGTAATGATAAGATGCAATTTAAGTCTATTGCTTTGGGAGATCTAGTACACAATAAAATAGGTGATCAAATATATTTAAGAGATATCAATAATTTAAGTGTAAATAAAATTTATAACTTTTTAATTAAATATTTAAATGAGTAAATTAGATAATATTACATTATCAGCTGTCATAGCTTGTTATAAAGATGGCGAAGCAATACCAGTTATGCATAAAAGACTTACTGATGTATTCCAAAAAATTGGCTGTAATTACGAAATTATATTTGTTAACGACGGAAGTCCTGACGATAGTGAAATAATATTAGAAAGAATATGTCAGAAAGATGAAAAAACTACAGCAATTTTTCATTCTAGAAATTTTAACTCACAAAACGCATTTACATCAGGAATGATACAGTCAAAAGGTGATGCGGTAATTCTACTTGACGGAGATTTGCAAGATCCCCCTGAGATAATTGAAGACTTTGTTAAAAAATGGCTTGAAGGGTACGATGTGGTTTATGGCTCTAGAATAAATAGAGATGCTTCAAAAATAATGAATTATGCATATAAAAAATTTTATAGAATTTTTAATAAACTTTCTTATCTTGATATCCCTTTAGACGCAGGTGATTTTTCATTAATGGATCGTAAAGTAGTGAATGAAATTAATAACACAAAGGAACGAGATCGATTTATTCGTGGACTAAGAGCATGGGTAGGATTTAAACAAATTGGAGTACCTTATCATAGGCCTGAAAGATTATTTGGAAAATCAACAAATAATTTTGTAAAAAATATCAAGTGGGCAAAAAAAGGAATTTTTTCTTTTTCTTATCTTCCTTTGGAGTTGATGTCTTTTTTTTCTTATTTTATAGTTTTAATATCTGGAATAGCTTTATTGTTTTACGTTATTTTACATTTTATCAATCAAGAAGCCCCCAAAGGTATAACTACACTGATTGTGCTTGTTTTATTTTTAGGTGGTGTTCAGTTGCTTTCTATAAGTATTTTATCTGAGTATATTGGGAAAATTTTAGAGGAAACAAAAAAACGACCAAACTATATAATAAAAAAGATACTCAATAATAAAAAGAAATAAATTATTTTTATTTTTTTTAAAAAACTCAAATGATGAAAAACTATTGCTTCACTATTTGAGATATTTAAGCTTTCTTAATCCTTATTTAAATATATCTTAATTAAAAAATCATTTTATTTACTTAATTAGATCTTCTATTGAGTCTGGCATAGGTTTTGAAAATTTAAAATTTAAAAAAGACTCAATTTTTTTAGTTGAGTATTTTGTTCTATATGCAAATGGATCTAATCGTGGAACATTAACAAACTTTCCAAAAGTCAATTTAATTAATTTAGCAGGAATTTGAATAAACTTGAAAGGTATGCGAACTGGAAGCATTTTAACATTTAGTAAATATGATATTTTTTTTAATAAATCTTCCCAGCTACAATCATAGCTTATATTAAATATTTCATTTTTACTATTTGGGTTACAAGATATAATCATTAATGCCTGCACAACATCATCTACATGAACATATGTGCTTATAGCATCTTTTTTTCCAATAAAAAAAAAATATCCAGAATTTACTAATTGTATCAACTTATAAATTGATTGATTTGTCATTGATGGGCCTATAACATTTGATGGTCTTAAAATAGTATATTCAAAATTATTGTTTGATGTCTCGATTACCATCTCATCAGATTTTGTTTTTGTTATCTCATACTCATTTGTTGGACTTGTTTCACTAGTTTCTGTTATTGTTCTTTTAATTTCAACATCGCAATTATTTGGGGGGCCATAAGCTCCACAAGAGCTAAGTTGGATCCAATGTAATTTTTTTTTAGTTAATTTAAACTCATTTTCGACGGCCTGAATTAATTTTTTTGTCCCATCAATATGCAATAAACTCATCTGTTGCTTGTAATTTGTCTCTCCAGCGCAATGATATAAAATATCACAATCTTCTATAAACTTTGTCAAAGATAAATTAGCATCAGTTAAGTCGCCAATAAAAACATTAACATTGCTAGGAAATATTGCATTTTTTTTTCTTGTTATTGCTCTAATACAACATCCAGTTTTACTAAGTTTTTCAATTAACTTTTTTCCTATAAAACCATTTCCTCCAGTTACACAAACAATTTTTTTATTAAGACTTTGATAATCTAATAAATCTTGTTGTTCATTCATATTTTCATCAAAAATATTTATCAAAAATTATAATCCTAAACGCTCACGTCGATATGAGCCATCTTGAACATTTTGCCACCAGTTTTCATTTTCTAAATACCACTGTACAGTTTTACGAATACCTGACTCGAAATTCTCTAATGGTGTCCAGCTAAGTTCTTTTTGAATTTTACTGGCGTCTATAGCATAACGCATATCATGACCAGGACGGTCATTTACAAAAGTTATTAAACTATTGTAGCTTGGAATATTAAGCGATGATTTTTTAATTGGTGCCAACTCTTCTAAAATCATACATATAGCTCTAACAACCTCAATATTTTTTTTTTCATTATTTCCACCAATATTATAAGTTTCACCAATTCTAGCCTTTGTCGCAACTAAAACTAACGCTCTAGCGTGGTCTTCTACAAATAGCCAATCACGAATTTGATTACCTTTGCCATAAACAGGAAGTTTTTTACCTTCAATTGCATTTAAAATCATTAAGGGAATTAATTTTTCTGGAAAATGATACGGCCCATAATTATTAGAACAGTTAGTAATTATTGTTGGCAATCCGTATGTTCTAAACCATGAGCGGACCAAATGATCAGATGAAGCTTTTGAAGCACTATATGGTGAGCTAGGCTTATAGGGTGTTGTTTCAGTAAATAAGGGTAGTTCAGTTTTGTTATCATCAGGGTGTGGTAAATCACCATATACCTCATCTGTTGAAACATGATGAAAGCGAAATTTATTTTTTTTTTCAGTTTCTAAGTTTTTCCAATAGTTTCTTGATTGTTCAAGTAATGTGTAGGTGCCAGTAATATTAGTTTTTATAAAAGTACCTGGTCCATCAATAGATCGATCTACATGAGACTCTGCAGCTAAGTGCATCACAATATCTGGCTGATGAAAATCAAATACTCTCTTTAATTTAATTGGATCACAAATATCAACTTTTTCAAAAGCATAACGAGAGTTTTCGTTTACTGTTCTTAACGATTGTAAGTTCCCTGCATAAGTTAGCTTATCAACATTTACAACAGTGTAAGTTGTATCATTAATTATATGACGTATTAATGCGCTACCAATAAAGCCTGCGCCGCCGGTGACAAGAATTTTTAATGGTTTATTTTTAATATTTATTGTCATGTTAGTAATTATTTAGATTTTCAATTTCCGATAAACAAATTTTTAGTGACTCATGCCAATGCGGTATAATGAAATCTGGTAGTTGATTTTTAATTTTAGTTTTGTCTAGTACGCTATAATAAGGCCTTTTAGCTTTTGTAGGGAAGTCTTTGGTTTTAACTGGAGTAATTTTGCAGCTGATATCACATATATCGAATATAGCTTTGGCAAAATCATACCAGGAACATTCACCCTCATCTGAAAAATGATAAATATTTAATTTGGACTTAAGCACTTCAGTAGTTTGCTTTTGACTTAACAGCTTAAGTATTATTCTTGCTAAATTGACGGCATAAGTGGGGGTTCCAAACTGATCATTAACTACGCTGATACTATCACGCTGCTTTCCAAGTTTTAACATCGTCTTTGCAAAATTTTTACCATACTCAGAATACAGCCAACTTGTTCGAATAATTGCACCAGTACAACCAGATGCAATTAAACTTTGCTCTCCCTTCAATTTAGTTAATCCATAAATATTGAGTGGATGAGCTTTATCTGTTTCAATATATAATTTGAATTTTTGTCCATTAAATACATAGTTGGTTGAAATATGTATTAATGGAACTTTTTGTTTATTAGCAACTTCAGCTAATTGAGCAACTGCAAGATGATTGATTTGATTAGCCATCTCTATTTCGCTTTCTGCTTGATCAACCAAAGTATAAGCGGCAAAATTAATAATAACAGAAAATTTTTGGTCATAAAAAAACTCTTTTATTGTTTTTAAATTACATAGGTCAAGCTCACTACGTGTTATGAAATTAAAATTCAAATTACTAGAAATTAACTTTGTACTATTATTTCCTATAATTTTTAATAAAGACTGTCCAAGCTGGCTAGTTTTTCCAATAACCAAAATACGTTTAGTCATATAAACTTTTTTTAAAATCAAACTGCAAGCATTCTTTACTCAACATTTTTAAAGTTGGATGATTTAAATCTTTTTCTGACATCTTCAATTGATCTCGAGATAAAATCCAATCAATATTAAGAGCTTTATCATCAAATGCTAAACCTCTATCAAATTCAACTGAAAAATAGTTGTCAACTTTATATGAAAATATTACCCATTCGCTCAGAACTATAAATCCATGGGCAAATCCTCTTGGAATGAATAATTGATGTTTGTTCTCGTCACTTAGTCTTTCCGCTACGTAATGTCCAAAAGTAGGACTTCCATGGCGTATATCTACGGATATATCTAAAACTTCACCTTTGACTACACTGACCAATTTAGACTGCGCAAAAGGTGGTAATTGAAAATGTAGGCCACGTAAAACACCTTTTGCAGATTTTGTTTCATTATATTGGCAAAAATTTATATTACGTCCTACTGCATCATTAAATTCATTCTGACGATAGGTTTCTACAAAATAACCACGTCGATCTATATGCACTTTAGGTTTAATTAAAATTATATCAGGAATAGATTTCTTAATAAATTTCATCGCGTGTTTAGTTTTGCTCAGCAATTTTTTTTAAATACTGTCCGTAATGGTTTTTTATTATTGGATCAGCTAACTTTATAAGTTGTGATTTGGTTATATATCCTTTTAAATATGAAATTTCTTCCAAACAAGCAACTTTCAAACCCTGACGTTTTTCAATGGCTTCTACAAAAGTGGATGCTTCAAATAAAGCTTCGTGTGTTCCGGTATCCAGCCAGGCAAAACCTCGTCCCATAATTTCGACTTTTAAACGTTTTTCTTTCAAATATATTTCATTAATAGATGTTATTTCAAGCTCTCCTCTATTAGAGGGTTTTACATTTTTCGCTTTTGCAATGACATCATTAGGATAAAAATATAAGCCAGTTACTGCATAATTTGATCTTGGATTTTTTGGTTTTTCCTCTATAGACATTACATTACCATCTGAGGCAAACTCTACTACTCCATATCGTTGAGGATCATTCACATAATATCCAAAAATAGAAGCAAATTTTTTTTCTTTAGCTAATTCTTTTGCTGAGCCCAGAATCTGAACTAAACTATGACCATAGAAAATATTATCACCTAAAATTAAACAAACATCATCATTGCCAATAAAATCTTCACCTAAAATAAATGCCTGAGCTAATCCATCTGGTGAAGGCTGAGGTATATAGTCTATATTTAGACCCAAATCAGAACCATTATCAAATAATTTTTTAAAGTTAATTTCATCTTGGGGAGTGGTTATTATTAATATATCACGGATCCCAGCTAACATTAAAACTGACAATGGGTAATATATCAAAGGTTTATTATAAATAGGGAGTAATTGTTTTGATATAACTTTTGTAGATGGAAACAAACGTGTACCACTACCTCCTGCTAAAATTATACCTTTCATAAATTTCTCACTTTTTTATACAATTCTTTATAAATTTTTAAATGAGTATCCACAATATTTTCAATTCCAAACTCTTTTTTTGCTAACTTATGACCTTCAATACCCATTTTTTTTCGTTTTTCAGGATTGTTAATCAAATCTTGTATCTCCTTAGCTAGAGCTTTAGCATCTTTAACGGGTACTAATGTTCCGCTAA
>Ga0129324_10002893_pt1 | contig 10327 bp, 5 predicted proteins | sample CPBDNA_7_FD_96879 | JGI IMG/M metagenome (GOLD analysis project Ga0129324, IMG submission 96879) | Freshwater to marine salinity gradient microbial communities from Chesapeake Bay, USA - CPBay_Spr_15_0.2_DNA | ecosystem: Environmental > Aquatic > Marine > Coastal | place: USA: Chesapeake Bay... | reverse complement strand
GGCTGCATGGTGACTCGTCAATAATTATCGTTTTCTTTGCAGGTCGGCCCCGCTTCGCTGCTTTAGTTGCTTGTTTTTTCATACTAGTATCCTCCAGACCCGTGAGTTGTAACAAATGATTGGCTATTGTCAACGTGATCGAGATTGGCGATGGCAGCGTAACGGCAAACGTCAATCGGATCTTTCCAAGCCTCCTTAAGTCCGCCTTCGCCAGTGTATTCGCTTAGAGCTTGAATGATGTTCTCGCAGTCAGAACTGACATAGAATCTGGGGCGATTCACTGAATCTAGAGGCTTACTTGTATCCCATGACATCTTGCCAATCAACGCTTGTAGCCCATCGTCGATATCCAGCCCCGGCGCAGGGATACAAACCATGCCTGATTCGCTTAAGTCCTCAATGATCGAGGATGAACCATCCTGCACTTGATACTTTGCAGCCCCGAGGCGAGGGTCGATAAGGCGTTCAAATATCTCCTCGTCGCCCTCCATCTCCTGAATAGCCTCGATATAGTCACGGATACCAAATCCTTGACCTTTAGACCCCGGCCCCGGCATCCACTTCCCGCTCTTCCATTCCGCCCAGTCACCAACGTCAACTCCCGGCCATTCGCGGTAAACCCAGAAGGTTCCCGTCTCGTCAATTGCGATCCAGCACATGAACCAGTTCTTCGCCCCAGCAGGGTCGATAACGTGATAGCGCGTGATGTTCTTGGTTGGGATGGAGGAAGGAGGAACCACGTTGACCACCTTATTAAATTTTGGAAACTTAGTTGCGTGAGACTTCATCGGCACACCGTATGCGCGGATTAGAATCTCCTCCCTAGTTCTACCTGAAAGCGTTTCCTTGATTCGCTCGTATCCACCGAAAGCATTGTCCTGAGAGTGGAAGTAATGCACGGAGGCGTTCAGCTTCTTTGACTTCTGGACGTATGGAACCAGCTCACCGTTAAGTAGTTCCGCTGGTCTGGACTCGATTGTCGTTGCCCCATCGAGATACTCCTTGATGACCTCCGTCCAACCATCAATGGGCGTGAACGTCACCAGCATCTTCGCATTTCTTGTGGCAAGACGGAACCTTAGCGTGTTAATCAATTCTGGCCCTAAGAGGTATTCATCCAGCCATACTCCAACATTGTGCCAAACATGATTCTTAGATCCAAGTTCCGCGCCCTCAAGGATAGTAGGGTTGTTCTGATACTGGGAATACGTCTTGAAGATGATCTGCGAGCCATTGGGAAGGATCAAAGACGAATCAGTGAAGCCAGTCTTCTTCTTATAGGAGATGTAGGTATTCGCGCTTGTCTGCTTGGTCTTGAGATTCTCTGGCAACCAGTCCCACACGGCACTTTGCTGCTGGCGAATGCTGACTTCGGATGTCTGGGCGAAGCAGAAGATTTCGGACTTGGGGTTCTCGATAGCAGCACGGACAACAGAGAATGCACCCCACTGCGTCTTGCCACTCCGATTTCCACCTAGTGCAAGTATCTCATTAACCTCAAACAGTTGCTCCTCAGCCTTGCTCCAGTGCGGTAGCCTGAACCCATAATGATATGGGTCTTTCTCGGCATTCTCAATGGCCTCATGGTAAATTGAATGAAGTCCGATCAATTCGTCTGGCTCCATCTCCACCATCTCCTCGTCGGTGGGCGGGGTGAGGATTGCGTGTTTCCGCCAAATCATAGTATCTCGGCTTCGATTGCGTCTTCCTTGATCTTGCTGGCGATACGAGCTTTTGCGTCAAAGATCATCTTCGCAGCATCGTCCAGACTCGCCCCCTTGCGATGCTCCACGATTGAGGACGCCATTCCGGTCAGTTGAGCGGCTTTATCGGTCAGGATGCCCACCGTTACGGCTAGCTTGTCAGGGCTGATCTTGGCAAGCTCCTCGGGATTATCAAACAACTGTTGGGAACGCTCAAAGAGCAAATCCGTGTAGTCCTGAGCCGCAATTGCGTATCTCATCGAGAATTCCTTGCGCTTTGTCTCCAGCGTATCGTTGTGACGCCATTGCAGGCCCCTGATCGTCTCTCTGCCAAGCCCCGTCTTCTTCTGGATGTCGGTTATCCTCGCGCCTTGTGCGGCCAGCCACAGGGCCATTGCGGCCTTGTTTGGGGCATAGTGTTCGACGCAGTTGCCCGGAGAGAGCTTTGCACGTTCCTTAACCTCAAGAAACCAAGCGGACTTGTCTTCTCGTTCGTCAACGTATTCCGCTTTCAGCTTCTCGTTTGGATCGTCGCTCATTTGTTATTTTTTATTCAATCCCAAGTTTCTTTAGAAACTGTTTTCGCTCGGTATCGGTAATCCCGATTGTCTCTATTTGTACCGGACTGGCACTTCTAAGACTTTGGACAATGGAATCAAATCCTCTGGGAAGTACTCCTTCACCTGTTCCAGAATCGCTTTGAGTTGGCCCACCGACAGTGGCTTGCTTTCGTCGTCCAACGAATCCTGCCCCACGAACCTCTCCAGAAGCTGCTTCTGAAGCGGCCCCAGATTCTGCAATTCGCTGTTTGACCAAGCCTCCTTCAGATTGTCCGCTAGTAATTTCAGTCTTTTTTCCTTTTTCATAAGTCATAAATACGACATCTGGGCTGGATTGTCCATCCCATCCCTGTTCTGTCCAGAACATTTTCAGTGCCGCCTCTTTTTGGGCTATTTTTTCTTCATGATCGGCCTTTTTTTCCCCTTTTTTGCGCTCAATTAAGTATTGGCGATCAAACGGCATTCTTTCGACTTCTTCCCATCCATACCGCTTGTATAGCGATGGCAGTAATCCATTGGGTGTTTTAGATGTTGGAACCGCATATGCATCTAGCTTGTTTACCCCAACCGCCAAAGCACGTTGCATGATCAGATTGAGCATGCCCGGTATGCCAGTGTTGTTCACCACAGAAACAAGCTCATTCCCACCCTCGCTCTTTTTGACCCCGAACCAAATGTCATTATCCCCAAGTTGGTGGACTTCCATTTTGTCTTCCTTGATCATTTTCCTAAGCTCAGAAAGATTGTATTGCGTGAGCGAATCACGCGCTGGGCTTCTGTGAATCGCGCCAATCAACTCAGACAGTCCCTTGAGCGATGCGTCACTTGTAAACTTCCTCCAGTTGCCGTTTACAGCTTTTACTGCTTCACGAATATATGGGACATTTCCAGATATGTTTTGAGCTTCATTGATTGAGTTCTTAATTTGATCCGTCAATGGTTGGAATCTAATGCCTTTGTCCTTTGGCATTCTGGCAAGCAGATAGTCAATCCTGCTCAATGGTGATGCAGCACGCATCGTGTTGATCATTTCTGGAGTGGAAATCCGAAATGGAACGGGGTTGTCAAAATGAGCCAGCACCCTGCCCGGAAGAACAGTTCCGTATGATGGATGTTTTGGAACATTGAAATCATCAGCAGAAAGATCATTTCTTAGTTTCCAATTGCCATTTTGGTCTTTAGTTGCCAACCGATCCACATCAATTAAAAGAAGTCCGGTGAGCGCATTTTTCTCAACTCCATGATATTGGGGATCTCTTGACTCGGTGAGAATTACTTCTGGAGATGGTGCGCCCAAATCTCTTGATCTGACATTGGACAATTCACTCATTATTGCCGCTCTTGTTTCAAAGGCAGCATCATGAATGAACTTGGTAAGTTTCTCAGTCCCAATATTAGGCATGTCTTTTGCCACTGGAACATTTGCTCTGATATGATCAGACAGGTCACTAGCAGTTGCTTTTTTCAAAGCTCCGCTAATAGCCATGTCATTTACTTTTGATATATAGATTTCTGGTGTTTGAGCATTGGATTTGTGTGCTGATTGTGCCATTGTATGTGGAGCAAACAATGCCCAGTTATGACCAGATTCATCTTGCCAAATTGAATCAGTCTTCACCATGTTCTGCAAAATGGTGTTAATGCCACCACGCTCAGAAGCCCAAACTCCAGTTATTGCATCTGGTTTTGCCGAATCAAAGTTTTGAATAGGATATCCCGGACCACCACTAACATCCACGCCACGGATTTTGCCGCCAGCACCAAGCAAGTCAGCCATTCCAACAACAATTGGCTTGTTTTTGACAAGCTCAAACAACTCATCGGTAATTTGTGCTGGTATGCCTTTTGCGCGAGCCGCTTTGTTGGTCGCTACAATTGGATTTGGGTTCCATTGTTTTGCTTGCAGTGGTTCTTGACCACCTTCAGGCATGAACCTGATATCCTCAGACATAGGGTCAAACCGCTTGCTGAGTGGGATGATGTTTCCAGAATCATCACGAGTGATGGGGTCTGCGGACTTGATTTGGTCGGGAGAGAACACTATATGGGAATCGGTCCCCCTCCCTTCATGTATGTTACGATATACAATGGAGTCATATCCAGCGTTCTTTATAGCTGTGATAATTTCTTTTCGGGTTGCGTTGCGCTGATCTCCATTGCCCTCACGCATAAGTTTTAGGCCAGCTTCCTTGTTTATATTGGAGATGGCAATACTGTTTTCCCACCCTCCTGAGTCTGGAAGTCTTAAAGATTTTCCAAGATTTGCATAAACCTTAATCACGTTCCCTCCGCGTGAATCCGAAATTGTTTTCGCCGTGGTGTCATTACCTAAATGAAAACCCAATTGATCTGGCTTAATTCTATCGGGATCAAATTCGGTTAATGGCCCGCGCGTCACCACTACGCGCTCAGTAAGTCTCTTTTTCTTTGCCACCTCATCCACTATCCTCTGCTGCGCTCCCACATCACCACTCTCCACAGCTTTCATGTAGTCAGCGTCGAGCTTCTCTGGCAGGAACCTCTGCGATGGTGCAGGGGCTTGCTCTGGTTCCATCCATCCAATAGCATCCGCAGGATATGAGTTGAGCATTTCAACAGATGTGATTTCTGCTGCTTTCTCATCCATCTCGCTAATCGCAAATAGGCGTTTACCGTCCGCGAATAATCTCTGTGCCTCCTGCTTGTTGATGACTGGATTGAGGTCTTCGGGGGAAACCTCTGGCATCTGGCGTTGCTCTGGCATCTTAACTTGGCTTACTGCCTCGTAGCTGAATGGCATTGCTGGATAGTCCTGCGGAGACATTGGGACGGCTTTGCTCACGCGATCTGCGCGATATGTGCGGTAGACGTTGTCTTTGCTTCTCACCCCATCCGCTAACAACACCGGATTCAGGACTGCTTGCTCCTTTTGGTTGAGCAAGCCAAACATGGTGTTGATGAAATTCTTGCGCTCAGTAGCCTCTACAGCACCATACCTTGCTTTGAAATGCTCAATACTGTCGATCCCATCTTTGTGGAACTGCATCATAGCCTGAGTGTCACGCAGGATAAGGTCCACGTTCCCTCCGTATAGCTTCTTGCCACGTTTGCTCTGCGAGCGTTTCTGGATGTTTTCGTGGAGTTTGGTTACGGACATTAGGCCAAACAGCAAATTGCCCGCCTTGGATACGGCAACGGAAACTGGGACAGTGTCACGAAGGGTCGCTCCTTGCGGCTTGTATACGGCTTTCCCAGCCCTGTTCCTCGTTGTGGCAGGGAAATTTATCATAACCATCCGATCACCGTTGCCATTGCGGATCAGTTTGTTGACCTCCCTGATTATACGTTTTTGCTCTGGATTGTATTTGTTCTTGGCAAACATTTCGGAGAGGACATCGTTTGACAACCACCCCGGTTGGAATTCGCCATTATCATCTACAGATGCCTCTCCTTTTTCTGGCGCGTAGTTCTCTGCCTTCTTCCGGCGAAGGACTTCCACTGCCGTGAGTCCAGCAAGAGCGCGGCTGAGTTCTGTCGCCTTATCAATAGCTACTGGCTTTCCGCCCTGCGTGATCGGCCTGCCATCATCGTCAACATTCACAAGCGGGTGTAGCAGTTCAGCGTCAATGCCGCTAGCGGGGTCGAGCAGGATAGGTGCGCCTGAATCCGGCTTATCACTCATCAATGGATCAAATTGCCCCGGAGCCAACCCAGAGCTTCTCCTGTTCATTTCTCTAAACATTTTCGCCGCGATGGGGTCGCTTTTCACACCCTCCGATCCAAGGAGTCCGTTACCAGTGACCCATGATCCATTTGCGTCAATAGCTCCTCCGCTCTTGAAATTGAGGTCTTTGAGAACAGGAATCCTTGGTAGGATTGTTTCAAGAATACTTCCCAGCTTCCTCCTGAAAGCCCCACCGCCTGAGACAGCACCAAGCTCGCCGCTTTCGGCCATTTCAGAATATTGGTCAGCGTGTTTTTCGATGAAGTATTCTACTGCAACCTTGTCTAGTGAATAGATAGCGTCACGCTCAGTGTCCGTCATCCCTTCCGCCCCAAGTCGCTTGTAATATGCGTTCTTAAACGCCTCAAAGTTTGGGTCTAGCTTCCCATCTCTTGAGCGAAACAATCCTCCAACAGTGTTCTCTTTAATGTCACCAAGGAACAGTGCTGAAATCCCGGATTCCATGTTGTTCTTGATAATCGTGTGATGAAGCGTCTCATGAGCAACTAACGCTTTGATCGGATTTGTCGATCTGACATTGATGACGGCAGTGTTGGTATTCGGGTCATACCTACTAGCCCCAGAATCTTTGAACGAATAATTCAGCGTTGGGTTAGCAATTGCGTATGTGGAGATCGACCTACGAGTGCTAGACGGTATCTCTTCAAATAAAGCCTTTTGCTTTGCATCCGTGATGTCTCGCCGGAAATTGAGTTCGTCACCAATGCTGAGTTCCCTCATACGCCTATTGGTCCCCATGAACGCCCCTCCAGCAGCCGCAAACGAACCTCCAATCACAAGCGATTCTGACGCAGCCCTGTATAACGTCTCTGGGCGCATGTCAGCACCGTCTGAAAGATATTCAAACATCAAGTCTGCTGGAGCGGCAGCAGTAGCCCCTCGCCCCACACGGCGCAGCACATCAGACGTGGCCCCACCAAGATCGAAGGTGTTGAAAGTGTGCGCGATCCCACGGTTGAGCGATCCCGGTGCTGTGTGGGCAGCTACACGCTTCCAGAACGGGATTTGTCCGCGCACAGCTTCCATTTCTTTTCCTACATATCGGAACAATTTCCCGTAGTTTGACAAGGCTTTCCCAGCCTTTAATACTGCTGCACCACCAGCAATCGCTCCGACGATTGGGCTTCCGGCCAGTCCCACAACGCCAGCCGCACCAACCGCTGCGGTATACATTTGGTCAAGACCTCGTTCTTGCAAGAAGTTGGTGGCTGCATCATCAATTTTGGAAATCGTGTTTCCAACGCGCTCCAACGCTCCCCCAAGAGCCTTGGCTGGCAAAGCTCGCAGTTTCCTGCCCGCCTCCATTGTCTGCAATGTCTTTTGGGCATACGCCTCGGGGATTCTTGTAGCAAGACTATTCCTCTGGGCGATCAGACTGTCTAGCTCTGACGTTACCTTTGGAAGGGTGGATCTGATTTGGTCAGCACTCTGGGTAATCCGCGAAGCAACCGTTGATGCTTGATTGGACCGCATCACTAGACTCGGGTCGGCCCCCACTCTCGACGCTATGTCGGAACTCAATCTGTTCGCCACCGCAACAGTAGCGGACTCTTTAGCCAGCACGGCATTTGCTGCTTCAACGGCAGTCCTACCCTCGGCAATGGCTAGGTCTTTGGCTGCGATTTGGGCCATTCTCTTTTGCGCCGTAATACTTAACCTGTTTGCTAGCGGGGCCGTTCTAGCGGCTTTCACTGCGACAACACCCGGAAGCAGGTTTAACGGATCTGCCGCAATTTGCGCGAACGCCCCAGCTCGCTTGTATTGCTTGTCGAAAGCCTTTGCGCCCATGCTGCTTTTCGCCGCATCTGCTGTTTTGGTCATGTTGTCAAAACCAAGAACCGTCTCTGCGATTTCTCCGGCTTCCAAGTTTGCCATATCCTGCTGCGTCTGCCATTGACGTTGTCTGGCGGAATACATCGCCTGTTCCGCCTCGGCCTCCATACCCGCCGGAAGGATGTCATAAAGTTTTTCACCGATCCATGCAGCCCCCACGTCTGCCATTCCAGCCCATCCAGCAATGTTCTCAACTGCTCCTTCCATCACCCCAAGACCACTAGCCGTCATCTTGTCACGAAGCTCCTTTGGTCGCCTGTCTGTCTGGCCGAACAAGCTCGACCATGTTTGACTATTGTGCCAAAGGGATTGTGCCTCTTGGCCGATACGCTCAGTGCCGCCAATTGCCGCATCCTTAAGCAACCCAACAGTTTCCGCCGCCATCTCTCCAAATGACGCGTTTGGGCGAATAACCTCGTCGTCCCACAGTATCTTGAATGCCTTAAGATTTTCTGGCTTTCCAACATCCTCCGTCGGAGTCATATACGCCTGACCCTTTTCCGTGATTATCCCGTCGTCGTCAAACATTCCCGCGCTGACAAGGTTGTAAAACAACTCCCCCTTCTCGGTTGGTTTCATGTCGCTATCGACATATCCAAGTGCTTTGATTTTATCCGCACTTAATGGTTTCGAGAACACATCCAACGGGGAGGTAACTATTCCCCCAGACTCATCACGAAGAGAGTCGTTCTCAGGTTTGCTGGCGTCAATTACGGCTTGCTCATATGGGGTCACGCCAACCATGTCTCGGCCGCCAACCGTTTGATATTGGTTGACCAGATTGGACAACATCCTTGGCTGGTCTTGTGGAACAACCATGCTTTCCCGTTGAGGTGTGACAGTTAAGTCCCCGACCTCCGCGACGGGCTGCGGCATGTAAAAATACTGCTCTAGTGGAGACAGGTCACGGGCAACAGGCTCATCTAACGGCTTTCCATATGACTCAACTAGCGTCTCTGGTTGATAGCTCTTGAGCTTGATTAGCGTTCCGCCAACATCACTAGCTAGAACGTCCAGTGCTTTTTTAGTTTCTTTATTAAACGCGGACTTTTCGGCCTCGGGGACGTTAAACGACATTACCGTGTTGGTGATTGTGGGGATGGTTGCGAAAACCTATTGAAATATGTATTTGAACTAGTGACTGTTGGTTGCTGCGTTTTCGCTGGTTCGGGCTTAACCTTGTTCTCAATACTCATCTCTTTACCTGTTGACTTTTGATACTGATCAATTCTTGAGACGATGTCGGATCTGAAGTTTTTAAGTGCCTCTTTCGCCGTGTCGTCTCTGGTAAACACTCCTAGCGGTATCAGGTATTTCTCCGCAGAAGCGACTTCTCCTTCTCTTGCCACCGAAGTCGGGTCAACCAGTTTGGCATAAGAAATAGCCATTTGATACGGAAGCTGCTTCAAAATGGCAGATCCAGCAGGATCTACCGTTTCAGATGTTCCGTATTTATTAATCGCGTCACTCAAAGAATCGGCATATCTAAGCGCAGCCGCAGCATTCTGCTCAAAAGTGATGTTTGCCTCTGTCTTTTTGGGCGCAGCGTCCTCTTTCACTTCAAGTATTGGCATTGAGGATTCAGCCAATTTCATTGCCTTATCGGGATCGTATTTAGCCAACTCAGTAATCGTCTGAACCAATCCCGGATCAATTTTACTGCCGCTTTTTATCGACCTATCCATCCTGCTGTTTACTGCTGAAATTGAGGCTGCAGTTGCCGCATCCGCAGCCTTCTTTTTGCTCGGGTCTTCTGGTGGAACATAGTCAGCAGGATCTGGCTTTGGAGCTTTTTCATAATACTCGTCAACAGTTCCTATTGCGTTTTTTAACGAGTTGAAATCTCCCGATCCAAGTGAGTCAGCAACGCTTTGTGCGAGAACATCAGCTTCCGCACCAAGACCCCTGCTTCTCATTATTTTTATTTTATCAGATGCGATTCTGATTTTACCTCTCGTTTGAGGTCCAAAATTTTCAGGGATTAGAGTAAGAATATCCATTTGTTTGGTTTTTTATTGGCCTGTGCTTTTCCATTCTTCGTTGCCAGCACCACCTGCGCCAGCACTCGCTCCCATCCTAGCTTCGCGTTCTTGGGCCAAATCCATAGCTCCCTTTATTTTCATCATATTCAGCGAATTGGTAATAAAGTCGCCAGTTTGCGATGCAATAAATGATCTTTCATCCAACGAAACATTCTCATCACGAATCTGATCCTTATACGGCTGAAGCACACTTGACATCTCAGGAAACAGCTTCAAAGCAGCGTCAATTTGAATGTCGCTTTGCTTGATTAGCTTTTTCTTTTCGCCTTGCTTCTTGAAGTAGTCAGCAGCTTGACCGACGGCTTGTCCAATAGCTTGCATTGGCAAACCAGCAGCTTCTACAGCACCAGCATAATTTGGTTGCTGATACCCAGTAAATCCAATATTCCCACCTGTAAGTGCCATGATTCTAATTATATAAAGTTAATAAACCGAGGTAGCCTTTGGGATTCCTCCAAACAGGCT
>Ga0129324_10002892_pt1 | contig 10331 bp, 2 predicted proteins | sample CPBDNA_7_FD_96879 | JGI IMG/M metagenome (GOLD analysis project Ga0129324, IMG submission 96879) | Freshwater to marine salinity gradient microbial communities from Chesapeake Bay, USA - CPBay_Spr_15_0.2_DNA | ecosystem: Environmental > Aquatic > Marine > Coastal | place: USA: Chesapeake Bay... | reverse complement strand
TTGAAAAATGAAGTATTACAATATCTCCGTGTTAGACCTTACACTGATGCTGATAAACGTGCTACTGCTTTACAATTAGGTACAAAAACTACATTAGATGGTAAAACACCGTTAACTTATGATGAAGATAATAGAGTTACTGCTTTACAATTATTAACTCAAATTAAATACAAAGGTAGATGTGTAGATTTTACAGATATATTTGAAAATAATTTTAATCTAAGTTTAATTAGTACTGAGAAAAGAGATACTGATAAAGAACCATGGGACCCAGTTAAGAAACGTCAAGAATTCTTTGATAAATTTCAAAATGAAAAAGCATTTTTACCCGATACTTTGCCTAATCTTAAGAAACAATACGCTGGTAAAATGTTTGCTATGGTAAATGGTGCTTTGTTTCCAGAATTTATATCTTATCAAGACCGTGGTATTAACGTAATACCTTCATCTTTCTTTACTATTAGAAATAAAATTCAATTTCCAATGAAAATTGATAAATGGGATACAGCTGATATATTTAATCCTGCTGATAAGAAAGATGCAGGTGAAAATTACGTTGGTTTACCTATAGCTGGAAAATCACCAAAACTAAATGTTGATGAGGAAAATGATATATTGGACGCGACATTTAGTTTTGGTCCAAACCCAGCTGACAAACAATCATTGCTAACTAGTCTTAAACAACAATATGGAGATAAAGATAATAGAAAAGAATTAATAACAGTCGCAAACAAGTGGCTTGCTGGTGAAAAATCTAATTGGGCAGCTATGACAGAAGAAGCAAGAAAAGAAGCGAATAAAGTAACTGAACCAACTATTGATAGTTTCTTTGAGTTTTACTATAAAGTTAGAGGTGCGGCTGATACAATTGGCCAAAATTTTGTATTTACTATTTGGCCTACACTCAAATATTTCTTTCAACCTTTTGATAAAGACCCTAAGAAGAATCAAAGTAAAAATATTGTAACTTTCTTTTATGGTGCAAGTGGTTCTGGTAAAACAGTTAGCGCTGAAGTTATATTAAAAGAAGCTTTTGCTAAAATTAAAGATGATAAAGATGCTAGTTATAAGATTGCTTTAGTCAGTGATTACAACAATGACTTATTTGATTATTATTCACCTAATGCTAATGCTCAATACAAATATTTACAAGAGTATGTTAAAAAAGCGACTATTTATACAGGTAAATCAGTTGGTTCAATTAAAGTCAAACAATTACAACAAATAGAAATGAGCATGCGTTCTCAAATGTTAACAATGGTTCCTAGTGCTTTTTCTACTACAAATAAAATTGAAATGAATGACCAAGTATTATTTCAAGCAGATGGTTCTAAGAATGATTCATTGAAAAGTTTAATAGATACTATTAGTTTAGACGGACCATTTGGTAAGTCAGGTATAAAAGTTCCAACTGGTGTTGTTCCATTACCATATGGAGGGTTTTTCGAAGGTAATAAATTTGGTCCAGTTAGTGTAATTGATCCCAATACTGGAAAACCAACTAGAACAGATTATGGAACAGTTAAATCCGCATCAATACCCGCAGTTGCTGATATAAAAGTATCTAAAGTCGATATATCATTATTAGATGCTAAAAACTTGGGAAATTTAGGTGTATTAACATCATTAAATGCTATGGATATTCCTAAAGATGATGCTGGGGTAGATAGTTTATATAAAGAAATGACTAATCGTATTAATTATTTTAGGTCTGTATCAGATACAGGTTTGAATCCTGAATCAAGTAGATCCCATTTATTATATATTATTATGAAAACGGAGTATAAAGGTGTGAAAATTGATGTTGGTTTAGATAAAGGTTCTATGTTTGTTGTAGCTGACTTTGCTGGAACTGAAGATTTAAATTATTTACTAAGTCAGAAAGCAATTGATATGTTAAATGGAACAGATTTAAATAATGCTATGAAAACCCAGGATCCAAAATGGGTTGATGTTAAATATGATACACCTTGTACAATTGGTCCAAAAGTTGATATTAAAAATTGGGCATGTATTGATAAATTACCTTATATCAGACCTGCAAACGAAGAAAATGCAAAATCAGACATATTTAAAGGTTTTATTAGTCAAATAGTTATAGGTTGGAAGAACATGAAGATAAAGACATTGAAAGCAACAGAAATGTCTAACTTTCCAGCATTTCCCAAAGCTGATTATTTTCAAAAATTTATGGATGCTATTCAAGATAAACATGAAACACGTCTTTCCAAAGAATATAAAACTGTTGAAAAACCAAAAGAAGGCGCTGATGGTATATATTTTAGTGATGCTGGTTTAATGAAGATTGCTAATTCAACCAAAGATGAATTTATTATTGATGATAGTATTTCAAGAAATACTGGTAGAACTAAACTTATGGAAGTACAATTACAAGAGAAAAATTATGGTTTAGGTGTAGATGATGATACTTTTGGTATATCGGTCAATAAAGCGGCTGAAGTTTATTTTGATTATAGTAATATAAAAGAGGTTGCTTTTGTTGAAGCTGATTTTGAATTTATAAATACCAAACCTGATGTTAAAGCAGCATTTTTGACCAGTGTTGGAAAACCTGGAACTAAACAAAAAACATTAGTAGATAACTATGTAGTATTAGAAAATCCTGATAGATTCTCTGTCAAATTACCAGCAATTATTAGTTCTGATTCATTTAAAACAGGTAATTCGCCATCAAGATTATTGTGGATTGGAATGCCTCAAGAAAAGAGAGACTATAATAACCTTGTTATTTATAACTTGGTCATGGCGATGCACGCTGAATCAGGTCATATTAATAAATCTTTGAAAGAAATTACAACATTATTGGATGAACAGAAGAAAGCGGTTGATGCTACGCCAGACAAATCTGGCAAAGCTAATTGCGATGATCTTGTGAATTCAAGTAAAATATCTAAAAATATTGTTACTAAAATCTTATGCCCAGCAGTTACAGCTGGTTCAAATGCTGTTACAATTGGAGCATTGAATCCTCGAAGAACAAATGATTGGGATTCATTTAGTACAACTGAACTTATTACTAAATTATTACCTGGATGTGTCGATGGTATTAAAGCCTAAATATAAAAGATTGTCCGCATGTTACATTTTTTATAAAATAATTAATTTTATAAAAAAATTTGATTTAAAAATATTATATAAAGATTTCTAGTATATACCAATAAGAGATGTCAATAAATTCTAAATTTTATAGCGAAGATATAAAGAATGTAAAAGAAATACAATTCGGTATATATACGAATGATATGATTAAAAAATATTCTGCTGTTAAAAATGACCCCTTTGGTATAAATGTAGCCGATTCTTATGATAACTACGAACCAAAAAAAGGTGGATTAGTTGATTTAAGATTAGGAACATGTGATCCATATTTGAATTGTATGACATGTGGGTTGAATTCGATAGAATGCGATGGTCATTTTGGTCATACAGAATTAGCTGAGCCAGTATTTCATTATGGTTTTTTAACCCATTTAACTACTATATTAAAATGTATTTGTCATAAATGTTCTAATATTTTAATTGAGAGAACTGATGATAACTTGAAGCGTTTTCAAAACAAGTCAGGTAAAAATCGTTTCAAAGAAATTAAAGAAATGACAAAGAATGTTAATTTTTGTTCACATTGTGGAACACCTGTACCAAAGATAAAGAAAGAAGTAAAAGAAACATCCGCCTCTATTCGTATTATATTAGAAAAAGAAGTTGGTAATACAATGGTTGATGAAAAAACAGGTATAGCAACAGAAAATACTAAGATGATTAGAGATTATTTAACACCAAGACAATGTTATTATCTGCTAAGAAATATATCAGATGTTGACGCGCATTTAATTGGTTTTAATGTAAATGAATCACGACCTGAAGATATGATTATTACGCGTTTTCCTATTCCGCCTGTTATTATTAGACCAACAGCTAAAATTGATTTCTTGGCTTCATCTACAATGGAAGATTCGTTAACTTTAAAAATTGCCGATATTATTACTTGGAATATTCGTGTTAGAAATGATATGAATAAAGATTCTAATACATTTAATGATAGTTTAACTTTATTACAGTTTAATGTTGCGACTTATTTTGATAACGATTCGGCTTCATTACCAAAGTCCGAATTTAAGACGGGTAATAGACCAACCAGTTCTATATCAGATAGAATTAAAGGTAAGGAAGGTCGTATGAGAATGAATATTATGGGTAAACGTGTCGATTTTTCAGCTCGTTCAGTTATTACAAGTGACCCAAATATTGATATTGATGAAGTTGGTGTTCCATTAAAAATAGCAAAAGAATTAACTATACCTGAAGAAGTTACACCTCAAAATATAAAGTATTTAACATTATTAGTAAAAAATGGACGTGATATATATCCAGGAGCAAATTATGTATTTAGAACTACTATTTTACATGGAAAACAAATATCACAACGAATAGATTTAAGATATCGTAAAGCAAATATTAAATTATCATATGGTGATGTTGTAGAACGTCATGTTATAAATGGAGATTTTGTTCTATTTAACAGACAGCCTACTTTACATAAACCCTCTATGATGGGACATAAAGTCCATGTTTTAAATCGCAATGACGTAAATACATTTAGAATGAATGTTAGCGTAACTGCGCCCTATAATGCCGATTTTGATGGAGATGAGATGAATATACATCTCGCTCAATCGGTTCAAGCAAGAAACGAGTTAGATAGAATAGCAAATGTAAAATACCAAATTATTGGTGGTAAAGATTCCAATCCTATAATTGGGTGTAAGTTAGACGCGATAGCTGGAGCATATTTATTATCTGTTGATAAAATGATACCATATGATATAGCTGCGAATTTATTGTGTTGTACTTCCTCCCCAATTAAATATCAATTAGAAAAAGGCAAATCAGTTACAGGAAAAGATCTGTTTTCATATATTATCCCAGAAGGTATTAATTCTGTTAAAGCAGAAAGAAATTTTCAAATTAAGAATGGAAAACTGATTGATGGAACTTTAGATAAATCTCAATTAGCAACAAAAAAGAATTCAATTATTCATTATATTTGGGATAAATATGGTCCAACTCATACACAAAAGTTTATTGATGACACTCAGCGTCTTGTTATCAATTATCTATATAATAAAGGATTAACAGTCGGATTTAATGATTGTATAATTCAAGATAGTATGATAAAACAAATTAATGAAATCATTCATACCAAAGTATTAGCAGTAAATCATATGATAACACAATTTGAAAATGATAAAGATAAGATTAATCCTGATATTGGAGAAGGTATTATTGGAGGCGAATTAAATTCAACCAGTTCGAATATTGGTAAAATGATTTTTGAAATATTAGATAAAAGTAATCCTTTCAATGTAATGATATCTTTATCTGGTTCAAAAGGGTCTACTGTAAATTATGCTCAAATTGCTGGTTGTATGGGACAAGGTCTATTAGAAGGTCAGCGTATTAAAAAGAAAGTCTCTGGTAGAACTTTACCTATCTTCCACCAGAATGATGATACACCAAAAGCTAGAGGTTTTATTAGTTCTAATTTACTTGATGGATTGAAGGGTCATGAATTCTTTTTTCACACAATGGCAGGTAGAGAAGGATTGATTGACACTGCGATTAAGACCGCCGAAAGTGGATATATATCTAGAAAATTAATTAAAAGTTTAGAAGATTTGTACGTAAATTACGAGGGAATGATACGAACCGCAAATGGTGTTTTAGTACAATATTTGTTTGGAGATAGTGGTATTGACCAACAAAGACAGACTGAATTAAAATTAAATTTGATTAACTATAGTGATAAGCAGATAGAAGACGCGTTCATATTTACTAGTGATGAAATGAAAAAAATTAAAAGTAAATATGATAATAAAGGAATGTTTGATAAATTAAAATCAATGCGTGATAACTTACGTTCTATTTATTTTCAATCAACAAGTAATTATAAAGTAATGAGTGATACATTTATGTTACCTGTAAATCTTCGACGTATTACACAGGAATATATTAATTCAGGTAATCCAACATATGAATTAGACCCGCAATATATTATTGAATCTATTGAGGCTATGTTAAATAATTATGATGATAGATTAGTAACTATAATGAAACCGGATTCTGTTTTATTGAAGAAAGATGATGGAGCTTTCAAAACATTTTTTACCATTTCATTGTATGAATATATTAATCCCAAAAAATGTATATTAGAATATAAATTAAATAAGGAAATGTTTGATAAGATGATGAATGATATTAAATTGGCCTTCTCTAAAGCAATTGTTGAGCCAGGAGAAATGATAGGAATCGTTGCGGCCCAGTCAATTGGTGAGCCCACTTCACAGATGTCCATAACCTCTAAAACAAAAGTAAAATTGGTAATTAAACATTTACCGTCTAACACCGTAAGACATCAAAGTATTTGTATAGGTAAATTCGATGAAATAATTAATAATAATCCAACATTAACATATAATACTGGTCATATTAATTCAGTTGAAACTGATTTATCTACTCTTGAAAATGAATATTATATTATTGGTGTTGATAAATTAGAAAAAACACATTGGAATAAAATTTCACATGTTAGTCGCCATCCTGTGAACGGTATGTTAATGACTGTTACTACTAAGAGTGGAAGAACTGTTACTACTACTATGAGCCATTCACATTTGATTCGTAAGAACCAATCAGTTGAACCTATTACTGGTTCTGACTTGGTCGTCGGTATGCGTATTCCAGTTAAGAAACCTATTGATAACATATTTATTAATGATAAAGTAGTCATTGGTGATAAAGAATATGTTCTTGATAATTTATTTGGTTGGTTCATAGGAGCATATTTAGCTGAAGGTAGTATTTCAAACTCTACCATTTCAATATCAAATATATCTGACCACTTTATTAATAATGAAACTATATGTGAATACAATCTATCTACCTTCTACAATAAGAATTTAGCTCAATTTATGTTAGATACTATCGGAACTGATTCATCTGTCATAAAAATTCCTGATTTCGCATTCACTGCTCCTAATGAGTTCAAAGCTGGTTTAATCCAAGCTTATATTGATGGTAACTTTCAATTAGATAAAAACAGTCAAATTATTGTATGTAGTAGAAGCGAGCAGTTGATAAATGATATTTCCCTATTATTAAGTTACTTTGATATATTTAGTTCTATTAAGATGAATGATGTAAAAGGTTCAATCATGTATAACTTGGCAATTAGTGCTAGATATGCTCCATTATATCAAAAACATATTGGTTCAAGTCTACACAGTGATAAATTAGATAGTATTGTAGAGGCTAATTGTTCCGATGCTCATATGTCAGATGATATTGATAAGATAAATGGTCTAGAAAATATAATTGCTACATGTGGTAATGTTCTCCAATTAGAAGGTCTAATTCAAACATATGGAAAGACAAAGGAAGATACAAATAGAAGAACATTAAGTAAATATATTAGTATTTTTGAATCAGATGTTAATGTAAATAAGATTAGTAATGAACTTGTTATTCTTAAACAAGCAGCAGAGTCTAATGTTATTTGGGATGAGATTGTATCTATCAATACATATACACCAGACCAAACTGATTATGTTTACGATTTTACAGTACCAGGTAATCAAACATTTATGATAGATAATGGTATTATTGTTCACAATACTTTGAATACAAAGCATCATGCTGGTGTTGCTGGAAAAGGTTCGGCAAGTATGGGTGTGCCTCGTATTAAAGAATTACTTAGTTATAGTAAATCAATTAAGACACCGTTGATGACAATATATTTTGATGAAAAATATTGTAAGAATAAATCAGATACAAACATTATATCTTCGTATTTGAAACATTTAACAATTGGTGAATTAATTGATAATGCTGAAATATATCACACAATTGATGGTAATGACAATATGTCTAAAATGTTGAGAGATGATAAAGTTACTAATCCATTCTATATTAATAATGCGAAAGATAAATTAGAAACAATGCCATTTATAATAAGACTAAAGTTAAATTTAGAAAAATTAATGGATAAAGAAACTACATTGCTTGATATTAAAACAAAATTCATAACTTATTGGTATAAAAACTTTTCTAATTTAAAAAATGTTAGAAAGGGATTAAAGGATATTTTAATGTATGTAGAAAAACTAGCAATATTGAGTAATAATGATAATATTATTCATATACGTTTTAAGATGTCAGAGTTTGATTACAAATCATTAACCGCATTCTTATCAATTGTATTAAATACAATAACATTGAAGGGTATTGATAATATTGATAATATTACTCCTCAGCAAGAAAGACGTATACTGTTTAATGATATTGGCGAGACTATTGTCAATAAAGAACATTTAGTTATAAGTAATGGTATTAATATCGAAGGATTATTATACATTAAAGGTATAGACCATGTTAGAACTAAAATTAATGATATTGGTACAGTTTACAAAATGTATGGTATTGAAGCCGCTCGTAAGATTATTATAGATGAATTATTGGCAACATTTAATGCTGGTGGTAGCGATTCATTGAATCACGCGCATGTAGCAGTACTCGTTGATATGATGACTTATAGCGGAGAAGTAATTTCAATTGATAGACATGGTTTAAATAAAGTAGATAATGACCCGTTATCTAGAGCATCATTTGAGAAAACAATGGAGCACTTTATTAATGCTGCTCTATTTAGTGAAACTGATAAATTAAAATCTATCTCTTCTCGTATAGCATTAGGTCGTGTTATTCCAGGAGGAACAGGGTCGTTTGATATTATTCTTGATACTGAAAAGTTAAAAAATAGTGAATACATTGAGAATGAAACTGGTGGTAGAACAACCTTTGTATATTTGGAAAAAGAATCATTGTTCGAAGACTTGATTAAGAATGGGTTCAATGACCATAACTTTTTCATTCCAAAGTAAAACATATTTATAAAAACCATTTAATTTATAAAAAAAATATTTAATTTAGTTTATAAATTTACAAATATGTATCAATATTATCTGGTAGCTCATTAATATCGATATTATAAGAATGTTTCATTCTATTTAATAATCTAGTATCATAAGGGTCTGTCATTTTAATAAAAGCAACCGATACACCTTTCTTTCCAAATCTACCACATCTACCGATACGGTGGATATATGTTTCTTTATCAGGTGGTAAATCATAACACATTACTAGATTTACTTGCGGTACATCAATACCTCGTGCTAACAAGTCTGTTGTTAATAGTAATCGTGTCTTACCATCTCTAAATTCTTGAACAATATCATTTCTTTCTTGCTGACTCATCTTACCATGAATTGTAGTAATAGAGAAATTCTTAGCAGCTAGATTTTCAGCTAGCCAAGTTACTTTACTAATTGTATTGCAAAATATAATTGCTTGAGTAGTAGAAATTAAATTATATAAATCAATCAATACATCAAATTTATTTTCTTCTACTTCTACATCAACATAAAATTGGCTAATAATATCTACAGCAACATTAATATTCTTTAATAGAATTTTAATTGGGTCTTTCATCAGAGTATTTGTTAAATTAAAGACTTGAGGAGTTAATGTAGCAGAGATTAATATTTTTTGACAATCTAGTGGTATAAAATTAATTACATTTAATAAATCAATACTATCTTTTTCATTCAACATATTGTCAGCTTCATCAATAACTAATATATTTAATTTAGCAATATTTAATTTTTTAATACTCATCATATGTTGAATTCGTCCAGTTGTCCCAATAACTATATTATCATGATAACTTGTAATTTCGGTTCCTCCTACACATAATGAAATTGTAATTTTACTATATTTACATACACTAACAGCTACATCATAAACCTGTTTAGCTAATTCTCTTGTTGGAGCAATAACTAAAGCTTTTTTTGTCATATCATTAGATATACTATTAATTATACCAAGTAAATATGTAGCAGTTTTCCCTGTACCCGATTGGGATTGTATAATACAATCCCTTTCTGTATTTATACTAGTAATACCTCGTATCTGTATATCTGAAGGTTTTTTGAATCCATATAGGTATATACCCTTCAATATATCTGAGTGTATATTTAAATTATCAAAATTTAAATGTTCGATTTTGTCCATTGTTATACTAATAATCATATAAATCTTTATATGAATTATAATACTATAATAAAAATTGATTGGTGTATTATTTTTCAGAGAAAAATAATTATACCAATTAAAATTTATAAACTATGAGCCAGGGCGCTTCATCGAAGATGAAGAGTATGAGCGAAGACCAGTGAAATTAAAAATTTCACTGATTA
>Ga0129324_10002891_pt1 | contig 10332 bp, 3 predicted proteins | sample CPBDNA_7_FD_96879 | JGI IMG/M metagenome (GOLD analysis project Ga0129324, IMG submission 96879) | Freshwater to marine salinity gradient microbial communities from Chesapeake Bay, USA - CPBay_Spr_15_0.2_DNA | ecosystem: Environmental > Aquatic > Marine > Coastal | place: USA: Chesapeake Bay... | reverse complement strand
TTAAAAGTTGCTGTGGGGCTGAGTGACGCATTATTGCCTTCTTGGAAACTTATCGAGGATTCTCAAGCGCTTTGGACAACGCATAATGATAAATCTAGGGTCTTCAATGCCTCTCAAGCATATGCTTTGAGTTATCCAGATCAAACCCAAGCGAATTTCGCGGCGGTACTACTGGGTGATGTTAATGCGAGCTGGAAGCCAGCAGATGGTGCAGAGACATTGAGTCATGATCATTTCTCCGCGTATGCCAAAGCGACTGGTGCGCCTCTGTCAGTTTGGGGAATACGGGACACGGATGGTGAAGGTTTGACCGATGCTCAAGAAGCTTCTTTGGGCACAGACCCCTACGATATCGATACCGACGGTGACGGGGTGAGTGATCGCGACGATGCGTATCCACTAGACATCACCCGAACAGAATTTACCGTTGAAGCGCCTTTCCAGCAGACCGCGTGGGTCCGTGATGACTTCCAAAGTTCTGCGTTATATCGCAACCAATGTGCGGCACCGCGCGATGGCGTTAATCCTGCGACGGGTGGGTTGTATCCCGATCAGCTAGGAACGGCTGCTGACGAGAAGTATTGGTTACGCTCTTGGAGCCACGAGCTGTATCTGTGGTACAGCGAGATCTTTGATCGAGACCCTGATCAGGACTACTCGGCCTTTACATCATCCGGCTATCCAACCGAGCCTAATGCGTACTTTGGTTTGCTAAAGACCGATGCGACAACGACTTCTGGTGCGGCGAAAGATAAGTTCCACTTTGTGCTGGATTCGCAATATTGGTACGAGTTAAGTCAAGGGGGAACAACCGGGGGCTACGGCTTTGAATTGGCGATTTTAAGCAGCTCTCCGCCTCGTGACCTTCGAATTGCCTACGTTCACGCAGGTTCACTCGCCGAGACGGCCGGCTTGTTGCGCGGCACGCAATTTATCGCAATTGATGGGGTGTCGGTGATAGATGGCGACCCCAGTACCCTGAATGCAGCACTAGCGCCAGCATCTGGCGCGGTTCACATCTTTGATGTGCTCTTGCCGGGTTCGGATAGTGTGACGCAAGTGTCGCTGACGGCGGGTGATATTACTCTCGATCCGGTGCAGGAAACACAAGTTATTCAAACCGCAACAGGTAATGTGGGGTATCTTGCCTTCCATGATCACATTGCGACTGCCGAGCTTGCTCTTATGCAGGATATACAATTTTTAAGCGAACAAGGTGTCTCTGACTTGGTGATTGACTTGCGCTATAACGGTGGCGGTTATTTAGACATTGCGGGTCAGTTGGCGTATATGGTGGCCGGTGGTCAAACAGTTGGGAAAACCTTTGAGTTGTTGCAGTTTAACGATCAATACGACAGCACCAATCCGGTGACGGGGCAGAACATCGCGCCCATCCCGTTCCATACCACGAGTCTTGGTTTCTCGGCAGCATCAGGCCAGCCTTTACCGACCTTGAATCTGGATCGCGTCTTTGTGCTGACTAGCTCTGGTACTTGCTCGGCCAGCGAGGCCTTAGTTAATGGTTTGCGCGGCGTGGGTGTGGAAGTGATCATGATTGGTAATACGACCTGTGGTAAGCCTTATGGTTTTTATCCAACGGGTAACTGCGGTTCTACTTACTTTACAGTGCAGTTCCAGGGTGTGAATGCCCAAGGCTTTGGTGATTACTCGGATGGCTTAATTCCTGTTGCGACGCCAGCGGCGGGTCGCTTGGATGAAGTGCCGGGTTGCGTGGTGGCCGACGACCTTGAACATTTGCTGGGCAACCCCGCGGAAGCGCGTCTAGCGGCTGCTTTGTATTATCGCGACAGCGGGTCATGTCCAGGTGCTGCTGCCGGTGCCGGGGCGGCCGAGAAGCGAGTGGTGGATCCTGTGTTGCTGAAAGGTGAGCAGCGCCAGATTCGAGTAATGCCCACGGTGGATTGAATGCGTTGAGAACCCACGACAGGATTGTTGTTCAGTGCGTTTTATTGGTATGGTAGTCGCCTGATTATATTTTTACGCTAGCCGATCAACAACAAGACCTAGGGATGGTGTATGAGTTCCATGAAACCCGCTTGTAAAGCCTGTTTGACGGGTGGTCTTCTAGTCACAACTTTGCTTGCTTCATCGGTCTTTGCTGACTTCGCTGAGCCAACCTTAGAGTCCATTCTAGCCAAAGCCGTAACTGATCATCCCAGCATTCTGCTACGCCTAAGTGAAAACGAAGCCGCTCGCAGCGAGAGCGAAGTCGCTAAGTGGCAGCGCTACCCTACCGTTAATGTCTCTGCCTCGGAAGCAAATTCGGATATCAGTCAAGCTAATACTGTCATTCAGCAGCCCCTGTGGACAGGTGGCCGTATCACGGCTGCGATCAACGAAGCGGAAGCCGGCGTTAAGGCATCGGATCACGCGGTAAACCAAGCCGAGGTGTTAATCCTCAGCGAGACCGTGGCGCGGTTTTTTGAGTTGGAACGTGCTAACCGCAGCGCCGACATCGCGCGTGCGAATGTGGTTGAGCACGTGCGCTTGTTCAACATTATTAAACGCCGAGTTGAGGCTGCCACCAGCCCCGACGTCGATGAGTTGCTGGCCTTAGCGCGCTTGCAGTATGCCGAGAGTGACGCGGTGGCCTTTGAGGGCGCCAAAGACTCGGCTCGAGGGGTTTTATCGCAATTGGTCGGTGAGCTCGTGGCTGATATTGTTGCCCCCGAAATTCCTCAACCCCTGATGTTGACACGAGACGCTTTGCTCAATATTGCCTTGAACTACGCACCATCCATGGCTTCACTGGGGGCTGAAAAAGATCGCTTCAGCGCCCAGCTCGAAGGCGCTAAGGCCGAAGCGCGGCCACAACTCGCGTTGGCCTATGATCGACGCTTTGGTGACTTGTTGCCAGGCCAAGAACAGGAGCAGCTGTTTTTGCAAGTGGAATACACACCCGGTGCAGGCTTCTCTAAGCGCTCGGCCATAGCGGCAGCGCGTGCGCGCGAGCGCGCTTCGATGCAGGCGCTCGAAGCTGAGCGTCGTACGTTGACCACTCAACTCGATATTCTCTGGAGCGAATTGCAATCGGCTTACCGCCAGCGCGGACCCGCTCAACGTTTGGCTGACGCTACTGCCGAAGTTGTGGATTCTTATTTGCGTCAATATACGGTTGGGCGAAAATCTTGGTTGGATGTGCTGAACGCGCAGCGCGAGGCAACGCAAGCCAAATACACCTTGGTGAATGCCGAGACCAGTTTGATGTCTGCGCACTACCGATTGAATGTATTGCTAGGGCAAATTAACGCTACCAGTTTGGGTGTGCGTTGAGCACAGAATCAGTATCGGCAATACCGGCGAGCCCTTATCAGGGCTTAGGTGAACATGATCACGTCGCACCCTTGCTTGCTCGCATGGCAGGCTTAAAAGGGGTGGCAGTGCCTAGACACCGCTTTGCCTATCAGCCCGGAGGTGAGGACGCCGAGGCCTTTGCCGAGTTAAGCCTAGATGCCAGGCTGTCGGCACTTTGGTTGGGGCGGTTCCCCGAGGGTTTAGCGAAAGCTGTTAAAGCCAAAAAGGTGAGTCGTACGGGGTTCCCTTTGCTGTGGGCGTCGCGCGAGGACGAGTTGGCCTATGTCGTTCGGGGCGAGCAAAGCGACGGTTATGTCCTTGAAGACGCTCAAGGCGACATTCACAAGCTAGCTCACGGCGAGCTGGCCAACGGTATTTGGTTGTATCTAGAGGTGAGTGAAAACGCCGATGAAGCCGCCGCTAAACGGACCTTTAGTGCCAAAGATTGGTTTGCCTTTGCTATTCGCAAACATAGGGGCGTATTTTTTGAGGCCGTTTTTGCGACCTTTATAGTCAGTATTTTTGGTCTCACCTCGGCTATGTACACCATGCAGGTGTATGACCGGGTGGTGCCGACCCAGGGCTTCTCGACTCTGTGGGTGTTAACAATAGGCGTGGGTTTGGCTATTGGCTTTGAACTGCTGATGAAGCTAGTTCGTAGCCACATGGTGGATAAGGCCTGCAAGTACATCGATTTAGAGCTTTCAAGTGTGTTCTTTGGCAAAGCCTTGGATATTCGCGCCGATGCCCGACCCAAAACGGTGGGTACCTTTGCCTCGCAGATTCGCTACTTCGAATCAGTGCGCAATTTTATGACTTCATCCACGCTGTTCATTTTGGCGGACTTACCGTTTGCTCTTCTCTTTATTGGAGTGATATACCTTATTGCTGGGCCAGTAGCTTATGTACCCATGGCCATTATCCCTCTGTCACTATTGATTGGTCTGTTGATGAAGGGGCCGATCGAGCGCTACACCCAAGAGCACATGACCGAGTCGAATAAAAAGAATGGTTTGCTCATTGAGGCCATCGATGGTGTCGAGTCGATTAAAGCAGCCAACGCGCAATGGAAACTGCAAGAGCGCTGGCGAGAGCTTACGGCACTCATCAGCCAGAGCGAATTAAAGACGCGCTTGTTAAATACGGCCTCGTCCAGTGCTGCGCAGTCCATCCAACAGGTGAGCTACGTGGGTATTATCGCGACCGGCGCCTTCGCGATATCTAATGGCGACTTAACTATGGGTGGCCTGATTGCTTGCTCGATTATTTCCGGGCGCGCACTCACGCCCCTGACGCAGTTTCCGAACCTTATTGTGCAGTGGAAGAACGCCAAAATAGCCTTAGAAGTGCTCGATCACATTATGGCGTTGCCGTCGGAATCGACCGCCGAGCGCACCATTGTGCCCGATCGCTGCAAAGGCAAAGTGGAAGTGGCGGACTTAAAATTCACCTACGGCGAGAATATGCCCAGTATTGAAATCCAGCGGTTGGTTTTGCAGGACGGTGAGCGCGCCGCGATTCTGGGCTCGGTTGGGTCGGGCAAGTCGACATTGATTAAGATTTTAACGGGCCTGTATCAAGCGTCGGAAGGTAAAGTATTTTTGGACGATGTCGACATGAATCACATTGCCACTGATTTTATTCGCGAGCACATTGGCTACTTGCCGCAGGACGTCCGACTGTTTAGCGGGAGCCTCCGCGAGAACTTGGTTTTAGGTTTGCCAGAACTCAGCGATTCGCAAATCCTGCGCGCAGCCGCGTTAACCGGTTTGGATGCGGCGATCAAGACCCATCCCATGGGTTTACAAATCCCGATCTCGGAAGGCGGTAAGGGCTTATCGGGCGGTCAGCGCCAGTTGGTCGGGTTGACCCGTTTATTGCTAGCACGGCCTAACATTTTGATGCTGGATGAACCCACTGCCTCGATGGATGCACAGCTTGAAGCACGTGTGATGAAGCACTTGTTCGAGGAATTACCCCCCGAGGCCACGGTGTTGGTGGCTACGCACAAAGCCGGCGTGCTGAAGTACGTCAACCGCTTGATCGTGATGGAAGGCGGTAAGATAGCGTTAGATGGCCCCAAGGATGCAGTTGTCGCTCAATTGAACGCGCAAGCAAAGGCGCAACTGGCGAAGCAGCAGGTGGCGGGGGCGAGTAAGCCCGAGGATGGCGCAGGCGGGGAGGCGGAGGTATGAACCTATTGTGGTTTTTGAATGCTAACGACGAAGCTTCGCTTTACCGTTCGCATTTGCAAGGGGATTTGAAGCGTCCGCGGCGGGCCATGTGGTTAACCTTTGTTGCCCTTGTAAGTTTCGGTACTTGGGCCTACTACTCAGAAATTGATCAAGTCGCGCGTGCTCCGGGCTCAGTCATTCCCAGCTCCAATATTCAAATTATTCAAAGTCGCGATGGCGGGGTGCTCGAAGCCCTGCCCGTGAAGGCGGGTGATCTGGTTGAAAAAGGTCAGATCATTGCACAATTTAACGTGACCGAAGCGCAAGCCGATTATCGAGAGGCTCGCGCTAAAGCCGCGAGCTTGCACGCAACGCTTGCTAGGCTGCGAGCGGAGGTGTTTGAAACGGCGCCTGAATTCGGTGATGAGTTTGCTGAATATACCCAGTTCCAAGATAGTCAGCTAGCGCTTATGGCCAAGCGGCAGTCGGCTCTTAATGAGGATTTGGATGCCATTGACGGTATACTGCGTTTGATTCGCGAAGAAATCGGCATGAATGAGCCTCTAGTTAGAAAGGGGGATGTCAGTAAAACCGAGATCTTGCGCCTGCAGCGTCAAGAAGCAGAGCTCGTGGCCAAACACACCAGTCGGCGCAATGAATACTTTCAGGAAGTGCAGGCAGCGTTTGCTGAAACGGAAGAAGAGTATGAGCGCGTCCGTCAGGCTGTCGTTCAGCGCGAGCGGCAGTTGAGCCAGACCACCCTGCGAGCACCGGTAAAGGGTTTGATTAAGCAAATTCGTGTGACGACCGAAGGTGGCGTGATTCGTCCGGGGGAGGATGTTCTAGAAATTGTGCCGGTGGAGGATGACTTGCTCATCGAGGCTAAATTACCGCCAGCGGATATTGCTTTTGTCACAATAGGGCAAGAAGCCACTGTTAAGATTGACGCTTATGACTTCACAATCTACGGGAGTTTAAAAGGGACGGTATCATATATCAGCGCAGATACTATTGAGGAACAATCAGGTCAAAATAATTTGACCTATTATAGCATTCGAGTTAGAAGTGACGGTAAACAATTTAGTGGGAGACCAAACGAGGATTTGCAAATTCTACCGGGTATGACGGCCATGGTCGAAGTGCAAACAGGTAAAAACACCATATTAAATTACTTATTAAAACCGATTACCAAAACCATTAACGAATCGATGGGTGAAAGGTAGCCGAACTAGACAAAGGCAAGAGCAAGGGGATGACCATGAGCTTTGAAGATCACGATATCAAGCCTACCGCACCGAGCGTAGACGCGTCAGCACAAACATCGGCACCAGAGGCCGTCGTGCCACCGGCAGTACCCGAGGTGCCCACGCTAGAGCAGGCGGAATTAATCGCTGCGCCCGCAGGCATTCAAGTTGCGGATGCAAGTGAAGAGGCTGAGCGGCTATTTGATGCCTTAGAGGAAGAGGTGGAGGAAGAGGCTGAAGAGGAAGCCTACGACGAGACAGAAGCTGAGGAAGCTGATGCAGATGATGATGCCCAAGCAGACGCTGAGGCTGACGCAAGCGGTGAGGCAAGTGCAGAAGCGACAGCGGAAGTTGTTGGTGCGGAAGCAGCAGGCGGAGCGGCCGCAAGCTCAGGCGGCATTTCATCGGGCTGGTTGTGGGGCGGGCTAGGCTTGGTAGCCGCTGGTGCAGCGGCTTCAGGTGGAGGTGGTAGCACGCCAAAGCCTGATGCACCCACACTGAGCTTGGTCGAAGACAGCGGTGTCGACGGAGACGGCATTACTAATATTGCTGTCTTTGATGTTGGCGGTTTGGATTCTGGTAATAGTTGGGAATTCAGTTTGGACGGGGGGGCGACTTGGACGTCTGGCTCCGGTTCCTCTTTTGAAGTCATCGAGAGTGGAGAGTATTCCATTGTTGTTCGGCAATCCAAAGGGAGTAAAGCTTCGGACAACAGTCCTGCTCTTGCTGTCACGATCGATGCGCAAGCTCCTGAGTTCACCTCAGGAACGGATGCTCAGGTTAGTGAGAATAATGCGGAGGGTGTGGTGGTGTACGAGGCGAGTGCCTCGGATCAAACGGAGGTCACCTACAGTTTAGGCGTTGAGAGCGACACTGGTTTGGCTATCGATTCGGAGACTGGCATAGTTACGCTGGATTTGATCTCTGATTTCGAGGCGCAGTCACAGTACTCGTTCATTCTTATCGCGACTGATGTTGCGGGAAACAGTTCCGAAAAGACAGTAATCGTGCGGGTGCAGAATCTTGATGAACTTTCGCCTTCCTTTACCTCCAGCGCAGCAGTGTCTGTCGATGAGAATTCCCCTGCGGGAACAGTGATTTCTGCTGTTGCCACTGACGATACCGCCGATATTTCTGCGGGTGTGAGCTACAGTTTGGCCCCGGGAAGCAATGAGGCGGTAGATATTGACAGTGCTACCGGCGTGCTCACGTTGATTGCTATTGCTGATTTTGAATCGCAATCATCATATGAAATTACGGTTATCGCATCGGATGCAGCGGGCAACCAAAGCGAGCTAGATATGCTGATTTCGGTTAATAATCGGGATGAAGTTCCTCCTTCATTTACATCAGCATCTATGATTGAGGTAAATGAGAATACACCGATAGGAGAGAGTTTTTATGTAGCCGAGGTAGATGACAGTGGGGATATTTCCAATGGCGTCACCTTTGCTCTTGCTGAGGGTAGCGACCCCGCGGTAACAATCGATCCCGCGAGCGGTGAAGTTTCTCTAGTCGAAGTGCCTGACCATGAGACGAAAACGCAATATGCGTTTACCGTTATTGCGACTGATGCAGCGGGAAACAACGTGGCAAAAGACGTAACAGCCTCAGTTATTGATTTAGACGAATCAGCACCAACGATTACCTCTTCAACGAATGTGACGTCCGTCGATGAAAACTCGGGCGCTAACCAAATTGTGTATCGAGCAAGCGCAACTGATTCCGGTGATGTGTCAGATGGCGTGACCTTTAGTTTGAAAGCCGGAAGCGCATCGGGTCTTCGCATTGATTCTTCGACAGGTATTGTGCGTTTGTCGAGCTCCCCTGATTTTGAGGCTCGGTCCACTTACAACTTTACCGTGGTAGCGACTGATGCGGCGGGTAACAGCAGCGAGCAAGCGTTAACACTGGACATTAACGATTTGGATGAAATTCCGCCCCAAGTGCAATCTGTTGCCGGTGATTCGGCGACCGATACCGTCACTGTCACGTTCAATGAAGCGTTAAGCGGCGATCTCTTGCCTGACACATTAACGTTTGCGGTGTCTCAGGGGGGTAATCCGATTGCGGTAACTTCGCTTGCCGTAAACGGCGCTAACGTGGTTCTAACCCTCGGTGGTGACTTGGTCGCCGGTCCTGTCCAGATCGTTTATACGCCGGGTGCAGGCAGTAACGTTACCGATATTGCTGGTAACGAATCCGCAGGTTTTACGCAGTTGGTTGTCAGCGACGGTTATATCCGAGGCGCGTCCATTTATTTAGACGCCAACAACGACGGTGCTGCACAAGCTGAAGAATTGATTGAAGGTGCAACGACTGACGCCAAAGGCCAAGTGATTTTACCCGACGACATCGGGGCCGGTACTTTGTTAATTGTCGGTGGTGTGAACATGGACACCGGTGCGATCAACAAAATCGTGATTAAGACAAAAGTCGGTAACACAGCGGCCAACCCCTTAACGACTCTGGTTGAAACTGTAAAGGCAAGCGGTGGATTAACTGATGAACAAGCGGAGCAGATCGTTGTTGTAGGCTTGGGTATTACCTTGCAGGCAGGACAAAGCCTATCGACTTATGATCCTATTGCTGACACGAGCACCGAGGGCTTAGCGGCGCGTAAAGCGGTCGCAACAGTGGCGACGATTTTGGCCTCAGCTGCAAACACGGCGGCTGACGCTGGGGCAGCCGATACGATCGTGAGTTCTGTTGCGACTAATATCGCGACTCAGTTAGTCACAGCGGCTTCACAACCAACGCCGACAGCCGTGACCTTTGATGAAGCGACCGTAACTGAGGTGCTAAAAGACAGCAGTGGTGCCGCGGTCGGTGATGCCACAGTCGTTCAAAACGTGACCACCTCGGTACAAGAAATCAAGGACGCCGTGTCCGTGGACGTCATTGTGGAAACTCAGGCTAAAGCGACTGATACAGTGGCACCCGATGCGCCAGACGCAGTGCTTACAAAGGCGTCTGACACCGGTAATTCGAGCTCTGATAGGATCACAAGTGATGCCACGCCGACGATTACCGTGAGTTTTGAAACGGATGCAACCGATGGCACTGCGGTAGTTGCTGGCAACCTGGTTGAAGTTCTGGTTGGCGGTAATGTGGTAAGCTCCGCAACCGTGACAGACAATGACTTAGATGCCGGATCGATCGATTTCGACGTTGGCACTTTCGCCGAGGGAGATACCGGCGTTGTTGCGCGCGTGACAGATAGCGCCGGCAATGTGAGCGAGCTAGCGTCGGCTATTACGGTCTCCGTGGATACGCAAGGACCTGTGATTACTTCAGATGGCATCGCCAGCGTTCGTGAAAACGATGGCAGCGATATTGAGGTTTACACGGCGACAGCAACCGACGCAAATACCCTTGAGTATTCGCTGGCCGATGGCGCGAGCACTGACTTAAGCATAGACGCCGAAATGGGTGTTGTAACGCTTGCCGGCGCCGATTTTGAGGCGACTGAGTCGTATGTGTTCACCGTTGTTGCGACCGATGCGGCCGGCAACAAGAGTGAACGCGCGGTGACCTTAGAAATTAATGACGTGGATGAGGTGGCGCCTACCATAACCTCCGATGCGACCGCACAATCC
>Ga0129324_10002890_pt1 | contig 10333 bp, 7 predicted proteins | sample CPBDNA_7_FD_96879 | JGI IMG/M metagenome (GOLD analysis project Ga0129324, IMG submission 96879) | Freshwater to marine salinity gradient microbial communities from Chesapeake Bay, USA - CPBay_Spr_15_0.2_DNA | ecosystem: Environmental > Aquatic > Marine > Coastal | place: USA: Chesapeake Bay... | reverse complement strand
CATTTTATTGTTATACAGCATAGATAATATACACATTTGACACAACGGTTATATCGAACAGTTTGCAGTATATGCTTTTTTTACTGGGGTGTTGATAATTCGCCGGTTGGGGTTTGAGTGTGGTACTCACTTTCATCTATTCCATCTTCTTTTAGACGCTCGCTTAATTTATTTTTTGGTAAGGTGTAAAATTTAATATTAGGCATCATTTGGCAGAAAAAATTCTGATAACTGCATGTAGCATAACTTTCAGCGCAAATAATAAAATCTTTTAAATTTTTATTCATCAATATCATTGCACATGCGCTTCTACCACTACCAAAACCATATTGAATTACTTTTTCAGGTTGATATTTCTGTATTTGTTTTATGTATTCTTTTAATTCACTTGGGCTTAACTCATCACCACCTTCGTCAAAATTAAAATATGGGCTTCCTGTCACCCTACAACAGGGATATGTTGCTCCTGTACGATTACGTATCAAACATATTACGTTTTCAATGGTACATTCATGATATTTCTCACCAGGGTCATATATATCAAGTTTTTTTGCCAATAAACTAAATACCGACTGTTCATGTCGATGTTCATCATAACTAGAATGGTTAGGTAATTTAGATGGCGTATCATCAATAAAATGATAATTACAGCACATTTCATACCATAAACGTACAAAGTTCATAATACGGTCACATTTAGTTAATAAAAAAGTGGTTGATTGTATTTGTCCACTTTTTAACTGCGGATGGTCTTCCATATTTAAATGGACTACTAAATCTCGTTTTGTCATATGATAATCTGTGTTACAATACGTTGCGGACATAATTTGGTCACCCATATGACCCAATAATGTTTCATACTGTGATTTAGGGTCTTCACAATCGAAATCAAATTGACAACCACTATCAGCATAAAACAAACGGTCGCCTTCTTTCATAGTTTCCAAAGTTTTTAAGACCAAATACGGTTTCCAAATAGAGTATCCATACAAACGTTTATTATTTTTTATGAAATGGCCATGTGCTAACCAGAAATTCGACATTCTTTCTAAATCTTTATCCAAATAATAATGAACTGTAGAAAATATACCTGAATGTATGGCTTCTTTTGATAGTCTTTTTGCTGCGTCATGGAAATTAGATGCACCACCTCCAAATGTCAAAAAATGCGTGAACATTGTCTTTTTATTAATTATTTGTTTTTTATGTTATCTATATTAACGAATTAAATAAGTTATATAAAAAAATTATCTTTTATATAATAATTATTTTATGTTACTATTATTTGGACTATTTGTCTCAATCTGTATTTGTAGTGATAGTTATCATTGGATTGCTCATATTGATACTCCCAGTAGAAATAGTATTCCTTTTACTTTGAATAACAAGAATGGTTATCTTATTAAATATAATACATCCACCTGGACTGCAATAGAAAACATATGTTTACATAGAGGAGCCACGTTGAAAATATCGAAGAATTGTCTCGTTTGTCCGTACCATGGATGGAAATACGATTTAAAAGGCAACTTGATTGTTATTCCCGGGATTGCAAATATACCGAATTCGTCCATACAATCGTTTCAAACAGAAGTACAATACAACAATATATTCATAAAACCCCATTTTCTCTCCAATAATAATTCGCTAAATGAAATATTTTTCCCACCAGAAGAATTAGATGTTTCATTTAGGCCAATTTACGGAGAAAGAAGATTTTATAGACCATCGACTATGGTTATGGAGAATTTACTCGATATGATGCATATTAGTTTTGTCCATTCATTTGGCAATACCATGAATCCAGTACCGTACCATATTCAGTACGAAAGTCTAAATGAATTTAGTGGGAAAACCACTTTTCATTATGTAGCCGGTCCAACTAGTATGTCTAAATTAATGGGAAAAGATACGGTGATTGTAGAAAATGAATTCCATTTACCGGATACTACCATTACTCGTGTAATTGCCGATGAATATACTAAAACGATCCTTACTCGTTGTGTAGAAGAAACGGATGATTCGTGCCGATTGTTTTATACTTTGTACAGGAACTTTCTTTCCTATCCATGGGTCGACCCTTTTTTCCAAATGCAAATGAAAACTACTTTAGATGAAGATATGTCTATTTTGAATAAAGTAAATCGGAATCATTCGACGGGCAATATCAATACCAAATTTGATATAACACAAATAAAATTCCGGCGAAAAAAGGAGTTATATGAGAAAAAAAGGGACAATAAACTGTAGAAAGGTTATTGTTCTCCTTTTTTATGTGAAAGGTATGGTTACCAATTTGTCTCGGAAAAAGGACTTTTGTGTAATTTCTCCCATGGAATATGTGAATAATTTTTATTTACTTCGATATAATTGGAAAAGTTTTGTTGTATTGGTATTGATTTCGGTATTTCGATTTCAATTTGAGATTGGTCATGAGACCGAATGCGAAGCCATTTATATTCCCGTAGTAAATAATAAAGTAAATATCCAAGACAACCTAATAAATACATTTTTCTATGATATGAATTATATAACAACTAATTTTACCTATTTATTTCATACATCTATGTTTCATTCAATTTTTTATTCACTTTTTGGATATACTTGGTCATATACAAAAGGTCTAACTATTAGTGGTAGTGTATTTACTCTTAGTCAACATATGGATACTACAATAAGTGTTAACTCTCTAGAAAATATGCAAAATAATCATCCCGACCTGTACGCCGATGGACAAGATGCTATTATTACCAATTTAATCGTAATTAGTCCGATTCTGTATACTTTTGTAGATCATTTCATATTGGATCATAGTACTACTTTTTCATGGATAAAGTTTAGCGGATTATTATTGATACAAAATATTGGATATTTTTTCGCTCATCGTGAAATGCATCGCAACAAGTCTCTTTATTGGATGCACCACTTCCATCATTTATACGAAAAGGATTTGATTATACCTAGTATTGCAAATGCAGTCAGTGCTTACGAATTTGTTATTGCATATGCTTCTCCTATTGTTTTAGGTGGATTTTTGCTAAAGGTAAATGAACTTGAATTTGCAATGGCAATAGAGACAATAAGTATATTCAATTTATTAATTCATACACGTGAATTACAAAATAAACAATGGATACCCGGTATGGTCTCTCCACGAAAACATATAGAACACCATAGAGTTAGAAATAAGAATTATGCCGCTCCTTTATTGGATATCGATGCTATTGACAACGGTTGGGTTTTGACAGAAACTAAGTGAATACAACAAACTTATAACCTTATAAAAATGAATATAAAAATTATTTTTATATAAACTGTAGAAGAGTGTAATTTGTTTACATATTGCATTGTATTATAATGATTGTACCTACAATTTTACGTGCTATTTATCCTCAGCATGAGAAGGCTATTTCTGTCAATATAGAAAGATTCCAAATGACAATTAGTTCCATTGCTTCTTTGGCATGTTTATACGGTGTAAATCATTACAATCAATACCAAGACTATACTACATTGTGGACATGTTGTTTATTTATATTTTATTTTGTTTGTACTGATTTATTTTTTTGTAAATTTGAATCTTTCATTCATCATTTTATTGCAATTGGTTGTTTTACAGGATATTGGATTGGTGGCGGTGGATATAATTTGGTATTGGATTATTCACCGGAACATGTTTCCTGGGTTTCCATTGTCATGAAAGCGACCATGGCTACTGAAATCAGTACTATTTTCTTGAATTTGAGACAATTTTTGATTTTAGAATATCCGGGTCGAGTACCGATTTTAAAAAACGTTATTGAATTCTGTTTTGTTGCTACATTCGTATATAACCGGATTTATATATTCCCTAAAAATGTGGTTTTCAATAATCTACTATATGAAAACTACACAACGGGTTATACTATTGCATTTGGATTATTTCTCCTAAATCTCTATTGGTTTGCAATTATTGTAAAGAAAATATTTGGATTATTTCGACATGTACAAATGTCACAGATGACTGTAGAATATATGTTACGATATTCTTGCTTCACTTGTTTAGGTGTATCGTTGATAATATATTATCCTTATGATAATTCTAACTTTTGGCCTGAAATTAGTGGCCGATTTTGTTTGGCATGTAGTTCGTATTACTACCACAATGCATTATATACCAAACTTAAATCGATCTATCCTAATATTGAATTCGATGTAATGGCCGATGATATTTTACCTTTTTATTATGTAGATGTCTGTACAATTATATTGACCTCTTTTACAAATTTCCACACATTGTCTCTAAATAGCAATGGTGATGACTTTTTAATTTCTTATTATTTGAACTGTAGTAAGTGTGATTTTATGAATTTCATGTTTTACTTTTATATATCGTTTGCAATAATGGGGCTATGTTATTTAAAGTATTTAAAATTAAATGGTATCTATTTTTCGTATTGTGAAACTAAAGGTGGTAAATATACAATTATCAATACATTGCTTAGTGTTCCACTTGGAACAGGGTTGATTATTTCTTTCGTAAATACATTTCATAGTAATATGAAAATGGCTATATGGATATTCATTTCGATATATTGCATGGGATTAATTAGAGTAATGAATGTTGGATATAAATTTAATCATATATTGTTTCATAGTGCTTATATGGCATTAACAATTTGCACTGGACTTTCAATTGTTGGTTAATAAATATCTTTTCTACTATAGAAATAATATTTTTACTTATTATGTTGTATTTTCTCCCGAAAATAGAAGAACGATAAGTAAATGTCAATTAATAATGCTACTATACATGCAAATGATAAGATTGAACTGACAATTAGCAATAAAAAAAAGGGGTATTCCCCAAATGTGTCGGCAAATTGACGTAAATCCATTTTCTATAAGTATTAAGGGATATATCCCTATTGGGGCTCGCTACACTCGCCCTCCTAAAATTCCACATTATGATAATTATTGTAGATCACATCAAAATATTCTTCCCCTTTTGCTATTTGTTCTGTAGTGAAATTGACTCGTCTAGGAGCACGACTATCCGGAGATGGTATTTTTACAAGAGACGAACCCTTTCGTTTCATTATTACAGTAGATGGGTTTGATAATATTGTTGTAGTACATCCTGTAGAATGGGTGTTGACTTCATCATTTTCATCATTTTTTAATTTATCTAAATATTGTTCTGTACAATAACTAGACAATGATGTATTTCTTACGGTATAAGTACATAATAAATATATTTCCTCCGATTTCACGAGTTCTAATCTATTGTATCCAAGTAGAAGATATTGATATGGATGTGTTTTCATATTTTGCAATGCTTCTTTGTATTGTTTCATAGCACGCGATGATCTATGTGATAATGTAACAATCCATTGTTTTTGAATACCATTAGTTGTGTCATCTATATATTGATAATGAACTTGGTATTGTTTAGATGACTGCATTTCATATATTTGTAATTCTTAAATTTCTCTCGATTATACTTTTATCAATCTATATTTATTTTTGTATTGGTATTCAATTTTTCTTTTTTTATTTAATAGTGTCTACAATTTCCTGAATACGGATCTTTTTTCTCATTTGTTCTTCTTTTTCAAATACATACAGTTTACACTGGATACGGTCATATTTACGATAAGATTGAGTCAAATATGCATGTGTCATCCATTCTAATTTTTCAATGTACAGTGCTGGTTTGTCTTCTTGGGTCAGTACAATAGCCTCGTATGTTTTCTCCAATATATTCGGTTCGTTGGTTACTTTGTGTAATATATGAGCATCTCCCTGTATACGGCGTATTGTTTTCATTTGTCGGTTCAATTCATCTATATTGTTCACTTGTGTATCGTAAAATTGGGTCACGTTTTCTCTCAATGATACCGGTTTCAAATGATAACGTACCCACAATATTTGGTTCAATAAGTCCACCATTCGTCTTATGGGACTTGTAAAGTGTACATATTGGTCCATTCCCAATACTTCGTGTTTTAACTCATTGAATTTTTCAGTAGTACCGTCCCGTGCGATACAAACATATTTACCCGATAATTGTTGTTCCCACAGCCTGATAAACCCGGGTAAGGTTTCTGCTACAGGGATTTCTGTAGACTGAGTAATAGTCGTGGTCTCCATTTTGCTTTTGACCGCCCTAAATATACCCATTTTCTCATATTTCATATGTTTAGCCACATAGAAATTCATTTGGGTCATCCAGTACGCAATAACATGATGACTGTCCACTACATTTTTATCCATTTTACGGGTCAATGTTTGTAAATCCAAATAAGGTTTGTACTTGAGTAAGTTCCGTTCTTCGTAATCGAAATTATGTGCCACTTTAATGGAACATTGTGACAAAGCGGGTTTCAATCCGTCTAAATATTGAATGTAAATACCTTTTTTAGGATGTTCCACTACGGAAAATTCCATAACAAATGCAAACCGACTATGTTCTTGGTCCAAACTACACAATTGTTCACCGATTACTGTAGGCAACATAGGTCTTTTCATTTCCGGGAAATAAATAGTAGATACACGACTTCCTATTTCTCCCCATAAATCCATTGCTTCCAACCATACCCATACATTGGCAATGTAGACACTTACAATATGCTCAGTTATATCCCCTTTGTCTCGGGTAATGATCGAGATTGCGTCATCGCGGTCTAAACATCCACGTGGGTCTACTGTAAAGATATCCTTGCGTTTTTCGTAATTTAGAATGGTTCCATATTGATCCGGTGATGATAATATGGTTTTCCTATATGAATCCATAGAGTGGGTTTTCAACAATTCTTTGGATTTCACAATTGATGTGGTAATGGATTTATGTAGGTTCTTACAGTAGAGTTGGTATTCATTGAAAGATGGTAAATCATATGTGTCTCCAATATTTTGAGAGAGTATTCCACAAGGATGTTTGTCATTCCAATTCTGAAAGGAAAATGTCACATATTTATTCTTGAAGTTCTTTTGAAATCCCATAGGCATATCATATGGTACCAGAAAATACGGCAATTTAGAATCATTCGGTTTGCATTTGTAGTACAACCGCTTCTTGTTTTCAGTGCGTCCATATGTACGGTTATTTTCCAATAAAAGGATTCCGGGTATGTTTTTCTCTGTTCGTACAGTTGAAGATACTAAAGTAGATTTATTGGTTTCAGAATCGTGTTCAAATACATCGTCTTGGAATAACTTGTAGGATACCGGAGTATCAATAATAAGATCTGGAAAAGAGTGTTCGATTACTGTAGAAGGTGTATCATGTGATACATAATGCCATTCTTTGTAATCACGGGTACGAATATGACAAGTATATTTCATTCTTATATTAGGTTTGTTTTATTTGTTTCAGTGTTTGGTTTTATATATGGAACTTTTGTTTAATAAATACTAAACAAACACATTTAATCAATTTTTGATAAGAACTTAAAAACAACTTTCTATTAAATAACAGTCCGGAATAGTTTTCATTTTTTCCGTTTTAATTATTTTTGCATCTTGTTTCTACAATAAAAATGTCATTAGCCCGCAAAAAGAAGGCCATGTCAACCAGTACCAAAGTCATTTTGGCAAACACTCCTTTTTTGGTTATTGTAGAGTCGCCTTCTAAATGTGCTAAAGTCGAAAAGTATTTAGGTTTTGAGTACAAATGTATTGCTTCTAAAGGTCATATACGGGAATTGGTAAAAGTCGGTACAGCCAAACAAAATTACAAACCCACGTACGATATCATTTCTGAAAAAGCAGCCCATGTTTTATTTATGAAATCCATTGTATCCCAATTTTTACCGGGTAATGTATTTTTGGGTACGGATGATGACCGCGAAGGAGAAGCAATCGCGTGGCATATTTGTGAAGTGTGTAATTTAGACCCAAATAGCACTAAACGTATATTATTCAACGAAATCACCAAACCGGCTTTACAAAAGGCCATCAAAATCCCGATTACTGTACGAATGAATATAGTCCATGCCCAAAAAGCGCGACAAGTTTTGGACCGTATGATTGGTTTTAAGATTAGTCCTTTATTAAGCAAATGGATAGCGCGAGATGATGGGAAATTTCTCTCGGCTGGTCGTTGTCAAACCCCTACATTGCGACTTATTTATGATAAATACAAATCTTCCGAAGAAAAGGAAGTAGAAGTGAATTACAAAATCAAAGGGACATTTTTCCAAGAACCGTCGTTACTAATAGGAACTTTAAACAAAACCTTTAGCGCAGAATCAGAATTGGAAACCTTTCTACAAGAATCGTCCGTACATAGTCACATTCTCCATATTGGAGATAGCCGGCAAAAAAATACAAAACCGCCTAAACCTTTTAATACATCGAATTTACTTCAATATGCTTCATCACATTTATCCATAAGTCCAAAACGAGTAATGGAGTGTTGTCAGGCACTCTATCAAGAAGGTCACATTACTTATATGAGAACAGACAGTAGAGAATATGCTCATGTATTTTTACAAGGACAAATGAAAGAATTCTTGATTGGGTCCTATGGTGAAGAATATTTAGGCGATTTGGATTCGGTGACCAATAAAAACGATCAAAATCCACACGAAGCCATTCGTATTACTAATATCGAGCAGAAAACTGTAGAATATAAAGATGTAAAAACAATGGATGTATACCGAGTTATATGGAAACGTACTGTTGAAAGTTGTATGACGCCATATGAGTTTCATGAATACAAGTGTACGGTCGATGCTCCACAAGAATCCCATTATCAATCTACTGTAGAAGAACCTGTGTTTTTGGGATGGAAGCGACCCACCACTACTTTAGATGTATTGAACACGCAACAATTGGAAAGTATACGAAAAATTCAATATTGGCGTAATTTTGTCAATAAATCTATACTGTTCCGTAAATTGGAAAGTACATTGCAAGTAAAAAACCGCGAGACCCATTATCAAGAATCATCGTTAGTCCAAGCAATGGAAAATTTAGGCATTGGACGTCCTTCCACATATTCTATGTTAGTGGATGTGATACAAGACCGGAAATATGCATTGAAACAAGATATAGAAGGAACTTCCTATCATTTCAATGAACATACTCTACAGTATCCTGACCATTTAGAAGTCAAAGCAGTCAATAAGACATTTGGCGCTTCCAAGAATCAACTTTGTATTCAACCTGTAGGAATCCAATGTATTTTGGCATTATACGAACACTTTCCTATATTATTCGATTATGAATATACGAGTCAAATGGAAACACAATTGGATAAGATTGTACAAGATGATACGGTTGAGTGGCAAAGTGTTTGTCTCACGTGTGAAAAAACTATACAAGAATGTTTGAAACCCATTCAACAGAAAATGCGCAAAACGTATTCTATTGATGAAACTCATGAATTGGTGTTCGGCAAAACCGGAGCAGTGATCCGTATAAAAGGGACAAAAGAATACAAATCAGTGAAAAAGGATTATCAAATGGATTGGGAACGTTTAGAAAAAGGAGAAGTACCTTTACAAGAATTATTGGAGGTTCCAAGCGATTGTTTAGGAAAATACGAAGATGAGGATTTGCTTGTGAAAAAAGGTCCATATGGTGCATATGTTCAATGGGGATCGAAAAAGGAAAATATTGATAAAATGGTCCGTCAAATGAAAATACCTTTAGGTGATATTCAATATGACCAAGTGGTATCGTATATTGAAAAAGCCCGCAAAAAGAAAAACCCTTTGTTGTTACGGGAAATAAGTGAATGTGTTTCGATTCGCAAAGGGAAAACACCAAAAGCAGGAAATTATATTTTTTACAAGACGGAAAAGATGAGTAAACCTGTTTTTATTAACCTTCGCAAATGCCCACATGATGTATTGAAAGACGAGGCAATATTGATACACGATTGGGTAACGCATGAATACGGCGAATGAAGATAAACGGTGCATTACTCTCACCCATTCTCACTGCGTTACACAATATACTTTTTGTACAGGAATAAAAAGTATAATATTCAGGTTGTTGCCTACTAGTTCACCTCGCTTCGCTCGGTGAAAGGTCGACTAAAGCCGACCAATCGGTTTCACGTCCAGGCGAGTGAAGCGAGCCCTATTAAACAGCATAATGTGGCGAAGATGGTGAACATTTAGGTTCTCCAAATATATATCGTATGTGTATAGTAGCAACCATAAAAAATAGAATTATACAATAAAAGTAGATGGAACAAAATATAGAAAGCACTGATTGGTCTAATTCTATATTTAGCATCGATGCATGGAGCAATGTAATGGGACCATTATCCAATAGAGAAATTATGCGATTTGTCTATTACATATTAAGTATTATTTTATATATTATCAGTTTCAAATTT
>Ga0129324_10002886_pt1 | contig 10346 bp, 4 predicted proteins | sample CPBDNA_7_FD_96879 | JGI IMG/M metagenome (GOLD analysis project Ga0129324, IMG submission 96879) | Freshwater to marine salinity gradient microbial communities from Chesapeake Bay, USA - CPBay_Spr_15_0.2_DNA | ecosystem: Environmental > Aquatic > Marine > Coastal | place: USA: Chesapeake Bay... | reverse complement strand
TATGACCTAGAGCATTTCTATTTCTCAAACAATAACTTATATATGCTATTCAACACAGAGGACGACTCTAATGTTAAGCATACGTTTGTTTGTAGATATGATTTAACACCACAGACTGTAGATGAAAATACGGATAATGCATACATTGGGTGGATACCTTATTTAGATTGTTATACTAAAGACAAGACATTGATTGAAAACTTCAGTGACTTTATTGGGATAAATGATAAATACGGTGCTCCATTTGACGATGTGGCTACAGCCTATGCATCAACACTAGTTAACCAGATTAACGAGGGTGCTCTAGATGGTCCTTACTTAGAGAAATCAATATCTCCAATATATTATTGGCAGGTTGATGGTGATTTAAACAGGATTGTATTCAATGATGAAGCAGAGATACTACTTGGTAACACTGAGTTAACACAGTTTGATCTTGCAGGGTTCAGATATTTTAGGGGTGATACTCCAGATGTTGATGGATACTATGAGATTTCTAGATCAGCAATAACAGATGAATCTTACTACAGAGATGATATGGTATATGGTATTAAATTCAAAGCAACAGTTGTGCTTAGTGAAGTTGTGCCAAGAATGCAAGGTCAGGAAGGATTTGTTGTTATGAACTATGCTAATCTTATGCTGAGAAGAATGAGATTGTACCTTGGTAATACTGGGGTGTTCAATGTATTCGTAGATTTCAAAGACAGAAAAGATTATACACTGACCTACACAGGTCAACCACTTGGTAAGATATTACTTGGTAGAAGTAGTGTGTCGGATATTAACTTTAAATTTCCAATTAATGGGAAAGCTGATCGTGTAGAGATTACGATTAGTACAGATAGTTCCACACCGTTCAACCTGTTGTCCGCAGAGTGGCAAGGAAGATTAACAGTCAAGGGGCGTAACATTTAGTTACGTCCTTTTAAAGGAGGTAACATGCTTAAACGCATCCTTAAGAATCTATTATCCATACTAGGAAATGAAGATGGATTTATGATTATGGCAGGTATGGCAGCGGCTTCACTTCTCTCCTCTCACTCAAAGAGGAAAGCACAGATGAAAGCTAAAGTTGCTGATGCTAAACTTCAAAGAGCTAGACTTGAGAAAGCTAGAATGAGAAGTACAGAAGATTATGTGTCTAACTCACAGAGGGCTAGAGAAGCTGCTCAGGGTAGGGAGATACAGATAGAGGATAATAGAATACAAGCTGAATCTAAGGTAGCTGAGACTTTCGCAGGATCAGGTATTTCAGGGCAATCAGTAAGTGAAATTGATAATGAACTTAATGCTACTGTTGAAGAAAATAAGATTCAAAACAAGAGAGCACTAGACAAGACTCTTAGAGATACTGCTAGAAACTACTCTTATGGAATGAATGACACAGCCGATCAATCGGCATCTATAGACACTACTGCTGTTAAGGGTAACTTCTTAGCTGACGCTGCTGGTGCTGTAAGTGCTGCTGCACAGGGTGCTAACATTCAGTCACAGATAAGTAGAGGTTTAGGTTTTAATACAGGAAATTAGGAGGTAATATGTCGAAGTTTTTTGAAAGGGTTGCTACGCCTGAGATTGGTATGCAGCAATCCGCTGCCCCTAACGGTCCAACCGTAGATGCTAATGCAAGGGCAGAAGCACAAAATGATATTAATAATAACTTGGGTAGTGCTTTGCAGGACTTGATTGGTTCTGCTGGTGCTATTGCTAGTATAAAAGAGAATTATGACCGACAAGAGATGGCTAAAATGAGAGCTGAGAATGATCTAGATGCTGAAAGTGATCTAGCTAATATTGGTTCTTATATTGTTTCTGGGGTAGATAGTTTAGCCGAGGACAAGAATATTACTGACTACACTCCAGAAGAGTTGAAATCAGAAGTAGATAAGATGTCCTCTAGATACATTAAAGAAAAAGGTCTAGAGAATAAAGGATACTTTAAATTAATCCAAGAAAAGATTAAAGAGAAATCAGGAGTTCTTTTAGACAAACAATACAAAACTAATGAAAAGGTTCAGAAAGAAAAGAAATATGGTGTACTGATGAACTCAGTAAAATCTGTATTTGATGTTAGTGCTGACCCATCTACTGTTGTCGGGCAGCTACAGGATAAGCTAGACCAGAATGTTGGACTAGATACCAAAGTAATTAATGTAGACGGTAAGGACGTAGAGTTCACACCAACAATTAATGACACAGAAGAGAATGCCAAGATGCGGATGCTACAACCAATATTAGAATCGGTTATGGCTAATCGTGATCCTAAGGCTATGCGACTATTGGAAAGCAAAGAGTTTAAAGAGTTCTTTGATTTCCCTGATTATGATAATGTTATCAGTGCTGGTAAACAGCAGGTTCAATCTACTATTAATAAGAATAGACAAATGAGCTATGATAAGATGGAAGAGTCTGCTTACTTTACTATGGATGCTGGTATGTTCAAGAGCACTAAAGATGTGAAAGCATTTATGAAAGAGAGTCTTGAGAATATTAAAGAAGAAGATAGACCAGAGACTAAGAGATTGATGAAATTAGAACAATCTTTAATGTCTTCTATGAATGAGGAATTAGGTTTCCAAGGTGTATATAATTCATTAAAGAATGGTGACTATACAGTTTTAGAAAGGTCTGATCTTAAGAAGAAAGAAGTAGATGCAATGAAGAATAAATTCTTTTCTGTTGAAACTGGCATTGATGATCTATCCCCACAGGGTATATCTGATGCTGTAAAGAGTGGTAACTATGATTCACAGATTAAAAACTATTTTAGTTCTGGACATCCGTTACCTCCACACCTAGAGAAATGGGCTAACACTCCTCCTTCTGGTGGTATCAATGGTATAAGAGATAAGCACGAAACATTTCTACAACTCAATACATTGACTCAGGATACTAATACTACTACCTTGGATTTATTCCAACCTAAAGAGTATGGTAGGATGATGTTCGTAGGTACTCTTATGGATAACATAGCAAGTGGTGCAATGGATGATAAGGAAGCTTTACAGGTGTACTCAACTTTTAATAATGATTTAAATAAGAATGTAGATTCTTTTGGACACTTTACTTCAACCAAAGCTACTACAGCATTGGCTGATGATAAGGTTAAAGAGTGGTTACAGGATAAGAAAACAGATGCTCCTTGGACTTATGATGAGTTCAGTAGTCAAGCATATATGGAAAGACAGTTTAAAAACTACTTTAGCTATGCAATGGAAACTACTGACGACCAAGAGAAAGCTATGGAAGTAGCTGAGAAGATGTTCTATTCAAGACATACTGCATTTGAGAACCCAGATGGTTCAGAGGGTGTCATACCACACGAGTTTAAATCTTTTGATAGTAAGAAGTTTGTTACTGTAGCTAATGAGTTACCAGAATTTAAAGACATTAAAGATGCCGCAGGGTATTTAGGTTTAGCTAGAGATTATGATTTCAAAAGTAATCTATCGTTTAGACCTGATCCAAGTTATGAGAAAAATAAACTAATGAACTTTTACTATGATGGTAAATTCATTGTTTCTATGAACTCAGACATGATGTCTAAGAATCTTAATATTATTGGAAAACGCAAGGTACTACAGGCAGAGAAAAAGAATGTTGAAAAAACACAGAATAATAAATAATTAGGAGGTCTTATGGCTAGATTACAATCCATTGTGGATTATGAAAGGGGTCAAAAGAATAAAGGTAAAGTCTTTAAGGGACTCTTATCTCGTGGGTTCACAAAAGAAGAATCCGCAGTTATTATGGGCAACCTTAGACAAGAATCAGCCTATGATCCACAAGCCGAACTTAGAGGTGCTGGAGAAGACTCTTATGGTCTTATGCAATGGAGAGAGTCAAGATTAGATTCCTTGAAAGCACTGGCAGATGAACAAGATAAAGATGTATCAGATATTGATGTACAGCTTGATTTCATTAAAAAAGAACTTAAAGGTGGCGGCTATGAGACAAAGCAATTTAAAAAAGCTATGGCTCATGGTTCTTCTTTGGAAGAAAAGACTATGGGTTTTGCTAAGTATGTTGAAAGACCAGCAGCTAGTGAACTTAGAAGAAGTAGTTCAAGTTATAAAAACAGAACTAAAGCTGCTAAGGAATTCTTTGATATGGAAGTTGAGCCTGATCTTACAGGTTACTCTGCATTTCCTACTGAGTTGCTAGACACTGAGTCACTAGGTACTAAGCCTGATCTTACAGGTTACTCTGAGTTTCCATCTGAGTTATTAGATAGAGACACAAAGACAGGTGACTTTAAGGCTATGGCAAAAGAAGTAGCTGAGAAACCAGTTACTGAGGCAATAACAAGAATGCCTTTTAAGAAAGCTTTTGATATGGCTAGAAGTTTAGGACTTAAGGAATTTACTTGGGATAGTAGACAATTCACTACAAAGAAAAAAGGTGAAGATGAAACACCAGTAAAGGAAGAGTTCATTGATACGTCAATGGGTTCTGATCCTATAGAGGATTATGTTATCGACACAGCGTTAGACCTAGATGGTTCTTTTGAAGCCGTGAATGAGAACACACCTAGGATAGCATCTACAGATGGTGCGGAGTTTGTTAATCAAGTTGTTGAAGGTAACTTAAGTAGAGAACCAGCGACAGAACAACAGGCACCAGTGTCTACACCAGTAGACGCACCTATTATGTCTGAGGAGCCTCTAGCACAGGAGCCACTTGAGCCAACAGCAGAGGCAACGGAAGAGTTAGAGACTGTTCCGAGAACTAACTTGGGTGCAAGAAAGGTAGAGTATTCTAACCTAATTGAAGACCTAAGCAAGTTTACCTTTGAAGGTATGGGTGATGATCTTATCAATAAGTTTACAGATAGGAACGCAGTTGGTTTCTTAACAGAAGCTGCTATATCCTCACTCATGCAAACAAACAAAGTTGATCCTAATTTTAATATTGAAGAGGGTTCAGACAAAGAATTATACACTGAAATGACTAAAGGTCTGGAAGCAGATGCAGTGGTTGAAGTGTTAGATAACTCATACAATCGTGCTGACTTCATCAAGAATGCAAGTCTAGCTATCGGTAAAATGGAAAGAAAGAAAGAGATGCAGAAGTATACTCAGGACCACCCAGTGTTATCTGGTGTCAACACAGTTGGCAACATGTTAGTAGAAGGTGCAGTGTTTATGCCTATTGGTACAATGGTAGCTGGTGCGGCTAAAGCCACTAAGATAAAGGTCATTACTGATCTAACACGTTCTAGTGTTGGTGGTTATGTACTGGGAGAACTAGTGGAACAAGGTGCTCAGGAGCTTATATGGTCTAAGTATGATAAGGATTATGAATTTGATCCTATTATGTTTGCTGGCAGTATTGGTATGGGTGTTGGTCTAAAAAGTTTAGTTGGATCACCTGAGGCTGATAAAGCATTTAGGGACTTTCTTAAGAATGAGAATGGGTTTATTAATATTGCTACTAAAGAAGGTAAGAGATTAGTTGACGAGATAGCTACAAAGGTTGGAGACAATCAAGCTATTGCTTTAGCTGCTAGACTTACTAAGAAAAAGATCAAGGTAGCAAATGAGATTAGAAAGAATTTAGATTCTAAAAGAACTTCTCTATTAAGGAGAATGGAACTATTAGATTCAAAGATAAAGAATTCAGTAGACAAGGCTGAGATTAAAAAGTTCAAAGGAATGAAACAGAAGATATCAAGACAGGTTACAAAGTTTGATAAGAACTTGCCTAATGAATTAGATATGCTTGCACGAGGCAGCCATCCTAAATTATCTTCCAGTGTTAATCCAGAGTTTACTGTTAAACAAATTGCAAAAGAGATTGGCATACCAGAGGAAATGGTTAACTCACTTGATAAGACTCGTAAGTTCTTAGGACTAGATCAACCAAATATTGATCCAGAGTTTGTATTAGAAGGTGAGAAAGCATATGAGACTGTAGCTAGATCACAGCTAAGAGAAATGGCTGAGAATAGACGACTGAATATGAATGAGACACTTAAGTATGCAGCGGGTAGTGGTGTTGTTAAGAAGCTTGATGAGATGCCTATACTAGGTAAGCTACAGGTTGGAGACAAACTTAACTACTTAGCAAGCACTGATGGTCCTATTTCTAGATTCTTATTTAACAAGGGTAATCTTGTTTCTTCTGAGAATCCTAGAGTAGCTGCATTCTATAACTTCATGGCACCAGATGGCATGGGAAGACAAGGTATGTCTAAGATCAGAGCTATTGAGTCACAACAGAAATATGCAAATATCTTTGGTGGTGATCTTATGAATATGTATCACACACATGGAAGTAGAATCTATGACAAGATAAATAATTCTGCTGCTGGTACAAAACTAAAGGGGTTTCTATCTCCTGATGATTATGAACTAACAGTTGAACCTATCTTAAAGGATAGACTACTAATGGACTCTGGTGCATTCAGGGCTAAATACGGTGACGAGATTGCTGGTTTTGCTGATGAATTCTATGACGACTTCAACAAACTCAATAAGAAAATTATTGATAGAGCTAAAGAGCTAGGTGTTGAGGGCGTAGACTTTGATGCGACTGATGGTTGGTTCCATAGATCATGGGACTTTAGAAAGGCAAGAGCAGTAGATCAAGAGGATTTACAAGAGACTGTCTTTAGAGCTATGAAGAGTCATGCAGAGAAACTCGGTATTAAAAACATCGACGATGCTTCACTTATGAAACATGCTAGGAAATTCTCATTCGGAATACGGAATGCTGATATCACATCTATTGATGGGCTACAGTCAGACCATATGAAGCTACTAGAGAAGCTACTGAGCAAATCAGAAGGTATGGAAGCTAAAACAATAAGAACTGAAATAGAAAGATTAAAGATGCTTAAGGCTAAGTCTGATGCAGGTGATCTCGCTAATAGAGTACAGATGGACGTAACACAAAAGATGGCTAATGGTAAATCACTAGCTGATCTATTTGAGGATAATGTTATCAGCACTCAGAAGAGATACACAGCAAGAATGTCAGCAAGGATTGCTGCGGCTGAACATGGAATTAAGAACCTAGATACATTAGATGAATGGGTTACTGATGCGGTTCAGGATGAAATCAAGAGACTAGCGGCTAAGGGTGTAAAAGACCCACAGTCAAAAGCTAAGTTCATTGAGGACGCAATGAGGCAAGACTTGATGTCTTTTAAGCATGGTGGTATGGTAGGTCTACATGATCTTCCTGACGATACAGCTACTGACTTCTTAAGATTAGTAAAGAAATATAACTTTGCTAGACTTATGCAGTATACTGGTATCTCTTCTATTGCAGAACTAGGTGGAACTTTCGTTGAGGCTGGTGTATCAACTACACTAGGTGAAATGAGCAGGTACATGAGAAACCATTTTAATGATCTATTCTTAGACAACCCAGAGAAATATGTAGGAAGACTCTATGACGAGTTGAGAACTATTACTGGTGTGGGCATGGAAGACTTTTCTTTCTCCTCTAAGGGCTTATCTAAGTCCACCAGAGTGTTCGAGGATGGGGCTTTAGGTGCAGTAGAGAAAGGTGTGGATGTTCTAGGTAGGACAGCACAGGCTCCTTTTGGTGGAATAGAGAAAGTTGGTAGAAGAATTACTGCTAATGCTCTAGCTATTAAGTGGGGTAATCATTTCAATGGTACAGAGTCAGGTGGTATTCTATCAGCTTTCTTTGGAAGTAATGGGGTTACAAACAGAGTTCTAGAGAATTCTGGGTTTGGTTCTGTTGATTCTCTCGGTAAGTTTATACCTAATAAAACATATAATAATATTCAGAAGAGTATGAAGCAGTTTGCTACATTCGACGACAGCGGTAGATTAGTTAAATTGAATCTTGAGAAGTGGGATAATAACACAGCTCATGCATTCGGTGATGCTATACAGATGCAATCTAATCACATTATGGTAAACCCAGATGCGACTACGATGGCTTTATGGCAATCAAGTACAGTAGGTCAGATTCTAAATCAATTTAGATCATTTACTGTTAACGCTACAACCAAAGTATTCGGAGCTACTGTTGCTAACGCTGCTATCTCTAGTAATAGAGGGGATCATTCTGAAATGATTAAAGCAGGACAAAAGATATTCTGGGGAACTTCCCTAGGGATGCTAAGTGTTTCATTACGCCAAGGTATTCAACGTGCAGGTGGAGACAAAGAAGTAGATTTATTTGATGAAGGTCTTATAAAAGCTGCTGCTATTGGATTCAGTAGATCATCAGTGGCTGGTAACTTACCTACTATTGGTGACTCAATGAGTGGTTTCTTTGGGTATGATCCTATATTCGAGAAAGCATCATCTGTTGGACGTTCTAAGAACTTCTTTAACCTTGCAACTACACCTACTGGTCAAGCCATTGGTGGTGCATACCAAGGAGTTGAGAAAGCTGTACAAGGCGATTTCAAAGGCTCAGGCATGCAGTTATTAAAGGTGTCACCAGTATATAGGCAAATTGGTGCACAGCAGATTTTTAATTTTATTGACGATGAAAAATAAGGAGATTATATGGCTAATACACCAGTAAATATTACAGGTGCGACAACGATAGTGGGGTATTCAGTTACCCTACCGTTCGTCACAACCGATGTTTATACATTTAGTTTTCCATACCTTAGTCAGGAAGATTTTGAAATTGAAGTAGAATCAGAAACTATATTAGATGTTGCTGATTATGAATTTACTTCTGATTACTTAATTCAACTTACTACAGTAGGTGTAGATAAACTTAATGCATTATATGGTACTTTGTCTGATGTCGGTATGACTATCAGGAGAAGGACTCAGTTAAGCACTAGACTTGTAGACTTTAGAGATGGTGCTAACTTAACAGAAGCTGATTTAGACCTACAGGCTAATCAGTCATTTTACTTAATTCAAGAAGTATATGATACATCTGAACTAGGTAACATCCAATTCAACCCAGTTACAGGAAGTATCGACATGTCTGGTGCGGTTCTAGCTAATGTTGCTGAACCTAACACACTGACCTCAGCCGCTACACTTAATACTGTTCTTGCCAATGTTGTTACACCTGATTACACAGAGGGCGATACATACAGACTAGGTAGACTAGTATTCAACGGTGGCGACTTATATCGTGCCAATGTAGACGTAGTGGATGCCCCTGCTGTATTTGATGCTTTGTCATTTGACTTGGTTATTGATGCATCAGAGTTAGCGAAGATTGCTGCTATTGAAGCGGCTACAGTAACTAATGCTGCTGATATTGTAACTAATGCTGCTGATATTGTAACTAATGCTGCGGATATTGATACTAATGCTACTGATATAGGTAGCAATACTTCTGCTATTGCATTAAAAGCTGATGCTTCTGCACTAACTACTCACGAGGCTGAGAATGAAACAGCTCACACTGAGAGAGACACTAAGCTAAACCTTGAAACATTCATGCTAACGGCAGCTAACGGTGCTGTAGCCTTTGCAACAGATGAAGGTAAGTATTACTATGTTCAAGACAATGCCCTAGTTCCTTTTGGTTCTGGTGCAGGTGGTGGTGGACTTGCTGTGTTCCATACGGAAAACTTCGAGGAAACTGAGGCTGCTGATGTAGTATCAGGTAACAATGCTGCTTTCTTGGGTGGTGGTGCGCTTAATGGTACAGTATCAAATGATGAGACTACTCAGATTGCTGGTACTAGATCAATCAAGTTTGTACAGAATGTAAGTTCTGCGATGGATTATGTAGGATTTCCTGTTGTTACTTTAGATAAGAAACAGAAAGAATCATTTATTGGTTTAGATTTCTATACTACTTATGATGGTAATGATAATGAGATTGACTTTATTGTGTATGATGTAACTAATGCTAAGGTGTTGATAGCTGTACCAGTACGGTCTTCTACAAAGGCGTTACAGCATAGTGCATTCTTTAATACAGAAAGTACAACTGATAGTATTCAGTATGGGTTTCAGGTGCAAACTGGTAACTCTGGTGCGATCTTATTACTAGATGATATTGAAGCTAAAGTTAATCCCCTCACCCCTACGGATATTTATGCTAGTGAAAAAACAGAGCCATATACTCCCTCGTTTGGTGCAGGACTTGGTTCCGTTACTAGTATTGAGGCTTATTGGTTTCGAGACGGCGCATACATGGTTATTTACGGCAAAGCCACTTCTGGCACAGTAATTGGTGATGTAGGGTCGATAGCATTGCCTAGTGGGTATAATATCGACACTAATAAAGTCGATAGTGTTGCCGTAGGGACAGGAAGTACGACATTAGGTGTTTGGCATGGTTCGTCGGGAAGCACGTCCGGTGCAGTTTTAGCCGCTGCGAACACTGAAACCGATAGAGTTTACTTGTCTCAAAATGATAGTGTTGCCCCTACT
>Ga0129324_10002885_pt1 | contig 10346 bp, 11 predicted proteins | sample CPBDNA_7_FD_96879 | JGI IMG/M metagenome (GOLD analysis project Ga0129324, IMG submission 96879) | Freshwater to marine salinity gradient microbial communities from Chesapeake Bay, USA - CPBay_Spr_15_0.2_DNA | ecosystem: Environmental > Aquatic > Marine > Coastal | place: USA: Chesapeake Bay... | reverse complement strand
TAATAAAATAATAATCGATGAGACTACAAATTCTGACGCGATTTCGCAAATTGAAGAATTTGGTCTAATTACACCTATTATACCAGAAAATTGGATTGCCCGACGAAGTGTTCTAATGGAGCAATACCAGTTAAAGCCCAATGTTAAAGCACACTTGGATAGTATATTTGTCAAATAATTTGAATGATTACATTTCTACTAGTTGATAAAAAGAAAAGTATAAAAAGTATAAAAAGTATAAAAAATATTTTTTTATAAATTAAGTGTTTTTACAAACGTTTCGTATCCTTCTTTTTCGTGTATGGATGTCATTTTGCCATCTAGCAACTCGATATAGTATATTGACATATATTCTGCGGAGATTTCATTTGGATGATAATGATTATTTGTGATTCCGAAATAATTAATGAATGGCTTAAAGTCTTCTAATAATATTCGTCTAGTGATGTTATTTAAAGTTGCAATTCCTTGACTATATTGCACAGAATGCGCTATATATTCCACATTTTTTAAATTGACTGCATTATCTTTATGAATTGCCCCAATCCAATACCATTTATTAATATTTTTCAAATTACTTGGTTGCCAAATCCATTTATTTTCTAATCCATCTGGATTAATACGATTCATATATAAAGGATGTTCCATACCATTTACAGCAGTTGGTAGCTGGAATCCCCAGTTTTCATATAAATGTTCGTATTTTTCTGGTTCAATTCTTTGTTCGATATGAACTAATTCATGTATTAGAGTTAGTCCAAATTCTCTAATAGCAAAATTGTCTGTGGGACGCCCATATTTATATTGTGTTAATTTCCTAAACATATCATGTGGCATTATAATTGTGTCGTAATGAGTATGTGGCATTCCACCTTCTAGCCAAATATTACCTTTCGCTATTTTAACATCCCCCTTAAGCAACATATCTAAAAGATATTGTAAAGGTGTATTTGCCACAATAGAACTCATATCATATAGTAGTTTGTCAAAAGCCTCTATTTCAGTAGGTGTAATAGGTAATAAACTACTAGTATTATATTTTTCTAAGCAACTATCTCGTGTTTGGAATTCACGTACTTTATATGCTATTTTTCTACCAGTTAATATTTTTAAATAATTGCTAGAAGGCGGAAATACTTCACCTACATCAGATGGTGATAAATATTTAATATTATTATATCGGATTTTATATGGCGTATCTGGTGGCTGTAATGTATCTAGTGACTGTAATGTATCTGGTTGTGTATTATTTTTGAATTTTTCAATAGGTCTATCAACTCTTAATAATTCAATAAATACATATATTGCAATTATAAATAATATATAATATAAATATTTCATATTACAAAGACTATTCTTATTATATTTTGATAAGAAAACTAAAAAAATAATAAAAACTAAAAAACTAAAACCAGAATCAGAATCAATATTTATTCATTTTCAATTCTAGCGATTTGATTATCTGGAATATTTTTCAATTTATGTCTAGATGATAATTCAACTAGACCACTATATTCACATCCCGTGTCCGCTTTACTAGTTATATAACTAGTCTCTGCTAGTCGAGATAAATATTCATCATATGATTTCGGATTACTAGCAAGGACTAGCCACATCCTTTGAATTTGTGTTCTAGTGAGTGTATCATCGAAATTACTAAATTTACAAACACTAGGTGCAGAATAATTAATATAATTTATTCCATTAATTGTTATATCTTCCATTTTTATATTTTATATTTTATATTTTATATTTTATATTTTGATGTATATTATAATACAATACCAATCCTTATATTTCTTTTTTTTCTGACTAGAAAATAAGTAAAGGAATATGAATCCATCAACAGCAAATATTGCATTATTAATAAAAGCATCACTCAATACAGCAATTCGGCTTTTACCAATTGCTTTATATACTGGTTCAGCAATGTCTTCATTTGTATTTAGTGATTTCAGGGGTACATTATTATTTATTGGATTTATGATTAACGAATTTATTGCAATGGGTTATCGTATGATTAGCAATGCTACTAGTAATCCACAATGTGCACTAGTAAGAACGGAAAACGGGCATTTCTCATTAGCCTCCCCAGTTCCGCAAACTATCGGTTTTTTCTGTGCATTCACATTGATGAAAATGTATAGAGAAGGGCAATTCCAACCACTTACATTTTTCGCCGTTATACTATTAATGGTAATTGCAATTTGGAGTTCAACTAATGTCGGATGTATGTCGTCAATAGACGGTGTTCTAGCAACATGTGTCGGTCTATTACTAGGATGCGGATATTATATTATAATTGAGGATTATTATAAACGCGATTATGTTGTTTCTAAGGAAATGGATACCGCCGATCTTACATATGATGACGTGTTTTTCAAATTGTAATGTTGATTTTAATGTTGATTTTGAGATTTTAGTAAAAAATATTAAAAACAAATATAAAAATTGATTTTTTTTAAGATAACTACTATCTATTTTATCAACGAACAAACAACGAACAAAAAGCAACCAGCAAACATGGCAAACCAACAACTAGAGGCTTTTAGCAATGAAAATGGAGATATGACGGAATATATGGAAGATAACAATCGTCAAAATGGAATGATTCAAGGTCAAAATGGTGCTTGGATGTATAATGGTGGAGACAAGGTATTAGAACTTTGGAATTGTTCGAATCGCGGGCAAGATATGACAAAAGTGCGTAAGATGCTAAGAGATATTATTCTGGAATACAAGGGATTTCAGAAATGTAATAATGAAGAAAGTTGCAAAGAGGCATTTAATACTATTCTTAAGATGATTTTCCAAATCAGAGATTGTCGTGGTGGTAAGGGCGAAAGGCTTATTACATATCAATTGGCACTTGATTTACATGATGCAGTCCCAGGTTTGATGGAAACTTCTGAAGTGTTGAGTCTTTTCGCAGAGTTTGGATATTACAAAGATTACATTAACATCTGGGAACTTGCTTGTGCGCGAGGATATGATAGGTATGCGACTTTGATTAATGCGATTATTCAGTTTTTGGTAAAACAAAGACACGATGATATCGCATTTGATAAATTGTCAAAGGAGGAACAACGTGATAAAACGGGTTCTCAATGTGGAAAATGGATACCAAGTAGTGAAAAGTGTAAGAAGTTTTGGATTATGAAGGATGGGGAAAAGGTATATGGTGTTCGTGCTTTGGCAGAAGCCTCATATGGTCGTGGAACTACCTACAATTACTCTAGCAGGTCAAGGTGTTTGCGAGAGTATCGTAAGGGTAATACCCGTTTGCGTTATGTCATTGGTTGTCCAGAACCGCACATGTGTTCTGGAAAATTTGACATGGAATTCAATAAGATACCATCAAAATCAATGACAAAGAATCGAAATGCAATTGCAAACACTGGTAAGAATCCATCTGAATCAGTTGATCGAATTGCATGTGCAGAGAGATTTCGTAAATTTATATTAGAAGGAAATAGTGTAAAAGGCGGACAACTAACTCCGGATGAATTGATTTATGCATTGGTAAATGAAAGAGACGAATTTAGTAAGCTTGTACTATTGGCACAATACACCAATCTAGAATTGAGTGTATCAGTTGATGTTTTGAAGAAGATTTTAGAGGAATTTTACGGTGGGAATTCTCCTTCTTTGAGCCAGTTGATTCCGCATACAATGTGTATGTCAGATGTTTCTGGTTCGATGATGGGAAATCCTATGCGTGTTTCAATTGCATTGGCGATTTTGCTAAGTAAATTGGCACATCTTGTGATTGATTTGTCGATTGATTTCTGTGAAGTGATGGGTCTAGAAAACAAATACGATAATGCAAATTACAAGGCGTCAGCTAGCTATCGAGAACTTATTGACAATTTCGAAGGAGATGTTGATACTTTCCGAGTAGAAGTGATGAAGCTTGAAAAGAAGAATTACCTCAACAATGTGGTAATGTCATTTACAGATCAGCCATTTATTTACAAATTTACAGATGAGATGTCTCTGCTAGATAAGTATAACCTCATGATGAGCCATGTTGGATACGGAACTAATTTTGAATTAGCCGTCCAATGCTTGTTGGATGTTTGTGTTGAAAATGGCATTCCATCTGAAACTGTCCCGAAACTGTTGGTAATTACGGACAATCAGTTCGGCCAACATGTAGGATGGCAAGACAGGTGGAATGCGAGTCATGAAAATGTAGTGTCTCAATGGGTACGTGCAGGTTTCCGTTCAATTCCAAGCTTCGTCTATTGGAATGTTTCGACTTACCAAGGACATGTTGCAAAAGATGATGCAAAGGGCGTTCAATTCCTGTCTGGATACAGTCCAACCATGGTAAAGTCTTTGATTGACGGTGATTCTGTTGAACGATTTACTGAAACTGTCATTGTTGATGGGCTAGAAGTTGAAGTCACAAAATCTTCAGTGACACCAATTGACACACTTTTCGCAACTTTGAATGCCCCAAGGTATGACATTGTAGCAAATGCAATTGAACGATTCTATGGATGCGAAGTGTTTCCTGAGCGAATTGTAATTGAAGATGAAGTAGTAGTACCCGCAGATCCTGAGGATGGAGCTGATGATGGTTGGTAGATCCTGAAAATGATTGGTAGATAGAATAAGTAGTATAGCTTGTATATAATACATATTACATATTACATATTACATAATACACATTATATATTACATAATACACATTACATAATAAATAATAAATATTTTTTATAATAGTTTTTTTAACTTTGCCATAAATTTATATAAATATATGAATACTTCTAGATGACCTATAATTTTATAGTTTGACACAAAAAAAGTATTTATTCTAGTTTTACCAAAATATTTGCTTCCAGTTGATTGTCCGCCTTTTAAATATTCAAATGCATCATCATATTTACCATCAGTTAGTAATTTAAAATAATGTTTCAATACTTCAATTGCTTTTGCCTTGTAAAGTTTTTGATAACTCCGACTAAGTTGTTCTTTACTTGCTAGAGGGATTTTCAAATTTTTAATTTCTTGGAGTTTTATTTTACATTGTTTCATTTGATCACATTTATAAAGTGAATATCTGGGGTTTTCTGTAATATTAACCTGTCTAATATTGATTGTTCTATTTAGAAGTATTGCTAGACCAACAATTTCAGATTTGGTAAAAGCATCAAGATGTTTTTCTAATACTTTTGTTTCAATTTGCCCGATTTCATTACCTAGTGGCACAATAATTTGGAAATAATCTTTTTCTAAATCCCCAAAAATTAGAAATGGGTGATTATTAAATGGTTGGGTATATAGATATATGTAAAATTTATTATCCTTTCCTCGGTTCATATCGAATGTATCGAATGTTAAATTTGGAAATCTTTTGTCAATATTTTTTATTTTTTTAGAATACATAACTATAAATTTTTTAAAATATGGGACTATAGAGTTTAGTTTTTTTTCAATATATGTTTCGTCAGAAGCATAATTCATTTTTAGAATTACATTGTTATTTATATAATCTCTCGAGCTTTGCCCGACTTTAGGAGTATTCTGTTTTACTTTTTTAATATGTAGTCTAGCCATATTATTTATTATAATATAGATAGATGAAAAATGATAGATAGAATGATTGATAGATTAATAGAATGATAGATAGAATGATTGATAGAAAGTGAGAAGAAAAATGTAAAATATTATTGAATATTATTGAATATTATTTATTGTCTAGCAGAAATTGCCATTGACAAAACCATAAACATAGATAATGCCAAACTTGCAATAATCATAACGGCAATAATAGTAGCATATACTGAAAAGAATTTATTCAGATTTTTGTTTGTTGTATCATCTGTAGAACACGGACAATTGTCTTTCAAATCTTGTGTATATGTGTATAGACAATAGATTGCTAGTATGTTTGCTAAACCTCGAATTGCAACTAGAGACATTGTAAATTTATTTGCGTGATTCATCAAGGCAACACTTAAAACAGATACAGCCATACTGAAAATACTATAGTATTTCAAATAGTCTTTGCGCCAATTGCCAACACAGTCGCAACCAGTTAGCCCTTCTAAACGCAATACATAATATAGTAATACTGCATTGATGACTAGAGATATCGTATTTCCAAGAACAACTGCAATTTTATTAGGGGGTCCAGTTGCAACGACACCCGAATGAGCTTTTTGTGCTTTTTTAGCTTTACCTGCTTTTGCCATTTTATTATTAGTTTAATTTATCTAGAGAAAATAAATTATAATATGTCATACTCGCACCCGTCTAAAGTATTATATTTATCTAGTAGCTAGAATTATATAATCACACTATTATTGCTTCGGATATATTTGTATTTTTTATTCGATAATCATAATAATCATAATAATCATAATAATCATAATAATCATAATAATCATAATAATCATAAAAAGATGACATCTCAAAAAAATTTATATGAATTTTACATAACTAGACTATGTCGTATTCGTAGAAAGTTGCAAAGTAGTATTAATAAAATTTCAAATCGTCAAGATATATATTGTCATATAAAAAATAATCATATTCAAAAAATGAAAAATATTGATATAAGTTTAGATTCACTAGAATTAGAAGTTGCTGACTTACAGCATACTATTAATAAATATTTAAATACAGATAGAACTATTTCACTAGATATGCAAAATGATATCAGTAATCACCAAGCATCAGATGAAATGATCAAAAAATTCTTACCATATATGCTAATTTATTATATGAATTTGAATACATCTAGTGATAATAATACATCTAGTGATAATAATACATCTAGTAATCATCATATTGATGTGAATGAACTAGATGAACTAGATGAACTAGATTAATTTAGTCAGACTATACAATGCATTATATGGCAGATAATAAATGTTGTGATAATAATGCCTTTCGTGAATTATTCAATTCTGCTGGCATTTCAATACTTGTTTTATCAAAATAATATAACTTATGTTTTTTCAGTAATTTACGTTGTTCATTTGTCCTATTCTCTATTTTTTTAATGTCTTCATCACTATATTTACCTAATATTGTCTTTTTATGTTTGTGAATAAAATTACGAATGAAGTTGTAGCTGTCTTTGATTTGCTGTGATGTTCTAGCTCTAGTAATAACAATATTACCACTTTGGAAAATTAGAATAGTAGTTAAATCGCATTTACCAGCTTTACCTACAATAGCACAATGAGATTTACAATGGCATTTTCCATCCATAAAAGGACAATCCTTATTCCAGTAATATTCTAGAGAAATCCCTGGATAGTCAGATGGTTGATATGAGCGTTTATATTGGTATTTCCCAAGTAATTTGTATAATGCACTATTATTTAATGGTATTGCAATGTTGAAATCGCTATTTATCATTTCAATTGCCATTTTTTCTGGTTTCGGGCTATTATATTGATATTTCTTATTAATAATATCGTCTTCCATAATATCTCCGTCTCTAGCACTAACTTTTAATAATTTCCTATATTTTTCTAATAATCGTTCAGCAACTGCATTATCTGTACTTCTAACAGTTTCAACATATCTAATTATTTTCTCCAAATCGTAAATGTCGTCTTCTAGTTTATTAATATCGGATGCAAACTTATCATCCCCTGCATATATAGCCCTCTGATTTTCCATTGCAGTTTTTTTATCAGTTAGATATGTTATAAATTTATTAATATCTTCGTCGCTATTCCATCCAATTTCATTACTACCGATTTTTGAATACCCGCAAAATTCCGCAATGTTTCCGAAAGTTTTAAAATAATTCCAACGATAATACCCAATTGTATCAGTATTTTTATTATATGATGTGATGTATGTCATGTCGTGGTCTGTCTTTGGAAATTGCGATGTATCAGTATATATTCGCAACTTACTATCTTTCAAAATTCGGATTATTGAATTCGAACATAATTTAATCTCAGTCTCATATTGCATACCGGTCATTTGCAACTTACCATTATTGAAAATTTTGACATTCACATTTCTAAACTCCCAATAACGGAAATCCATTGATACCTGATTGTCAAACCTATACCTCGAAGATATTTTACGTCTCTCATCAGATGTTCTAGCCTTACGATTTCTACGCTTTTTAAGAAATTTCACCGGCTTACCATCCCCTCTCAAACAGTCAGTCGATGAATTAATACCTGCAATACCTCCATTTTTACAAGCGAAATCCACGTCATCTCCGAGTGGCAAACACCTACTTAATAATGGAATATCAAAATAATACTCTTTCCCAGATTCAGGCGAACAACTATCTATTTCTTTCCCATCAATACTAATATTAATATAAGATGTCGCTGTTGATGTTGATTTTTTAATTGTTGTTGGATAATTTATACATTGTTTTAAAGTCATTTTTAGTTTTGATTTTCTTTGTTTTATTTCATTTATTTGATTTATTTAATTTTTGTTTTATAAGTATTTTAATATACTTTTGCTGTATTTGATACACTTGATATAATTGATATAAGTAATATTTATTGTCTGTTCTTAAGTTGTAAAATTGAAATCAATTTTCTGTTGTAATGAGGGATTATTAAAAAATGGATGATAAAAAGAAAAAAAGTGTGCAAAAGAAAGATGGAAAAGAGTTCAAAGATGTTCTATTTCTGACAAATATTGGTGATGTATGTGGGCAAATTAATAAGATTCAAGATATAATTATGCAAGGGATATATCAAGAATGTATAAAAGATAATCAATCGGATAATGATAATGATAATGATAAGGCAAGTATTAGTTATCGAGAGTTTGTGGATACTATTTTGGATGCTAGACGAACATAATTTAGAATGTTTCCTCTAGTGCTAGATTTATAATTTCGCTAGTATGTGTCTCTAATGTTAAAGAATGTTTTTCCCAACCACTATGTAAAATTGCACGATAATTCTTTGAAAATATATTTGAATATTTGACATGTAGATACATATTATATCCAATTGATTCCATTGTTATATGTTTCATCGTTGAATAATCGAATATTGAAAGTAAATATTGATAATACACATTAATTACTGATTCTGGCGGATATGAAACTTTATGTGGCATAAAGTCATTGTAATCAGGATGCGATATAACGTCCAATTCCTTCACCATTAATTCATTATAATATCTTTCTGATATACTAGGATCGTCAAATGGATCAGCCTCAATCTTTTTCTCTAGCTCTAAATAATCATCATACAATAAAGATATTGGAATTCTCATGATTTATTTGTTATATTTTGTTATATTTTGTTATATTTCTATAATTTGTTTATTTCTATAATTTACATATTAAAATATAAAATCAATTTTTTTAAGTTAAGAAATATTATCTCACTAGATAATAGCCTACTAGATATAAAAATAAATATAATTTAGTAGGCTCGGTATGGATATGGATATGTTGCTATTTACAAGCATTATGTGTAAGCATAGATGTGTTATATATATCTAGAAAGGTGTATTAGTTTTCATCTTATAGAAATAACCATCTAGTAATTCAAAAAATTAAATATTTATCGTCAAACTTTCGAATAGAATAGAATAGAATAGAATAGATTAGAATAGAATAGAATAGAATAGAATAGAATAGAATAGAATAGAATAGAATAGATTAGAATAAGTAGTTATAGAATAGAATAGAATAATATATGTATTTACCATTCCCGAGTTTGTGGTTTGTGGTGTGAATCTGTGTTAGTATATGTAGTTGGCACGTGTATTGCTCTACTCATGGGCGTGTGTTGAGAAAGTCTTTCATTAATAGGATTGTCTCCTTTTTTACAATGAGATTGATTAATGTGTGTTATGTTTTGCTGTGGATGTATATATAATGGATTATTTTGGTTGCTTACAAGTGGCATTGCAAAATGAAAATTGTTTAGTCTATCATTAATATTTTCCTTCTGTGTTTGTTGTGTAGTATTACTTGATGTATCATTTAATACGTGATAGCTAGATGTAGTTTCGACTTGCCTCTTATAATTTGGATGTTGGTCTACAGATAGATAATTTATTCTATTTAATTTATTATTCATTTCATTGTTTTTATTTATCTCCATACGTAAATTATCTTGTGCTTTTTGGAATTCAATCTGTTGTTGATATATTTTTTCCATTTCTACCATCTGCTGATTAATTTTATCTACCATGATTTATATTCACTAGCTTAATTTATTATATTATAATTAAAAAGAAAAAAATTTATATTATATTTATAAAAAAATTTTTTTTTTTTTTTTTTTTTTTTTTATGTGAGAGGGGGGTTTATAGAACCCTACTTTTTAGTTTTTCCCTGTTCTTCAAGCTTCTCTTCCAGAACAAAAATGTGTTCTTTTAGG
>Ga0129324_10002880_pt1 | contig 10360 bp, 9 predicted proteins | sample CPBDNA_7_FD_96879 | JGI IMG/M metagenome (GOLD analysis project Ga0129324, IMG submission 96879) | Freshwater to marine salinity gradient microbial communities from Chesapeake Bay, USA - CPBay_Spr_15_0.2_DNA | ecosystem: Environmental > Aquatic > Marine > Coastal | place: USA: Chesapeake Bay... | reverse complement strand
GTCTTCAGGCGGCTTCAACTTAGGCTTCAACTCGTCTTCAGGCGGCTTCAACTTAGGCTTCAACTCGTCTTCAGGCGGCTTCAACTCGTCTTCAGGTGGCTTCAACTTAGGCTTCAGCTTAGGCTTCAACTCGTCTTCAGGCGACTTCAACTTGGGCTTCAACTTAGGCTTCAACTCGTCTTCAGGCGGCTTCAACTTAGGCTTCAACTTAGGCTTCAACTTAGGCTTCAACTCGTCTTCAGGTGGCTTCAACTCGTCTTCGGGTGGCTTCAACTTAGGCTTCAACTCGTCTTCAGGTGGCTTCAACTTAGGCTTCAACTCGTCTTCAGGCGGCTTCAACTTAGGCTTCAACTTGTCTTCAGGCGGCTTCAGCGAAGTGTCTTCTTCTTCCGAAGGAGTCTCTTTTATAGAGCGAATCTTTGGAATAAGAGGAACCTTGGGTTTCTTAGTCGTTTCGAGAAACTTTTCTGGAAATTTTTCTGAGTAATACGAAATTAGTATCTTGCGTAGTTTCGCAGCACCCGAATTTCCACTCGCGTTTTCATGGTCAATACCAAGAATGACACAAACTTTCTTAAGTTTCGGTAACTTGAATTTAGACACTTCATCCTTGGGATAAAAAGGAATCTCGTTGGAAGAAGTATCCATTGTGAACAAGTGCGTTTTGTATGCAATTATCTTACTTAAGGTATGTTTTTCTTCATTTTTTATACCGGTTGTCTTTCCATGAAAGTCTTTAGAAAATCTATTCGAATTTTTCCGTTTTGAATCATAGTTACATAGTAAAGAATATCATCAGTAGATGGTTCTTTCCCAAAAACTAAATTATACATATCTTTAACAGTATGAATAATCTCACCGACATCCTTTTCCATATCAGTAAGATCTTCTATATGAGAATAAGTATTAACACCTTGTGAACTTGTAGGTGGTGGTGAACACATAGTAAGTTTTACTTCAGTTGTAGTTTGTTTTTTGTTGTTTGTTTTCTTCCCTAGGTGATTTGATCCATTATGAGTCGAAGCTTTATCTGAATCTTTATCGGAATATTTATCTGAAAAACAAAACGCTTCTCTCCAGTGAATACCGTCTTTAACTTTATCTATTCCTTCTTGAAATAACTGTGCACGAGTTGTAACTTTATTACTTGCAAGAATAAAATGATCTATCTCATCGTCAAAGTTATCAACTATATATGTACAAAAGTCTCTGATATTTTTATCCAAAGCCGGGTCTTTGTGATGCTCAGGTAATGCATTAATTAATTGAAAAAGAAGATATAGTCCCGTATCAACCTGTGCATCGATCGCCTTTATAGGAGAACGTGATAAAAAAGATTCTAGAAAGGTAGAAAAGTAGTGTTTTAATTCACCTAAATTACTCAGACCATTCAAACCACAATTCAAGTCATTGCCAGCTTTATTCCACGTTTCACAATCATATGTTACTTCCAGTTGTAAGTGTGCAGGTGGTGTTTGCTTAGGGATTCTCCATATTCTTCTCACAGAAGCATAGAGCCATGGATCCAGACAAATCCTATAGTTACACTTGACACCATGAGGCGAATCTAACGCAATTTCATCAACATTATCTACAACATGGGTTATGACATGCCTATCCCATTTGACTAAAAATTTTATTTGAACTTTTTTTAATTTACCCGGTTTTAATTCATACAACCAATAGTAAGATTTACCATTATGTACCTTTTCTATACCACCTTTACATGGGTATTTATGCATAGTTAAATTAATTTTACAATGAAAAAAAAAAACCTCCGACTAAAAAAATTATGCTATTTGACTATGACTGTCGTATATTTTCATTCGGGATTTGGTCAATTTAAGGCTATCATACATCGAATATCAAAACTCTCTTCTGAAGCAACAATTACAATATGCTCGTTTACCATGACAATTTTCTTTGAATACGGTCATATAACTATCCCAATACAAGCCTGTATAACCGAAGAAATTAGCATTAAAGTGAATACTATATCACTTTCGAAATCTCTAAAAAATATATCAAATATATCAAATATAAACCATATTGATATATCATTTAATAATATTAGTATCCAATCAAAGGAACCCAATGGTAAAAGGGTATATGTATTCAAAGTAGAAGCTACCGAATGTCGTGAATCATTTATATCAAAAAAAACAGATATAGATTTGTACCCCTGTTTTGACGTAAAAAAACTAATTTGGATATGCGAAAAGATAACAAACGGCTTTCAGGATTCTCATGTTTCCCTCAACAAAGGTATCATAGAAGTATCCGGTGAAACCGACGAGTATAAAACTGTTTCACATATAGACTTATCATCAAATAATCATGATACAATTAAAAGAACGATTCCAACTCAAAAATTGCTCAATATGGCTTGGATATTAGAAGGTATATCCCAATTTATATATGTTTCCACAGACCCCCATACATTTCAAATCCAACTCATTTCCCGTGATTCACACCATGATCCACGTAATACACCATATGTGTCTATGATTCTTTAAAAAAACCCTACGGTTCTGTAAATGATGATAAAAATATTTTTTATTATAGTTTTACTCATCTATATTGGACTTTGTATTCGATATTATCTATTTAAGTTTTCCGATGATATGACGCTATATATTGAAAACGAAGATCGACCCATTCGCGTAAATGACACCGTCATTACATTATACGAAAATATTCAGTCTTCCCAAGCTAACATTAAATCAAAGAACCCAAAGAACTCACTCGACGGAGTTATTCATCGTTCATTCTTCAATAGAGTCCTTTATATAGATACTGATGCAATGGCTCAGGTTTATATATTGAGTCCAAAATATACAAATAAACTAGCACAATACTTTTTTTCAACACATAGTCGGGTAAATATCGAAAAAGAATATAAAAATTATGAATTTTTGGAACTCTCGCTTACCAGCGGAAATTATCTTTTTGTTCCACGAGGATACTGGATTTACTTTGATAAAGGTGTCCAAGAAATTTATGAAGTTCAAATATGATTCATTATAAACGATAGAAACCGACTAAATGCTATTTGGAATAAAACATCATCAGACCTACGTAACTCCATCTGTACTAAAAGTGTATATCTTTCAAAGGAACGCGATATATCCTTTTTTACCCAATCTATACTTTTAAACTGTGTCTTTGTAAGTTTTCTTTTTTTGAGAAGAGTATTTGTCATGTTATGAATCTCAAATAACCATAACATGAGTTCTTCTTTGCTCTCCAGACGAATGGGATTTTTCTTAAGATGATTTTTATAATTTATTGAACATTTATTGCATGGTAATATTGACCCGACAATTTCGGTAAAAAAACGACGAAACTCCTTTTTTTTACGAGGCTCGTATTGTGTTGTGATGAAATGGAGAAGTTTCCATAAATCGCCTCCCCATTTATCTGGACATATTGATAACTTTTTCGATGATTCCATTACATGTATGTAAATAATTTCACATTGTCATACTTTTTTGAATTTCTAAATAATATCAATCATATCAACATTACATAGAAAGTGTGTCCGACAACACATTCTATTTACTTTAAGTTCCTTGAGAGCCTTTGCTTCAGCAGTAACTTCCTCCTTTTTCTTTTTATTTAAAATATCAGCATCCAAGAGAATAAAGTCAGTTTGTCCATTTTCTGAACGATACATACGACATAGCTCATTATAACGAACCCACTTGTCTGAAATAAGAGCACCACAACCGAAACATCTGACTGGAATGATCATGTTTGTTTGTGTATTAATCTCTCTTTCATTTTTATATCCTTTTTATCACATAAGTATACTTAATTGTAAATAATTGTAAATAATTGTAAATAATTGTAAATAATTGTAAATAATTGTAAATAATTATCAAAAATTACCACCATATCATGTAATGAGTAACTTAGTGAAACAAATAAAATGTCCACCAAATACAAATAAATATAATGTAAATGTTGCTACAAAAACATGGATCCCTAAGATGATAGATTATTCATTGACATATAACGGCTTAAAGAAACCTAAAAATAAGAGGAAACATAAGTATACAATAGGTGAAAATATATTCATGCCTACGGGGCAAACGTGTTCTAGTAAAAGTACTGGGGGGTGTGTTGGAAAGCCCAAATATATATACCATCGAGCATATCCAACCGGATTCACAGTTGGATGTAAAGGGAATACTATACGAAATCCTATTCCCGGAAAAACGGGTCTTTTCGGTGGACTCATTGAAGACTTATCGTCATTAAACTTGTCAGATAATATCCGAGCATTTTTTAACAAAGGTCCTTATGGTTCAAATAAATGCATGAGAGTAAAACTACCTGTAGGTACAAATTTATTAAATGATAAAAGTAAACGAGAACAAGCTACAGAAGATGTGGGTACGTGGTGGGAAGAAGAACAATGTGTCCCAGAACAACCAACTTATTCTAAAAATTATGGAGGTATAACATATAAATTTCCATATACTGAATCTGTTATGTGTAAAGAGAGCTTTGATAACTACTCCAAAAATTCCAAAAAAGGAACATTTATTTTATTTGTTGTTTTAATATGTATTTGTCTATTCTTGTTGCCGCTTTTATTGTATTTGTATTGGTGATGACAATGACTAAAGATGTTGTGGAAGGATGGAGTTATCGAAAAGCAGTAAAAAAAGCAAAAAACATAAGAAAAAAAGCAAAACACATAGGAAACAAGGCATCAAAAACGAGTGAGAAGTCTTTCAGGAGGATTAAAAAAAAGTGGATGAGAAGCAACAGGAGCTTTTTTCGAAAAATAAGAGCAGAAAAATTATTTGAGTCTATAAAAGCCAAATTATCAGAAATAGAAGAGAGACTTTATAAAGTACAAAATTTCAGAGACACGAAGAAAATTAAATATCTGGAATGGCTTGAGACAAAATCGATTCGTTACCATGAACATGCCAAATATATCTATTATGAGGGAGATATCGATATTAATAAATTAAAAGAGCTTAGGGTTAAAGCAAAAAACTTGAAAGAATACGCAATTACGCGGTACAATCAACGGATGAGTAGTATTGAAGGTTGGTCGGTAAATAAGATAAGAAGGATAAATACAATGTCCGATCTGACGAAGAAAAGTATTATAAAAAGATATATACCAGAAAGCGATGTATCGGATGTCGAGTCTAGAATAGAAGATCTCAAACAAGGAATACAAAATATCAAAAATGAAATACAAGGTTATTTAGATGGAATTATCAAAGAAATAAAAAATGACACACAATCAATCATAGATTTATACGAGACAGCAGCAGTAGACGCAACATCGAATGCCGCCGATTCGAACGTGGCCTTATAAGTAATATCGACCGATTCGAATGAACTGTAAAAATGATTTAAAAATCCTAAATTATAAATGATAATGGATTCTCTATTTAGTTACTTTTGTAAGAACGAATGTAAGCACTGGAAATCTGCGGTACAATTTGACAAAGTATGTAAGCATTTATCATATCTAGCTACCATTTTAGATGTAGATTATTCGGACGAGGCTTTTATTAAATATATGTTGAAAAAGGATGGAAAGTTTCCAGATGAATCGATTCAAGCTGGGTATGAATCAATTTTTGAACATATTGAAACGAAGATTGATGATATTGAAGAAAGATTGGAGTGGATCCGGGCACAGCCGAGACATGAGCAAAGAACCAAAGAGTGGTTTGATTTTAGGCATAGTCTACTCACTGCAAGTTCATTGGATAAGATTCTTGGAAAGGATACGAGAGGTGTTATTCGCGAGAAGATTCTTCCACCCAAAGAGAGAAATAATGCCGATCCGGCTCCTGCACTTGCACATGGTATTATGTATGAGCCCATTGCACAAAAGATATACGAGACTATGAAAGATGCAGTCGTGGAAGAATTTGGATGTATTCGTCATGGAACATATGGATGTATTGGTGCTTCTCCCGATGGTATTGTAAAGGAATGTTCTGATTCATCAATGATTGGACGAATGCTTGAAATAAAATGTGTCTATAGTAGACATATTACCGGGCTTCCATCATATAAATACTGGCTTCAAGTTCAACAACAACTCGAAGTTTGTAACTTGGATAAATGTGACTTTTTCGAATGTGATATCAGAACATTCAACTCCGAATCTGATTATCTCGCCAAGGATGTAGAATATAAGGGAATCATACTCGACTATAAATTCAATGGTGAATTGAAAAGGGAGTATATTTACAATATGGAGGAAAGAGATAAGATTGTCGATAATCCCGAATACGACTTTGAATTTATTCGGTATTGGTATCTTGATTCTTTCTCATGCAGAACAATTCAAAGACATGCATACTTTAAAGATACAATTGTTCCGAAATGTATAGATGTATGGAAACAAGTGGAACTACACCGAAATAGTCCTCAACTCGCTGAAAAACTAAAAAAAGAGCTTGACGATAAAAAGGGAGTTAAAGCAGCCTCAAAAAAACAAAAGGAAGAACCCAAAGAAACTTCTAAAGAACCTTGTAAAGAGAAAAATATCTTATGGCTCGGAGATTACTAGAGATTATTAGAGGTGATTAAACGGATGGAGGAAAGGTTGTATATTGGGAAGAGTGGGTTGAGATGGTTGCTCCAGATGGGACAATTTTTCTTTGCATAACGGAGGTTCCTTGTGGTTTAGCAACGGCACCGTTATAACGGAGATAGTCTTTGGGTGGCATACACTTCTTAAAGTCAATCGGTGTAGAATTTCCGGGGCGATGTGTTTCGTCAATACCAAGGCAAAGATTCTTACAGGGACCACATCCATTTTGTTTCCACGCAACAGATGAGCTTTTTTTCATAAGTGAGAGTGCATTGTGTGTAAGAAAACTTCGGTAATCATGGCTACAGTGTATTTTATTCTCGTGTCGGAAGAGCGAATTGGAAAAGCATGCAGAGCGATAGTCCGTAAAATGACGCCCGTCATCCATTCGAGGAGGGCAATGTGAATACTTGGGAGTTTTTGAACAGTCCATTATATATAATTTATTATTTTTTTTTATTTTTTTAATAATAATGAATTGCTCCTCAGATGATAATAAACTGCTTTGTGACAATTTAGATAAATCTATTCCAACCGCCTCTTCCGCTTTTCGAAAATGGTCTGTTAAAAACCATCCAGATAAGGCTAAGTCTCCAGAAGAGAGGAAACAAAAAAAAGACATGTTTCAAAAACTCAACAATGCTAAAATGAATTGCATAGATGATTACACTAAAACGAGTGTATTATGCGACAAAACTCCAAAAGCCCCAAAAACTCCAAAAGCCCCAAAAACTCCAAAAGCCCCAAAAACTCCAAAAGCCCCCAAAAAACAAACGGAAGTGTCCAATGTATTTAAAGCAGATTGTATTCGTAAAACAGCAAATTGGACAGGAATCAAGAGATATCATCGTTTTGATTCTGAAGATTTCGACCCAAAAAGACTTCGGGAAGATATTGGTAGAGCATCTCCTAAACTCGTGTCTCTTCTCGAGAATATATCGAAATTAGATGCCCAAGATAAAAAGAAACATGGGAAATACTTTAAACACTTTATATATTCCGATGTAAAAAGCCAAGGATATGGTGCGAAAATTGTCGCGTCCGCCTTTGCGGCTCATGGATTTGAAATTTGCGTCATTAGCAAGAAAGACAAAGTCGTGATAGAAATCCCTCAACCCACCGAACAACTTAAGACATTTGGTCTTTTATCCTCAACAGCGGTTTACGGCACACCGACGAAACCCAATATCCGAAAGGAACTACTTCGTGTTTTTAATGAGAGACCCTCTAATGTACACGGGGAAAAGGTTCGTTTCATAATACTTGATAGTGGATTCAAAGAAGGTGTTGATTTATTTGATGTAAAATATGTACACATATTTGAACCTCAGCGAACCCCCGCTGATTACTCGCAGGCTCTTGGACGTGCAACTCGTCTTTGTGGCCAAAAAGAATTAAATTTTGTACCAAATGAAGGTTGGAAATTGGAAGTTTATAACTATGAAAATATACTGCCTTTGGGAAAGCCAATGCACGACCTCTATATGAAATACTCGGATCTTGATCTAGGTCTATTGAAACTTCGTGAAGGCATTGAAAAGCTTGCAATTGAATCTGCCGTAGACCACGAACTTACAGGAAATATTCATGGGTTTTATAATGATAAAAAACAAACCGGGGGAGCATATGATATAAACAATGTAAAATGTCAAGGTGGAAAGTGTGGTTCTCGTTCAACGAAGGATGTGCCTTTTACACTTACTCAACTCCAGGTTATATTTGATACCTTTGGTAAAAAATACCCGATGTCAAAAAAGAGATTCAATGAACAAAAATCAAAAGATAAACGTATCTTCTTTTGTGAAGAAATGGGAAAAGATCAAAAATACTGTGACCGTCTTATTAGTTTCGTCAAAGGGGAATACAAAATCCCAGAAAAGGTGCGAAAGATATTTGTAAACAACATGACAAAGAAAGAAAAGGACGATCTCAATCAAAATCTTAATAAACCAGTTAATCTCAACGCACTTGTCGTTGTAAACCCCAAGAAGGAATCCAACTCCTCCACGGCATTAGTTGTAAAGGATTCCTCCAAGAAGGAATCCAACTCCTCCACGGCATTAGTTGTAAAGGATTCCTCCAAGAAGGAATCCAACTCCTCCACGGCATTAGTTGTAAAGGATTCTCCCAAGTCCTCCTCCCATGACACTTATGATCCCGAAGATGTTGAGGAGAGTTTTGCTGATTTTCAAAAACGCATTAACAAGCAATTTTCGGCTTTTAAATATGATAAAATCACAATCGAAAACCTCTGTGATAATGCTGTAAATAGTTCTCGTGTTGTTGAATTCACGGCTTCTCAGGACTTTATTTCTCATTACTTTGTACCTAAGAGGAACCTCAAGGGTTTGCTTGTATGGCACTCAGTGGGAACCGGAAAGACGTGCACGGCCCTTGCTACAAAGTCTCGTACGTGGGAAAAGGAGGGGTATACTATATTGTGGGTTACACGAACAACATTGAAAAACGATATATGGAAAAATATGTTTGATAAGGTTTGTGATTATGCTATTCGTGAAAAATTAGAAAAGGGTGAAAAGGTTCCAACAACCATTGAGGAAATGAAAGAACTCAGAAAGCACATGACTAAAAAATTTCTACCACCCGTTTCATTCCGACAATTCAGCAATGCCTGTTCAGAAATAGCCAATAGACGCCAAGACTCGGAGAGTCGCCTAGGTGCCCTTTCGCAAAGACTTACAGACTTGAATGGTGACAAAGACCCTTTCAATAAGACACTTGTTATTATAGACGAGGTACATAAGTTTTTTGCAAAAGACCTTCACTTTGCCGAAAAGGCCAATTTCGTTGTCATTGAAGATGAAATGAACTACTCATACAAAGAATCCAAAAAGGATTCTGTGAGACTTTTGATGATGAGTGCTACGCCCATTATGGATACGCCAATGGATTTCATTAAGCTTATTAATCTCATTACACCAAAAGGTAAATTGCCGGTAGATGGTAAAGAGTTTATAAAAAAATTCCCAACGGATGATCAGTTTTCTTTCACCAAAGACTCAAAAGATAAACTACAAGATTATTTCAAGGAAAAGATTTCTTTCCTCGATCGAAGATATGACCCGCGTTTGTTTGTTCAACCAGTTTTTCACGACGTTCATGTGAAATTGGGTATAAACGATAGCGGTGTTAAAATGAAATGTGATGAAAAACTCAAAGGGGGGCTTGAAAATTGTAAAAAAACAAAAGTAGATGATATTGCTAAATGTGAATCAAATAAACCTGGTAACATTGAAAAGGAAACAAAAAAAGATGAAGAAAATATTAAGAAACTTGAAAAAGAAATGAATGATGTGGCTTCAAAAGTCAAAAAAGGGAAAATGGATGCAAAGAAACCTTTTCAGGCAAAAATTAAGACACTTAAGCAAAGAATTAAAATTCGCCAAAGTACATTTAAGAAAAAGGTAAAAGAGTATAAAACATGCTTGTCTAATTCTGTCAAGAGCTTTGATAAATGCGAAAATAAAGCTAATAAGGACCACAAGAAGTGCATGAAAGACGGTCAAAATACCACAAACACACCTTTAGACAACCTGAAGGAAAAATGCAAAATTTCAGAAAATGAATTTAGTTGATTATAAAAAAACGGGTCCAAAACAAATTCTGAACTGTAATTAAATGTCGTCTTATCAACAAGACACAAACCAAACCGATGGGCAAGATGTGCCCCCTGGCTTTAACGATGTCGAGAACACTGTTTTCTCGGCAATTTCAGTTACGTCTCTCTCCATTGATGCGGGAAATGCAAACAAGACGGAT
>Ga0129324_10002876_pt1 | contig 10369 bp, 7 predicted proteins | sample CPBDNA_7_FD_96879 | JGI IMG/M metagenome (GOLD analysis project Ga0129324, IMG submission 96879) | Freshwater to marine salinity gradient microbial communities from Chesapeake Bay, USA - CPBay_Spr_15_0.2_DNA | ecosystem: Environmental > Aquatic > Marine > Coastal | place: USA: Chesapeake Bay... | reverse complement strand
TGATTCTCGCCGCGCCAACGGCGTGGCTGCTCAGCCGTACCGATGTACCCCTGCGTGGCCTGTTCTTCGTCCTGATGGCCCTTCCTCTTGCGGTGCCGTCGTATGTCGCCGCGTATGCCTGGGTCGCACTCATCCCGTCCCTGACCGGCATCGTGCCGGCGGCCATCGTCATGTCGCTGTGCACCTTCCCCTACGTGGCCCTGCCCCTCAGTGCATTGCTGCGACGCATGGATGGCGGCCAGGAGGAGGCGGCGCGGAGCCTCGGGCTCACGCCGGCGGCGGTTCTGCGTCGCGTCGTCGCCCCGAACGCGTGGCCGGCGGCGGCAGCAGGCCTGCTTCTGGTGGCGCTCTACACGCTGGCGGAGTTCGGCACGGTCTCGATCTTCCGAGTCGATGCCTTCACCCGCGTCATCTTCGCCTCGTACCGGGCCTCGTTCGATCGAACGGCCGCGGCGGTGCTGGCCCTCCTACTGGTGGTGCTGGCGCTGGCGCTCGTGGTTGCGGAGGCGCGTGCTCGGGGCAGGGCGGCACGGTGGCGAGTCGGCTCCGGTTCGGGTCGACCGGCTCCCGTTCTCGCGCTCACGCCGGGTGCGCGCGGATTCGCCCTTGCGTGGTTGATCGGCGTGGCGGTGCTGTCGCTGGCCGTTCCCATCGGATCGATCCTGCACCAGTTGCTGAGCAGTCAGCGCCGCGAGTTCGATGCCGCTGACTTCCTCGGCGCGCTGGCCGGTTCGGTGTCGTCCTCCAGTCTGGGTGCGGCGATGGCGCTGGTCCTCGCGATTCCGGTCGGAGTCCTCGCCGCGCGCTACACGGCTCGTTGGGTGCGCATTCTGGAGGGCGGTGCATTCATCGGCCACGGACTGCCGGGTGTCGTCATCGGTCTCGCTCTTGTCTTCTTGACCCTCATGCTGCTTCCAGCGGCGTACCAGACGCTCGCGGCTCTTGCCTTCGCCTATGCGGTGCTGTTCGCGCCGAAGGCCATCGGTGCGACAAGGACCTCGGTGGCATCGGTGCCTCCCGGTATGGAGTCGGTCGCCCGATCGCTGGGCCGAGGGCCGATCTCGGCATGGTGGACGACCACCGGGCGACTCGCCTGGCCGGGCGTCGCGGCCGGAGCCCTCCTCGTTCTGCTGACGGCGATGAAGGAGCTGCCTGCCACTCTCATGCTCCGCCCGACCGGATTCGACACGCTGGCCACGCGGCTGTGGTCGCGCACGGAGGTGGAGGCCTTCGGCGCGGCGGCTCCCTATGCGCTCGCGCTGGTCGTGGTGGCGGCTGTCCCCGCGTGGCTGCTGAGCAGGTGGCTCGGCCATCATGCGTCCACCTCCGAAACGGCTGACGAGGTCGAGTGGCAGAGTTCCCCTGTGTCAGTGGAGAAGTCATGACGGCGTCAGCGCTTGCCGTCAGCGATCTCGTCGTCGGCTATGGCGGGCCACCCGTGGTTCGTCAGGCCTCGTGCACGGCTGCGGCCGGCACGATGCTCGCTGTCGTCGGCGCGAGCGGTTCAGGTAAGACGACATTGCTGCGCGCCATCGCCGGGTTCATCCCCGTGACGTCGGGCACGATCCTCATCGGCGACCGCATGGTCGACGGCGCAGGCGTGGTGACTCCTCCCGAGCGGCGCAATGTCGGGATCGTCACGCAGGACGGTTCCCTGTTTCCACATCTGACAGTGGCGCGCAATGTGGGGTTCGGTCTGCCTCGTCGAATGCTGCCCGATGGCACGCCGACATCGGATCGAATGGACGAGTTGCTGCATCTGGTGGGGCTGTCAGGTCTGGGCGATCGCTCACCGCATGAGCTGTCGGGCGGCCAGCAGCAGCGCGTGGCGCTTGCGCGGGCCCTTGCTCCGCGCCCGGATGTCGTCCTGCTGGATGAGCCCTTCAGCGCCTTGGATGCTGGGCTGCGCATCGAACTCGGCACCGAGGTGCGCGATCTCCTTCAATCGGCTGGCACCACCACCGTGCTCGTCACCCATGACCAGGACGAGGCACTCTCGCTGGCCGATTCGGTGGCCGTCATGATCGACGGTCGGATCGCTCAGCAGGGCGCCCCCGAGGAGGTCTATGCCCGGCCCTCCTCCCTCGAGGTCGCCGACTTCCTCGGTGAGGTCGTCGTGCTGCCGGTGCTCTCCCTCGCCGGAGGTGTCGCGACCACCGTGCTGGGGGATATTTCGCTCGACCCGACTGAGGTGTCGTCGGAGGTGCCACACCGCGTGGCCCTGCGTCCTGAGCAGCTGGTGGTGATGCCGGCGCCCCATGGCGACCGGGAGGCGGGAGTTGTCGAGGCCGTCGTCTACCACGGCCACGACAGCATGATCGAGGTCCGATTGCCGGACGGGGCCGTGGTCCGGGCCCGTGCTCTGGGCAGCACGGAACTGACCCGCGGGGATCCGGTTCGGGTCGCCGTCACCGGCGCTGGACAGCGGGTCTGACCCTCGCGAGGATGCTGGCAATATCGGCAGTGAATCACGTGAAACACCACGGAAACCGTTGCGAAACCACAAATCGGTAACGATTTGCCCCATGAGCTCGGTCGAGACCCGATGTGACCAGTGGTATCGGTAGCCTGCCGTTCTCAGGGGTAGGCGTGTGAAAGGAAGTCATGACGGATTCGGTCGCGATCAGGGCCCGAGGGCTCACGCGCCACTTCGGCGACGTGGTGGCGGTCGATGGAGTCGACCTCGATGTCGTGGACGGCGAGTTCCTCACCTTGCTGGGGCCATCCGGCTCCGGCAAGACAACCGTCTTGCGCATGATCGCCGGGTTCGAGCGCCCCGATTCCGGCACCATTGAGCTCGCTGGCGTCGATGTCACCCAGACGCCGCCGTATGCGCGGGACGTCAACACCGTCTTCCAGGACTACGCGCTCTTCCCGCACATGAGTGTTCTGGCCAATGTGGAGTACGGCCTGCGGGTCAAGAAGGTGCCCAAGGCCGAGCGCGCCGAGCGAGCACGCGAGGCGCTGGCGTCGGTGCGCCTGGACGGCTACGAGGACCGGGCGCCGTCGCAGCTGTCCGGTGGTCAACGGCAGCGCGTGGCTCTGGCTCGCGCCCTCGTCAACCGCCCCCGGGTTCTGCTGCTCGACGAGCCCCTGGGCGCACTCGATCTCAAGCTGCGTGAGCAGATGCAGGTCGAGCTCAAGGAGATCCAACGGCAGGTCGGCATCACCTTCGTCTTCGTCACCCATGACCAGGACGAGGCCTTGACGATGTCCGATCGCATCGCCGTCTTCAATGATGGACGCATCGCGCAGCTCGGCACGCCGACAGAGGTGTACGAGCACCCGGCCACGTCCTTCGTCGCAGGATTCGTCGGCACCTCGAACCTGCTCGACACAGCGGCGGCGATGGAGGTGCTCGGCCGACCGGGCACCTGGTCGGTGCGGCCGGAGAAGATCCGGGTGCATCCGGCCAGAGACACCGTGCCTGCCGATCACCACTGCCTGACCGGAACGGTGCGCGAGGTGATCTACGTCGGCATGTCCACGCGGTTCGTCGTCGATCTGCCCACGGGTGGCTCCCTGATGGCCGTTCAACAGAACTCCGAAGGCTCCGCCGACCTCAGCCACATGCGCGGTCAGTCGGTGTCCCTGTCGTGGGACCCACGGCACGAGTACGAAGTCGCGAACTGACGTGCGACTCATCTGAGACTGCTCCACCTCGTCACGAGCAACCGCTCGTGGCGCCCTAGAAGAACAGGAGGAAGCGGATGCACCACTCGCGTCTGCTCAAGATGGCGGTCGCCACGTCGGCGACTGCCCTGCTGCTCGCCGCATGCGGTGGCAGTTCTGATGACGCCGGCACCGATGCCGGCGCTGCACCGGGCGGCGACGTGTACGCCGGCCCCGTAGGCGATGGCGAGGGTGCGCTCAGTGTCCTCGCATGGCCTGGCTATGCCGAGGACGGCTCCACGGATCCGGCCGTCGACTGGGTCACCCCGTTCGAAGAGGCAACCGGCTGCGCGGTCGACGTCAAGGTGTTCGGCACCTCCGACGAGGCCGTCAAGCTCATGCAGGGTGGCGGCTATGACGTCATCTCGGCATCCGGTGACGCCTCGCTGCGCCTGATCTACGGCGAGAACGTTCAGCCGGTCAACCTGGATCTCGTGCCGAACTACGCCGACATCTTCCCGGATCTGAAGGACCGCTCGCACAACACTGTCGCCGGTGCGTCCTACGGCGTGCCTCACGGTCGCGGTGCGAACCTGCTGGTCTGGAACAAGGAGAAGGCCGGCGAGGCAGTCGACTCCTGGTCGATCATGTTCGAGCCCGACTCCCCGGCCGCCGGTGGAGTGGGCCCGTACGACTCCCCGATCTACATCGCCGACGCGGCCGTGTACCTCATGGCCACGCAGCCTGATCTGGGCATCACCGATCCGTACTCCCTCGACCAGACGCAGTTCGATGCTGCCATCGCACTGCTCGAGCAGCAGAAGCCGCTGGTGGGCGAGTACTGGAACGACTACCTCAAGCAGATCGATGCCGTGAACGCTGGCACGATGACCGGCGCCACTTCATGGCAGGTCATCGTCAACGGGTTCGATCCCGCGGTGGTCGGCTCCACGAAGGCCAAGGAAGGTGCAACCGGCTGGTCCGACACCTGGATGATCGCCAAGGACACGGCGAACGTCAACTGTGCCTACAAGTGGCTCGACTGGATGGCCTCTCCTGAGATCAACGCTCAGGCGGCCGAGTGGTTCGGTGAGGCACCCGCCAACACCAAGGCGTGCGATCTGACGGCTGATCCGGCGCACTGTGAGACGTACCACGCTGCCGACACCGCCTACTGGGAGGACGTCTACTACTGGAACACCCCGACCGAGGACTGCCTCGATGGGCGCACGGACACCAAGTGCGTGCCCTACTCGGAGTGGTCGAAGGCGTGGTCGGAGCTCCGCTCGTAATAGGCGCGTGCTCTGCTCGGAGTAATCGCGAGCTCCGTTCGGAGTAATCGCGAGCTCCGCTCGTAAGTAACTGAAGGTGGCGAGGGAACCCATGGCAACAGCAGCGGTCGCTCCTCCGAAGGGAGGATTCGGCTACCGGCATCCGCGAGCACGTCTCGCGGCACTGCTCGGTGGGCCGATGATCTGGCTGGTCGTTGTCTATCTGGGTTCCCTCGCCGCCCTTCTGCTCACCGCGTTCTGGACGGTCGACGGTTTCACCGGTGCGGTCGTCAGAACCTTCACCCTCGAGAACTTCGTCGACGCCTTCACCACGCCGGCTTACCTGCAGGTGATGGCGCGCACCATCGGCATTGCGGTGTGCGTGACCATCCTGTGCCTGATCCTGGCTGTGCCCCTGGGCTTCTTCATGTCGCGTGTGGCGAGCAAGCGGATGCAGCCGATCCTCGTCGCCATGATCCTGACGCCGCTCTGGGCGAGTTACCTGGTCAAGGTGTACGCCTGGCGCGCGATGCTCAGCCCCGAGTCAGGAGTCATCGCGTGGTTCCTGTCACCGCTGGGGATCGGCGGCCCGGGCTTCGGCATCCTCGGCATCGTCATCACGCTGACCTACCTGTGGCTGCCGTACATGATCCTGCCCGTCTATGCGGGCTTCAGCCGCCTGCCCAACTCCATGCTCGATGCGTCAGCTGATCTTGGTGCCAAGAACTGGCGCACGTTCCGGAGCGTCATCATCCCGATGATCTTCCCGGCCATCGTGGCGGGATCGATCTTCACGTTCTCCCTGAGTCTTGGCGACTACATCACCGCGCAGATCGTCGGTGGCACCACCACGATGCTCGGCAACATCGTCCAGCAGAACTACGTGACGAACCTGCCGTTCGCGGCGGCGTTCGCCACGATTCCCGTAATCATCGTGCTTATCTACCTTGCGGCAGTCCGTCGTTCCGGGGCTCTGGAGAACCTATGACCACCAGCCGCGGAACCAAGATCGCACTCACGCTCTTCGCCATCCTCGCCTTCTCCTTCGTCTACATCCCGCTCGCCGTGGTGCTGATCAACTCCTTCAATGCCGGGGAGACGCTGTCGTGGCCGCCGGAGGGCTTCTCGACGCAGTGGTGGCAGAAGGCCGTTGACAACGAGGGCGTCCGTAATGCCGTGGTGACCAGTGTGATTCTCGGACTCATCGCCACGGCCGTGGCGCTGGTGCTCGGCACCCTCGCGTCATTGGCGTTGTCCCGCTTCACGTTCTTCGGTCAGGACACCGTCTCGCTGCTCATCATCCTGCCGATCGCCCTGCCGGGCATCGTCACGGGTATTGCGCTCAACAACGTGTTCACGTCCTATCTCGGCGGGCTGACGTTCACCACGCTGATCGTCGGACACGGCACGTTCTGCATCGTCGTGGTCTACAACAACGCGTTGGCCAGACTCCGGCGCATGGGCGTGAACCTCGAGGACGCGTCGTCGGACCTCGGTGCCGGGCCGTTCACGACCTTCCGACTCGTCACCTTCCCGCTCATGCGCTCGGCCCTCATCGCGGGCGGTGTGCTGGCCTTCGGTCTTTCCTTCGACGAGATCATCGTCACGACCTTCACGGCCGGTCCCGGCATCACCACCCTGCCGATCTGGATCTACCAGAACCTGTTCCGGCCGAACCAGGCGCCGATCGTCAACGTGGTCGCCGCTGCCCTCGTCATCATCAGTGTCCTTCCCATCTACATCGCCCAGAAGCTGTCCAGCGATGACGATCGCGGCGCCGGAGTGATGTAGCGCTCTCACCGCCGAGAGGCAGCGAATGGTCGCGACACGCCGATGGCTCGGGGCTGAGCACGACCATTCACTGCCTCTCGGCGGGGGCGGGTAGTGTCGGCGTTCGTGTCTTCGGGTCTTCGGCAATGGCAGCGAGAGGCCCTCGATAGCTACTGGGACGCTCAGCCGCAGGACTACCTCGTCAGCGCAACACCGGGGTCGGGCAAGACCACGTTCGCCCTGACCCTGGCGCAGCGACTGCTCAGCACCAAGGTGATCAGCCGAGTCATCGTCGTGGTGCCGACCGATCACCTGCGCACCCAGTGGGCCGATGCGGCCACGGTGCTCGGCTTGAGCCTTGACCCGAAACTGAAGAACGCGGACGGCCCCGTCCGCAAGGACACCCTCGGCTACGTCACCACCTATGCCCAGGTCGCTGGTCATCCGATGCTGCATCGCGCTCGCACCCAGAACGCCCGCACCCTCGTCATCCTCGACGAGGTGCATCACGCCGGTGACGGCCTTTCGTGGGGCGAGGCGGTCAGCGAGGCCTTCCTCCCGGCGGCTCGCCGACTCTGCCTGACCGGCACCCCTTTCCGCACCAAGTCGGACGAGCGGATCCCGTTCGTCCGGTACGACGAGAGCGACGAGGGCGCGCTGTCCATCGCCGACTACGCCTACGGCTACCGGGAGGCCCTGGCGGACGCCGTCGTGCGTCCGGTCGTGTTTGCGGCCTACTCGGGGACGAGTCGGTGGATGAACTCAGCCGGGGAGGTTCTGACGGCCTCGCTCACCGGAGCGGGGACGAAGTCGGCCGAGGACCGCGCGTGGCGCACGGCCCTGAATCCCGAGGGGCGCTGGATCTCCCATGTGGTCGCCGCGGCCGACTCCCGCCTGACCGACATCCGCGAGTCCGGCTCGCCCGATGCCGGCGCGCTGATGCTGGCGACCGATCAGGAGACCGCCCGTGCCTACGCCAAGGTGGTCAAGAGCGTCACCGGTCGTGCACCGGTTCTGGTTCTGTCGGACGACCCGAAGTCAGGCAAGCGGATCGAGGCATTCACCTCGAGCAGCGACCGCTGGCTGGTGGCGGTCAAGCAGGTCTCCGAGGGCGTCGACATCGCACGCCTGGCCGTATGCGTGTGGGCCTGCTCTTTCCGCACCCCGCTGTTCTTCGCTCAGGCCGTCGGTCGCGTGGTGCGTGCGCGCAAGCCAACGGAGACCGCAACGGTCTTCCTGCCCGCCGTTCGTCCGTTGCTCGCCCTGGCGGCGAGCATGGAGGAGGAGCGCAATCACGTCGTCCGGGTGGCGGAGAAGGGGCACGATCTCGAGGCTCTGGAGCGCCTCGTCGGCGAGCCGGGGGACGCGGAGTTCACGGCCCTGAGCGCTGAGGCCGAGTTCGCGCACCTCCTGCACGGCGGTCGGGCTTTCGTCGGGGGTCGTGAGCTGACGGACGCCGACGAGGAGTTCCTGGGACTGCCTGGCCTACTCACCCCCGAGCAGACGGCCTCGCTGCTCGCGAACCGCGACGCCGACCTGCGCAAGAACCGCCCGGTCACGCTGTTCGATGAGATGGACGCGGCCCTCGGCCCGGAGTCCTGCGACCCGACGTGGCGAGATGTGGAGTCGCTGCGGCGCGAGGTGCATGCCCTGGTGGGCCAGTGGGCCGGTCGCACCGGTCGTACCCCGGCTCAGGCCCATGTCGAGGTGCGCAAGGCCGTCCCGGGTCCGGGGTCGGCCAAGGCCTCGTGGGAGGTGCTGGGCGCCCGTCGCGACTACCTCCTCGGCAAGGTCGGCTAGCCCCACCGCCGAGAGGCAGCGCATAGCCCCACCGCCGAGAGGCAGTGAATGGTCGTGTTTTGGCACGAATCCCGGGCGTTTCACGACCACTCACTGCCTCTCGGCGGATGGTTGATGCCTTGATGTCCACAGGCCTAGCCTTGGACCATGCGCACCGCGCTGACGCTCGACGATGATCTCGCCGTGATGCTCAAGCAGGAGGCCGACGCCAGCGGCCGACCCTTGCTGATGCACTAGACAATGAGCGGCGACTGGGCAGGTTAGGTTCGACTGGATGATCGTGCCGGACGTGAAACTGCTGATCTACGCCATGGACGAGCAGGCACCGCAGCATGACGCTGCGTGGTCGTGGTGGGAGCGTCTGCAGGCAGGGTCCGCACCGCCTCCCGAGGTGCGTAGACTCAGCGCGTGACGCGCGGAGACGGCAAGCTGTCGCACGATCTCCTTCCTGGCGAGAAGGGCCCGCAGGACGCCTGCGGAGTCTTCGGGGTCTGGGCCCCCGGCGACGAGGTCGCCAAGCTCACCTACTTCGGCCTCTACGCCCTGCAGCACCGCGGGCAGGAGTCCGCCGGCATCGCGGTCAGCGATGGCTCGCACATCGTGGTCTACAAGGACATGGGCCTGGTCTCGCAGGTGTTCACCGAGGCGAGCCTGGAGTCCCTGCACGGGCACGTCGCCATTGGCCACACGCGCTACTCCACCACGGGGGCCAGTGTCTGGGAGAACGCCCAGCCGACCTTCCGCACGACGGCCACCGGGCACTTGGCTCTGGGCCACAACGGCAACCTCACCAACACCGCAGACCTCCGGACCAGACTTGCGGACCTGGCCGCCAAGTCGGGCGAGCTGCCCCTGCCCACGAGAGGGCAGGCGACGAGCGACACCGAGACGCTCTCGGCACTCATCGCAGCTCACCCCGATCTGTCGGTCACCGAGGCGGCTCTGATGGAGCTGCCGCACGTGCGCGGTGCCTTCTCGCTGGTGTTCATGGACGACGACGCCCTGTACGGCGCGCGCGATCCGCAGGGAATCCGTCCGCTGGTGCTCGGTCGGCTCGAGCGCGGCTGGGTGATCGCCAGTGAGACGGCGGCGCTGGACATCGTGGGTGCCTCGTTCGTGCGCGAGGTCGAGCCCGGTGAACTCATCGTGGTCGACGAGAACGGGCTGCGCTCGCACCGGTTCGCTGAGCCGGAGCCGAAGGGATGCCTGTTCGAGTACGTGTACCTGGCTCGTCCGGACACGAGCATTGCCGGTCGCGCAGTGCAGGCGGTGCGGGTCGAGATCGGACGTCGTCTGGCTCGCGAGCACGCGGTGGACGCGGATCTGGTGATCCCGGTGCCGGAGTCCGGCCGATACGCGGCCATCGGCTATGCGCAGGAGTCGGGCATCCCCTTCGCCGAGGGGCTGGTCAAGAACGCCTACGTCGGACGAACGTTCATCCAGCCCTCCCAGTCGATCCGCCAGCTCGGCATCCGACTCAAGCTCAATCCGCTCCGCGATGTGATCGAGGGCCAGCGCCTTGTCGTCGTCGACGACTCGATCGTGCGAGGTAACACGCAGCGCGCCCTCATCCGGATGCTCCGCGAGGCGGGTGCCCGTGAGGTGCACGTGCGCATCTCCAGCCCGCCGGTCAAGTGGCCATGCTTCTACGGCATCGACTTCGCCAACCGCGCAGAGCTCATCGCCAACGGGCTCACCGTCGACGAGATCTGCACGTCGCTGGGTGCGGACTCCCTCGCCTACATCGACCTCGATCAGCTGGTGGAGGCGACCACCCTGCCCAAGGAGAGCCTGTGCCGGGCCTGCTTCGACGGGATCTATCCGGTGGAGCTGCCAGAGCCCGAGCTTCTGGGCAAGCACGTCCTCGATGGAATCGAGCGACGCGTGCAGGCCACGGCGGAGGATGCCGAGGGCGT